>ERZ791907.1651-NODE-1651-length-13772-cov-8.754319_pt1 | contig 13772 bp, 10 predicted proteins | sample MGYA00510145_ERZ791907 | MGnify/ENA primary metagenome ERZ791907 (study PRJEB30046, sample SAMN00792089) | human gut metagenome | study: EMG produced TPA metagenomics assembly of the A metagenome-wide association study of gut microbiota in type 2... | reverse complement strand
GCTGCCGGGTCGGAGCGGGCGCCCTCGTTCTGCATCCAGTCGTCCAGCGTGTTCAGCTGCGCCAGCCGGTGCGTTTCCGGCTGCGGCACAAGGTACGCCTCGGCGCGTGCTTTCTTTTTCTCCTGTGTCTGCTCATATACGCAGCGCATTTCCTCACCCTGCGCCCCGCCGGGAACTTCCCGCTCCCAGCCGTAGACCCGCTGCACCAGCGGAGAGATCTCCTCCGGCAGCCGAATGCTCCGGGGCAGAAAGTTCCGGGTGCGCCAGAGCATCCACTGTCCATATACCGCCTCGCTGCTCGCGTCAAAGGCATCTTCCCCGGTGTCCAGCACCGCGCAGCAGGCCTGCTGCAACGGAGCGGGGCGGCTGCGGTGGTGGCGGTGCAGCCGCCCGATACGCTGCAGCAGCAGATCCATGGGGCAAAGCTCTGTGACAAGAACGTCCAGATCAATGTCCAGCGACTGCTCCATCACCTGCGTGCCCACCACGATCAGGTCGTTCCGGCACTCCGGTGCAGAGCCCTTGCCAATGCGTGCCATCAGCTGGTTTTCCCGCGCCGCACGGTCCGGCATCAGGAACTGCGCATGGAACAGCTGCACCTCTTTGTCCGGCAGGCTTTCCCGCAGCAGCTGTGCGATCTTCTGCGCTTTTTTGACCGTGTTTACGATCACCCCCGCGCAGCCGCCCTCGACCAGTTTCCGGCGCAGCAGCGCGGGCAGCTCCGGCTCTGTGAGCGTGGTCAGCTGCACCGTTTGACCGGGTGCGTCCGATGGGATGGCCGTTTGCTTTACCTCTGCGCCATCCGTCCATGTCAGCAGCGGATAGCCGCAGCTGGTTTCCCATGGGGCGTCCGGGGCAGCCTTTTTCTGCTGGTAGGCCTCGACCAGCTCTGTGCGCCGCCGGGCGGGCAGGGTGGCCGAAAGCAGAATGACCGGCACCTTATACCAGCCCAGCCATTCCAGTGTCCGGTCCAGATAGCAGTTCATGTAGGTATCGTAGGCGTGGCACTCATCAATAATGACCACCTTGCCCGCAAGTCCCAGATGCCGCAGCATAACGTGCTTCTGGGCAAGTGCCGCCAGCAGCAGCTGATCCACTGTGCCAATCACGAAGTTTGCCAGCAGTACCTGTTTGTTTCCTCGAAACCACTGGTGTACCTGTACCCGATGCTCTTCCTGCGCATCTTCCTCCAGCTGCACCCCGCGCCCCTGTAACCGCAAATAGTTCTCGTTCAGTTCTGCCATGCCGTGCGCCAGCTTTATAGCCTGCGGCAGCGTCTCCTCAGACTGCGTGTCTGCCCAGCCAAGCAGCCGGGGAAAGATGCCGTTTGCCGTGGCCTGTGTGGGCAGCCCGAAAAAGACACCGCCCAGCCCGAACCGGCTGGCCATGATCTCCGCAGCGGCCAGCGCCGCCTCGGTTTTGCCCACGCCCATCTGTGCTTCCAAAATCAGAATGCCCGGTTCCGCTGCGGTATCTGCAGCTTCCAGAACAGCCCTCTGCACCGCATTGGGCGCAAAGCCGAACCGCACCGCAAACTCCTGCGGGTCTGCGATGCCCGGCTGTGCCTCCCACGGGAAGGGCAGGGCCAGCTTTTCCCAAGCCCTGTCCACCCGCGCCGGGTAATCCTGCATGCTGCCCAGCTCCTCTACCGGGATCAGGGGGAAGTATTCCGTATTGCTGGCGATCCAGTCTGCCATGATCAGAAGTCCGGTCAGAAGCACTTCCTCCTGCGGGTCCAGGTCGTACAGTTCCGTCGTATCATCAAAGCCGCAGTCCTGCAAAACAGTCATGAGCAGTTCTGTCCAAAAGCCCTGCCAGACCTTTTTTGTCCCTTGGGGTAGTAGTTGCTCTCCCAACCCTCTAACTGATCATCGACCGCCGCGCAGCTCTGTGGCCTGCCGTGATGCGCTCCCACAATGGAGGCTAGCCCGCCGGGACAATCATCCCACAGCAGGATTGCCTCGCCCGCCCGGGCATGCGGCGACTCCCGGCGGTTCTGTTTAGGACAGTCCAGCGGCGTCAACATTTCCAGCCGCTGCCGCGCCTCCGGCAGAGTGCGCAGGATATTTGCCTGAAAGGCTACCGTAGCCTTGCCTATATCATGGATCCCGCCCAGAAACCGGGCATGCGCGAGCAACGCTTCCTCGCGCTCAAAGCCCATGGCCCGTTTTGCACTTTCCGGGAGCCACTGCCGGACCAACCGCTCCATGATGCCCGCCGTATCCCACAGGTGCATCCAGAGCGGCAGCCACAGGCTGGTATTCTCCGGGTCCGTTTTACCAGCCAAAAGCCTTGTTTTATTCAACGTCCAGCGCATTTTTGCTCCTTTTCCGGTGTGTGCTTTCCGTGTACCGAGCATAGCAGATAATGTGTACTATAATCCGTACTTTTTGCATTTTATCTCCGCAAATGAAAAAAGCGGCACATCGGGTCGTGCCTCATCAAAACGAAAGTGTCCTTGCAAGGTAAAGAAAACTGCTATTTATGGCCCTGTTCTGCCTTCTGTTCCAAAGATACGCTTCTGCCCTTCTGCTGTCAATGACTCTGCGCCAATTCATCAAAGCTACAAAAAAACGATCTCTTTTTTGTATAAAAACCGCCCCGGCTTCCTACTATGGAAACCGAGGCGGTTCATTCTGTTTATTGGTGTTCTTTCAGACACTCAATACCTATCAACTGACATTTAGTTTTTGAAATTTTAGTCATATCTGTATTTAGAGGACTTTCCGTACACTTTTCGGAGCGATTTTTTCAGACTGACTACCGTTTCTTTGATGATCTTTGCCTCATCGGCAGAGCAATCTGCAAGCTGTTCGGTCATCCAGCTGTCGAACACCGGCTTTGCTTTTTTGATCTCGATGCACAGCAGCTCGTCTGCGGAGCAGTCCAGTGCGTTGATGATGTCGATCAGCGTTTTCAGGCTGGGCACCGAGTTGCCCGTCTCGATATGGCTGATGTGCGTAACTACCACGCCGACCTCATTGGCCAGCTGCTCCTGCGTCATGCCCTTTGCAAGGCGGCAGGCACGAATACGTTTTCCGATGTCGGCGTAGTCCACCATAGTACAAGTACCCTCCGTTTTGTGAAGTGATACTTGTATTGTATGTGCAATCGACCGAGATTGTAATAACCTGAAAGTGCATTGGACTTATAAATACTAATCGTTCAGAAATACTTTAACTTCCTGCTTTCCGTCAATCGTTGTCACAGCAGTAATGGCATCCGGGCGGAAGGAGTCTCCCGGATAATGCATCTCCAATTTCAGATTGACTTTTTTCCCAGCTTCCACTTCCTGTGCCAGTTTATTCTCAAAATTTTTGAATTCGTTCCGATTTAGTCCAGAATCCTGCGGAATGAGATTTTCCAAATCGTTTGCCCCATCAAAGCGATCTGCAATTGCATGACCTCGATCATCGGTACTTTTTTCATATCCTTTTCCAATGTCATGGATGCTGTCTTTAATTTGCAGACGACCATCATGCTCTTTCAGATGCAGGTCTCCTTCGGCTGTAAACAGCCTTCCAAGGTGATCGGTAGTGTACTCATATCCGTTTCTTTTATACTCTGCATCCGACAAAAGATCCTGCTCCATACGGTACGGCATTCCATCATCGTTATTTTTGTATTCCAGCTCTTTTTCTAGCTCTGCAAATGACTTTTCCGTAGCAGCATCCAGTTTTTCTTCTGCCTTTTCTATCACGCCTTTCTGTAGACGCTCAAATGACCGTTTGACGACATCATCCAACCCAATGTGCGTTTTTGCTTCCATCGGTTTCGCTTCTGAGATTTCTCGCCTCACAGCACACGACCTCCCTGCTGTTCAAAATTCGTCCTTAGATTATCTACAGCCTTTGCATCCGGGTTCAGGCTCATGCCCATGCTTATCACGCTATTTAGCACCCAGTCTGCAGCAGCAGCTTTCAGGCCGTACTGTCCCTGCAGCTGTTCCAGAAATTCTTTACGGGGTGTGAGCGACTTTTTAGCTGCGGCACAGTAATCAACGACTGTACCGATCCCACCAAAGAAATCGAACACAGCTTTCCGAGTCTTAGCCACATCCAGTTCGCCGCCTGCAAAGACCCGTTCCAGGTAGCGGCTGTCCTCCGGCTTCAGCACAGTCTCATGGCGTTTCAGCCAGAGCTTCAGCTGCTCCATCTCCGAACTGCTCAGCGGTTTCAACTCTTTGCCCACTGCCAGTTGTCCGAATACAAACTCTGCGTTGATTTCATGCGGCATTTTTGAAGGCTTGTGGTAAACAGCATTTTCCGGCATGGGATACGCCTCAATCTTGCAGAGCACTGCCTCCGGCCACTCGTTCTGGTAAACGGCAGCCACACCCAGCGGCAGCTTGGACAATTCGTCGATCTGTGCCTCCTTCAGGGCGGCAGACTTGCCTACCAGCTTGCGATCTTCTTCGTCCGGCAGGCGCAGAATAATTTTGGTGTTCGTGTTGCGGATGACCGACATATCCAGCAGTCCGGGTGCCTGGTCTGCAATGATAAACCCCTCACCATAAGTACGCATTTCCGCAATGGCATTTGCCAGCATTTCCACCGACTTGCCCTGCAAATTTGCACCTTCCTGTGATTGCTCTGCCGAGGTCTTGCGCAGCAGGTTGTGCGCTTCTTCCAGCACTGTGACATGGCGAAGCCTGCTGTTCATCCCGCTGCTGCACATCCGGTATTCCTGTAACTTCATCACCAAGATGCCCATCAGCAGCGATTTCGTTTCCATAGAGCCCACACGGCTCAAATCTACGATCACATTCTGATCGAACATTTCAGCATCGCTCAGCGCATCTTCTGCGCAAAGCACACTTCCATAAATACCGTTTGTCAACGACTTTACGCGGGTGCACAATGCACCCACATAATCGCTTTGGGTATCCTTGGAATAATGCGACTCTTCAATGACGCCCGGCAGAATATCCAGCAGGTCAAAGAAGGTTGGGAAAATTCCCTTCTCGCTCTCCGAATTGCGCAGATCCCAGCCTACTTTCTGATAGCTGCGCTCAATAGCATCCTTCAGCACCGCTGGCATGGCTGCATACATCGGCCAGCAGGCGTTGAATATCTCCACCAGACGGTCAATATGTTCCAGAATATGGATATTCTCAGGGAACGCAAAGGGGTTCATGCGCAGCAGCAGCGTTTCTCTGGGGTTTGTACCAAACACCTGCGCATCTGTACAATTGCCGAACACGTTCTTGTATTCGCCCTTGGCCGGTTCCACCACAAGAAACGTCGTTTGTCCGTTCTTTGTGATCTCATCCAGCAGATGGTAGACCGCATTGGATTTGCCTGTGCCAGTCGAGCCAGTGATGAATGTGTGGGAAGCCATCGCCTGCCGGTTCAAGAGCAGTCCTGCCGCTTCCTCTTTACCCATGTGGTAAATCTTGCCCAGATTCATCTTGTCCTCATCCGGCATCGCCTCATCCGGCACATTGCGGCCAAACTCCGCGTGCTCAATAATTGGCAAGCCGTGCACTGAGCGGGTGGGCAAGCCAAGATGCATCGGCAGTTCCCGCCCGCTGACCAGCGTACCTGCCGTGTAAAACAGACTGTCAGCTTCATTCTCCCAGAGCTGGCGTGCAAAGACAGGGTGTGTAAACCGTTTGAGATATTCTCGCATAGCAGTTACACTTGCACGGTCCTGCCAAAGATTGACCGCACCGCTTTCCACAGAAGAGCCTTCTCCAATCATCAGCGAACGATATGTATTAGCTGCAAGAAGAGCCTTGCTGGGGCGAGAGGACAAAAAATAAGCCGCACAACTGTAACAGCCGTAATCTTCACTTTCTTTGGTACGCTTGATTTGCTCGTCAATTCGTGTCAGCAGTTCTTCCACCGCCTTGTTGCAGACTTCTATCTGCTGCGTCCGCACAGTGCCGTGCGTATCCGTCGTCCCGTTGGAATGCTGTTCATTGGTGCTGTGCGCCTTGCTGTGTTCCACCGTAGAGCTGTCCGTGTGTGCCGTGTTGTATCCCCGGCTCATCCCAAAGCCCAGCGACTTTCCGATGCTCCGTGCCGTACTCCATGCAGTCCCATTTGTTTCATGTCCAGCCACCATAGGCACCACAGCGCCAAACAGCGGTCCAGCCTTTACCGCCGCACCAACTGTACTCGCCGCCGACACGATGGCTGCTCCGGCAGGCGGGAAGACTGCCGATGCCGCCACTGCTCCAAGCGCAAGGATACTCGCACCAGCCGCAACGCCGACCATCGTTCTTTTGCTCGGCAACCGAAGCCGTGTGACCGCGTGCGACTGTCCTATCGTATTCGTCGTTCCTTGGTTCATTCCAGCGTTAAAGTTAAATCCCGTGTTTCGGCCTTGTTCATCGCTGAAACCACTGCTCGTTCCGTCCGTTACCGTATCCGATGTGCCAGAGCAGAACGTCTCCATGACCGCATGGCTTTCGTTTTCTGTATAAGACCACGTTGTTTTGCGGAACGGAGACAACGCGCTATACAGTTCCTCATATCCATTTCGGATGCCAGCCTGTGTTTCTTCTGTAACTGGCTCTGCCAGAAATAACGCTGTATAAGCATCGCCATCCATTGCATCGATAAAACGCTCAATGCCCTGAATAAATGCTTTGTCCTCCGTCTTGGATTTATCTCGCAATGCCGCAACGCAGGAGACAGAAGCGATTGCCGATTGTGCCGAACCGAAAGAACCGTTATTGTCTTCCAGCAGCGCGTCAATTTCTTCCTGATGGAGTTCCTGTACTTCCGAACCGGGGAAGTTACTCTTCATCCCTTTTTCCAGCGCATCACCGGAAATTGCAAGGTCGCGGTTATCGATGCTCTGCCTGCCCGGATTCTGCCGCACACCCAAATAAATATCTGCCGGAGCACCATCTGCCGGAACATCGACCATCACAGCCAAACTGCACCCAAGGGCCATGCTGGAATGATAAACGGTGGAGAGTTTTTGGAGCATATCCTCGCCTTTTTTCAGGGTCAGCTCCTTCATCTGGAACAGCTTGATGCAGGTCTTGACATCCAGCGTTTTCTTCATTTCTTCCGATGGCTCCACCAGCGAATAACTCTGCAATTCCGGCAGATATTTTTTGTACACCAGATGGTCTGCCAGCGTCAGTTGATTTGCAAGTTCTTCCATCGACTGCCTCTGGGAGAGATCCTGATTCGTCATTTGTAAATCGTTCATGTTGGTTTCCTCTTTTGACAGAAAGTCGTTTTATTCAAACATCGCTGCACCCATCACGTTTATATCTTCAACTGCTTTTGTTTGGTTCACCCAATATTTTCAGAAATCCATTTCCAATGCCATGCGCAGTCTTTTACGATTTGATACTTTTTCTTTTGAGCGTTCAAAGCTTTTGTTCATCTTCAAAATTTCATCCATGGTCGTTTTGGTCTGCTTTCCTGCAAATACGTCCCTTGACATTTGCTTTATGGCTTTGCTCATCCTGCTTGCATCTTCCTTGGCCTCTGCTACTATATAGAGCACATCCGCGCGGTGCTTATCCTTTTCCACACCAATGCCATTCTGGTAGCAATAGGCCACATTGCTGTCTGCCACATAGAAACCATGATCTCCTTCACTCGCTGCCCCAAAATGGGCCAGAGCCTCTTTCCCATCTTTGGGTACACCAATGCCCCTTGCGTAGCAAACGCCAAGATCATTTATTGCCTTCATATATTCCTGCTGTGCTGATTTTTGGTAATACTCTACTGCTTGTTTCACATTTTGGGTCACAGCATTTCCGATAAAAAGACACGTTGCAAAAAGGTACTGTGCCTCAGCATCTCCTTGCTCCGCTGCCTTTTTATAGTACTTGACAGCTTCCGCAGGAAGTTTGTTTACACCCAACCCCTTCATATAGCATTTTCCAAGATTTCTCTGCGCTTCCTTCGAACCGTTCTCTGCCGCCTTTTGGAACAGTTCAAACGCTTTTCTCGTCTCTACCCCCACTCCAATATAATACTCGCCCAATTTATTTTGTGCGTCGGCATTTCCCTGTTCTGCGGCCTTTTCGAGCCATTCCATAGCCTTACTCTTGTCTTCCTCTACACCAATTCCTGCAAAGTAGGAACATCCCAAAAAGAATTGTGCTTCCGCCTTTCCTTGTTCCGCCGCTTTTTTAAACCATTCAAAAGCTTTACGCTCATCTTTTTCTGCTCCGATTCCCTCAGAATAAAAATTTCCCAAAACAACCTGTGCATCTGCATAGTCTTGCTCAGCGGCTTTCTGCACCCAGTAAAGTGCCCGCTTTTCATCTTCTTCAACACCCAAACCATTCAGGTAACAGGCTCCAAGATCATACTGTGCAGCAGCAAAGTCCTGTTCAGCAGATTTTTTGTACCATTCGATTGCCTTCTTTTCATCTTTTTCGACCCCATATCCATTAAGATAGATACCTGCCAAAACATATTGTCCTGCGGGATGGCCTTGCTCCGCAGCTTTTCGGAACCACTTTATTCCTTCTTGCTGAGCAGGGTCGTTCCAATCCGCGTCATCATTTGCTAAGGTCAAACCATATTTAACCTGCGCGTCTGCATTTCCTTGCTTTGCAGCCAGATAGAACCACTTTTTTGCTTCTTCTTCATCCTGCTGAACTCCATCTCCGTCGCTGTACATATCACCTACCACAGACTGTGCATCCGCGTCTCCCTGCTCTGCGGCCTTCTTCATCCATTTGAATGCTTCTGCATGGTCTTGCTCAACACCTTCACCATTGTAATAGCACTCTCCCAGATTAGATTGCGCATTTGCATAGCCTTGTATTGCTGAGTTGTAAAACAGCTCAACTGCTTTCTTCAAGTCTTTTTCAACCCCCTTTCCCGTTTTGTAATCTAACGCTAAATTGCATTGCGCCTTGGGATGGCCTTGTGCCGCTGACTTTGCATACCATTTGGCAGCTTCTTTTACATCTTTTGAGACACCTTCACCGCGATCATAGCGGACACCAAGACGATTTTGCGCATCTGCATTTCCCTGTTCTGCGGCCTTGCGGTACCACTTAGCAGCTTCCACCATATTTTTTTCATTACCTTTGCCTTCTGCGTAACAAAGGCCAAGCCGTAACTGGGCTTCCGCCGAATCATACTTTTCCGCAGCAGCTTTGTATGCCTGAAACGCTCCTTCCTCATCGCAGACCTTTTCACACCGCTGTGCGCTTTCCAAATATACTTGCGCATTGTCCTCTTTGCTCGTCTCTGCAACCATTTCACCAAGACCGTACTGCTGCACACAATAGGCAAACACACTTTTTGGCATATCTGGGCCGTAGAAATAGTAGCTGTATTGGGTATCAGGCCCTGCATTCCGTGTCTGGAGTTTTACTTCTTCGCCAAGACCCTTCCAGCTGGCACGGCCCGAAACAGGCATAAACCATTCTGGAATAGGCTTGTTCTCAATGGCTGTCAACCCTTCCATCTCGCATTTGTCGATACGGATAGATTGCAAAGCATTATCCTGATAGAAAACTTCGACCCGAACCTTGTTCATACAGCAGAACTCCTTTTATTTTTTCATTTCCGATATAATTTTGATGTAATCTCCCTGACTTCTCACCCACATATTGATACCTGTACCGAACACCTCAGCTTCTACGATCCAACCTTTTTCTGTTACCTGCAAAACCTTTGCAGTGGGCAGTCGGTCGAGCACGGATTCCAAACTTGGCCCGGTATACTCGAACCGGATGGTCTGCAACTCGCCGCCGTACATGAACTGGATGCGCTTGCGCATCTCGCCTTCCTGAAAGCGGTCGGTATAGTGCTGGGCAAAGTGTCGGTCGAGGGTCTTATAGTTTTGGATACGGTCGATGCGGTAAATCGTCGGGGAGTTATCCTGCGGGTTCTGGAAATGCTTATCCTTGTCGATGCCCTCGATGAACGCTGCCAGATAGAAATAATACTCACTGAACAGGATGCCCACCGGCTCAATGGTGCGCACACGGCTCTCGCCGTCATGGGTGCGGCAGTAGGTAATTTCCATAACATTGTGATTTTCTACTGCCGTGCCGATCTCCCACAGGCTCTCAATGAACTTCCGGCCGTGCTGCGGCTCAACGTAATGGAAGCGTTCGTTGCTGATGAGGTCTTTCACCTGATTCAACCGGTCCAGCGGGGTGCACACCTGCACCAGCTTGTCCAGAATGGGGAACATTTCCTCCTTGACCATGGAACGGCTTTCCAACAAAATCTTGCATACCGCCAGAATCTCGCTGCTGGTGAGGAAGCGGGAAAGCGTGTCATCCAGCAGATAGCCGCCCTTTGCGGAGTTGTATAAGATCTCCCGGCGCGGCTCGCTGTCTGCAAAATAGCTGCGCAGGGTATCAAGATCGCGCTGGATGGTTTTCTCGCTGACACCGAAGCGGTCAGCCGTCTGCTGTTTATTCAGCACCCCGCCCTGTACCAGCACCTGCTGGATATAGAGTATACGGTCTAATCTACTATTACGCACGGCTCATTCTCCTTCTCTGCTCATTGTAACACAGTGCAACAACAGTCGCAATTCTTTGTGTGAAATTTTGTTGTTTTGTGAAACAGCTGCAAAATTTTTGTCTCTTTTGCACAACCCCAGTATACAAAAAAAGATGGACAGCTTGTCTGTCCATCCTCCAAAAAGCCAAGTGCTTTTCTCACAAATTCCATCTGCGGTTCAGCCGATAGATCACATCCCATACATCATCCTTAAAAGTGTACATTACCTGACGCGGTGATGCACTTCTGCTTGCCATGCAGACAAGCAGAAACAGTTCGGCGGCAAATGCCGCGCCCAGCAGAAACATCCATATTTTTTTCATTGTGCACTCTCCTTTGATGGCGTTTATGCCCTTTTGTCTGTCTATTATAACGATCCTGTTGGACAGTTTGCTTGTCCTTTCTGTAAAAGATATTTTCTGCTTTTCCTGTACGTTGCAACACAAAAACCGCCCCGGCTTCCTGTTACGGAAACCGGGGCGGTTCGTTTGTTTTATTTGTGCTTTTTCAAGCGCTCACGCAATTACTTGCGGGGGTTCTTGATAGCAGCCTGTCCTGCATTTTATAAATCGAGTGTAAAAGAATCGTCCTATTATCGTCACTTTTTTGATTTTTGTCTTGTGTTTTCCTTCTTAAAATTCCAAATTGTAATATCATTAAAAAATATTTTCATCTCTTGATTTCTGCATCTGGTACACTTTTTTCCATGCAAAACCCGACTATAAAAATTGTCTATTCCATTCGGAAGGAGATGATTTTCCACATGAACAAGCACTCTCAGTTGAAAATCCGAGGACACACCAAGCAGTTCTCGACTACCTTTATCTTTCTTTTTCGTTCTTGAACTGTACTTTCGGTATGACCGAAAGAATCGCATTCTTTTCCTGTTCTTGTAAATAGACGGGATTCAGCTTTGATTTCGTGTAGCTCAAATAGCTGTTTGAAGTTCTTTGTGTCAGCAAAGCCGTAAAAAATCGTTCCCAGCTAAAATATTGCAGACTATCCACGTATTTCTCCGGCGATTCCAGAATATCGTTGATTTCTCCATCTTCCAGTAATCCGGAACGAAGAACAAGCCATTCAAACGATTCCGGCAGGTAAACATGAAAATTCGGCTGGATCATAGCCAAATCTATAATTCGTTCCATCTGCGACCCAAACGCCGCACCATCTGCAATCACCAGAGCCTCCCGTGCTGTTTCGTCCAACAGCAGTTTGAAAATATTCGATTTACCACTTGCAGATTTGCAGTCGATCCCGCTTTCTGTGCAAACACTCCGAAAGAACTGGTATCCAGAATTAGAATCTTCCGTGATCACCATCGCAGGCTTCAAGATGCCTGTTCCCACCGGTTTTCCGTAAATTTGAAAAAACTCATTGTAAGTCTGCTTCAGGTCTCCAAAATGTTTGGAAGTCCGAATCCCGTAAATCTCCGTTACGCTGTACGGCAGCGTTTCCAGACTTTCTCTTGTAACGATCACATAGTAATTGTCTGTCTTTTGAATCGCCGCCGCAAACTCTTTGGAAGCTGTGAAAGCATTGCCTTCATCAATAAAAACAATGCTCTGCGAAAGACCCGCAAGCTGCTTTTCCCACTGCCGCCCGGAAAGCACGGCACAATTCCTTTCACATTGCAGCGTGATACCGCTATCAGAGCCAAGCTCCTCGTACTCCTGAATCATTTCCACAAGCGTTGTTTTGCCTGTGGCGCTATCTCCACGCAGAATCGTGATGTTCCGGCGTATTTCAAAATCAAACTTGATTTTCTTGTTCTGTACAATGACTCGATATGCTCCTACCATAAAGCATCCTCACACATAAAGTCCGGCAACCGGAATAAGCTCTTTCATCGAATGGACGATCTGATTCGTATTCAGGATACGAATCGTAAACGGTTCACTTCCAAAGTTCATAAGATGGCGGAGGTTAATAGTAACATCTTTTTCTTCTGCGATTTTTAAGAGCCATTTCGCGCAGTTATCTCCGCAAGTCGAGGCATTGAACACTTTGTCCGGCTCATTGGCGACCAGAATCAGCGTTTTGACACCACCAGACAACTGCACCGGAGGGATTTTTCCCAATACGGGGCTGTCAACCACACCACTGTCCAGCACTGTGGAATGGTCTACATCCTGTATCATCTCACGGGAAAGCGGTTCGGTGATCCACGCATCCTCATAAGTGTTCTTGAAATAGACTGCTGTATTGTAAATCACATTCGGCATATCACCGTAAAAAACATTGAGCATACAAGCATCTTCTCCTGTTACATCGGTTGACACTTTGATTATCACCATTGTAAGCGTTTTTTCTGGTGAAAGTCAACCTGTTTTTACATTCATTTTTGAAAGAGGGTGATTTTCCACATGAACAAGCACTCACAGTTGAAAATCCGAGGTTACACCAAATGACGCTGGACTACTTTTATGGTCAGTCGGGCGAACTGTTTTCCTACTTCCGCATCCCAAAGGCATTGTTTCAGGACAGCCGTTTCCGGCAGCTTTCCACGGATGCCCGGACGCTGTACGGCATCCTGCTCGACCGCATGAGCCTGTCGGTCAAGAACGGCTGGATGGACAAGCAGGGGCGGGTGTATATCATCTACACTGTCCGGGAGGTACAGGAATCGCTCTGCTGCGCCGAGCACAAGGCGGTCAAGCTGTTCCGGGAACTGGAAGAAATCGACCTGATCGAGCGCAGGCGGCGCGGTCTGGGCAGACCCAGCCTGATCTACGTCAAAGACTTTACCACAGGACTGTCAAAAATGCACAATCTGAATTGCGCAAACAGCAATTCAGGCGTTGCCCAAAGCGCAGTTCAGGTGCCGCCAAAACCGCAAGCAAATAAGACTGATAAGAATAAGACAGAGTGGAACGATCCTGACCCTATCTATTCCGGGGGCATCCGGGAGCAGCTTGAGGATTATTTTTATCAGGCATTGGAGGTCGAACTGCTTCTCCGACTTTTCCCGGATGATGAGGATGCCATCTATCAAATCGTAGATTTGCTGGTGGACACCTGTGCCACCCAGCGCAGGATGGTACGAATCGCCGGGGATGATAAGCCCGCCGAGGTGGTGCGCAGTCGGCTAAAAAAGTTGAATGCAGATCACATCCGCTTTGTGCTGAACAGTCTTGCCGAAAATGCTACTCCGGTGCGGAACATGAAGCAGTATCTGCTTGCCTCGCTCTACAATGCGCCCACGACCATGAATCTACACTATCAGAACCTGACGAACCATGACTTTGCGCATGGTTCCCGGAAAGACCTGCTAATAAAAGTCAAGTCCTAAAACAAGAAAATTCGCTAAACAACCGC
>ERZ791907.1649-NODE-1649-length-13786-cov-10.978443_pt1 | contig 13786 bp, 19 predicted proteins | sample MGYA00510145_ERZ791907 | MGnify/ENA primary metagenome ERZ791907 (study PRJEB30046, sample SAMN00792089) | human gut metagenome | study: EMG produced TPA metagenomics assembly of the A metagenome-wide association study of gut microbiota in type 2... | reverse complement strand
ATTACAGAGAATAATTCCTAAACAAAAAGCGTTAGTCTTTGTAGAGTTTGAATAACGGACTAAAATGCCGAAAGCCTGTATTTATGCGGGATTCCGGCATTTGTTTTATCAAATGGCTCTGGTTTGGCTCTATTTGTGGGCGGAGTAATGATTAGGGAATATGTAATAGTATGTAATGATTGGAGGCGATTATATGGATATTCTATTTAAAACTGATGATTTTGTGTTTTCATACAGAGTTGGCGGTATATTGATACATGAAGGGAAAATTCTGTTACAACGTCCGAAAAATGACAATTATGCAATTATCGGCGGACATGTTGCAGCGATGGAAACAAGTATGGAAACGCTAAAAAGAGAATTTGAAGAAGAGATTCATGCTAAGATTGAGGTAGATAATCTATTGGCAATAGGTGAAATCTATTTTCCATGGGGTAAAAGACCGTGTCATCAGATAAGCTTATATTATAATGTTCATCTGGTCGATGATAATATTCCATTAGATGGAGTGTTTCATGGATATGATGAGCTGGATAATGAGAGAATTGATTTGGATTTCTGCTGGGTTCCGCTAGAGGATTTAAAGAAAGGTACTAAGGTATATCCTTTGGAGTTGATACCATATATTCTTGAGCCGGGGAAAGAAATTGTACATTTTGTTTCAAAGCAGATTTAATTGGATTTATGTGGAGAAGGGAAAAGAGATATGCTAGAAGTCAAGTTTTATGATTCAGTGGATGATTCATTATTAAAATTTGCAGTAATCATCTCACAGAGCAATGGCAAGTGGGTGTTTTGCAAACATAAAGAAAGAGACACATACGAAGTGCCAGGAGGACACAGAGAAGCTGGAGAAAATATTGTTGAAACAGCAAAAAGAGAATTACAGGAAGAAACAGGAGCTGTCAAATTTGAGATAAAACCAATCTGTGTATATTCAGTAACGGGTAAGACAAGAGTAAATAATACTGGTGAGGAAACATTTGGACTGCTTTGTTTTGCAGAGATAACGGAATTTGCGAAAGAATTACATAGCGAAATGGAGAAGGTTGTTCTTATGGATAAGTTGCCTGAGAATTGGACATACCCTTTGATACAGCCGAAATTGATAGAAAAGTATTTACAGATGAAAAATTTAGTTGATGATACATTATAAGAAGAGAGGAGATTGAGATTTGGTAAATATAGGAGAAATGATGAATAAAGCGATTAAGGATGGCATGTTGCAAGCAATTATTATATTTATGCCATATATTATATCGCTTTTGACAACAGCTCTTGTTGTGTGGGTAATTAAGAAAATTATTGAAAAATTCACATATGATTTTTCAACCATATCAGGAGACTCTAGAAGAATAGCAAGGAAAAAAGCACGAAAGATGGGCAACGTAGTAGATATGATTTCTTCTTTCAAAGATATAACTGAAAGTATAAAAAAATAGAGGAACATAGAGATATCTATTAACAAATATGTGAATTTTAGAGGAATAAAAAATGAGAACTGATATCATAGAATATTTACAGAAAGAAGTATATCACAGGTGCAAGCAACCAACTAACAAATTTGGAATGGGGTGCTATTATCACATTGAAGCAGTGGTGAAAAATGCAGAGATACTGGTAGAAAAATATGGTGCTGACAAAGAAACTGTGATTATAGTAGCATGGTTACATGATATAGCTTCAATAACTGATTATGCAATGTATGAGGAACATCATAAATATGGGGCAGATATTGCTAAAGAGATTTTAAATGAAATGAATTATGATAAAGAAAAAACGGCGTTAGTACAAAAGTGTATTTTAAATCATAGAGGGAGTGTAAAGCTGGGGAGAACCAGCATTGAAGAATTGTGTGTTGCAGATGCCGATGCAATTTCACATTTTGATAGTGTGCCAAGTTTACTTTATTTAGCTTATGTTGGAAGAAAGATGGATATAGAGCAGGGGGCGCAATTTGTGAGGAAAAAGCTTGAACGGAGCTATAACAAGCTATCAGACGAAAGTAAAGAGATTTACAAGGTGAAATATGAGCAGGTGATGGCTGTATTTGGGTGATTGAAACTATTATGAAAAGTATTTATAGCAGTTTGGAGAAAACATGGATATTTCAATAAAGTGTGATAGCTTAAAGGCTATATATAGTGTAAAAAATGGCATGTTAAGATGTGTTGCACCATATGAATTTACAATATCTCTAATGCCAATGATAAAGGTTTGCATAGAAGAAGTGGGGAATAGGATCATAACTTTTACTTGCAAAGAAGAAATTGAAGCTAAAAAGTTATATTCGTTACTGCAAGAATTAGAAAGATTATTGCAGATATTTGATGGAGTTTTTCTTGATTTGGAGGCTATAGAAATACATGGAAGAGAAAGCACTAATTCATATAATGCCCTAGTAGAACACTTTAAAATACAAAGATTACATTACTTTTCGTCTGCAAACTTTATTTCAATATTCAGTGATAGACTCTTAAAATATGAAGATATTTTGTCATCTGAATTATTTGATAAATGGAGAATTTTATTGGATGAATTAGGAGTTGTTAATCAGATGTATTTATATGCGACAAGTTCTGCTGGATTCACGAATGATGTGAAGTGTGCATTTCTTGTAGAACTTTCTGAGTCGTTAATGGAGATAATTCAAAGTGAAGATATAAAATTGCAAAGATATCCTAATGAAAATGGAAAATTAAAACCATGTCTTAGGACAATTATCAATTGCTATGGAAAAACTCTTTTTAGAAATGAAATAGAGTTTGACCTGGAAAAAATTCTTTCTTGTCTGGTAAATACTCGTGTCAATATTATGCATATAAAAATTAATCAAAGAAAGCCTGCATTGGATGGTAGAGAATCAGTTTTATATGCTATTAAAATGAGTTATTTGTATCGGCTTGTGATTTTAGAAAAGTTGGAAATAAATGCTATTTTATATGAGGACAATTTAATAAAAAGAGTAGGTTATATCGATGGTTGGAATGGAATTCAAGAACAATTATTTAATAGATTAAAACAATTGTTATAAAAAGAAATGGAGAATTGCAAATGAAAATATTAGTAATAGGCGGAACAAGATATTTTGGTATACATATGGTTAATAAGCTTTTAGAACAAGGACATGAGGTAACAATAGCAACAAGAGGCAAAACACCAGATTCATATGGAGACAAAGTAGAGCGCATTACCATTCAAAGGACAAATGAAGAAAGTATGCGAGAGGCATTACAAGGAAAGCATTTTGATGTAGTTATTGATAAAATCGCGTATTGTTCTAATGATATAAGGTATGTTATGGACTATGTTGATTGCGACAAATACATATATATGTCTAGTACATCAGTTTATAATCCAAAACATATGAATACTATGGAATCTGATTTTGATGGATATTCTAAGGATTTTGTGTGGTGTGACAGAAAAGAATTTACATATGAGCAGATAAAAAGACAGGCTGAGTACGCATTATGGCAGAAATATCCGGGAAAAAACTGGATTGCTGTCAGATATCCATTTGCAATAGGTAAAGATGATTATACGAAAAGACTTTTATTCTATGTAGAACATGTCATTAAATCAGAGCCGATGTATATAGATAATATAGATTATCAAATGAGCTATATCCGTTCAGATGAAGCGGGAGAGTTTATTGCATATTTAGTAGATAAAGATGTTAAAGGTGCAATTAACGGAAGTGCTTCGGAAACTATCTCGCTTCGAGAAGTGATTAATTATATCGAAGAAAAGACGGGAAAATCTGCGGCTTTAAGTAAACAAGGGGAGGCTGCACCTTATAATGGAGAACCGGAATATAGTATAAATACAGACAAGGCAGAGAAGACAGGATATCGTTTTTCTAATTTAAAAGATTGGATATATGAATTACTTCATTATTATATTGAGCAGGTTGATAAAGCTGAATGTAAAGAAGAATAGTACGAAGGGGAATGTATATTGGCGAAAAAGAAGAGAAATAGAAAATTAATAAAAAATAATGGTTATAAATTAGAAGAATTAGGAATACAGAAAGATGACATTACCAAGGAAGAATTAATTGATATATATGCCGAGGCATACTATAAGGCGTTAAAAAGGATAGAAAATGAATCTAAAAGCGAGAATGAGCCAGAGCATAAAGTTAAAAAATATAAGAAATATGAATGGGTGCAATATTTTCTAAATGTTCTATTTTTTCCATGGAAGATACATGAAAAGTTTAAGTTAAAGGATAATATTTATGATGATATGTTAACTCTTATAATAAGCTTTATAATGTATGGCATAGGTGGATTTTTACAACTGGTGAGTTTGGGTGGTGTGATTGGCATTGTAAAAAATATTGGAAAATTACAAGTGACAGCCCTTCTATGGATAGGTGTAATTGTTATATATTGTTTGTTTTTGGCAAGTGTAATAATAATATCAGCAAAACAATTTTCGAATGAGAAAGATTCTAATAAGATATATGCATTCAGCTCTATTATAATAGCATTGATAAGCTGTATAATTAGTACAGTAACTTTTGTTATGCAATTTTTAATGTAGATTAATACAATAACAACCAGAAACAGTGAGGCCTAAATGGATACAAGATATAATATGATTATTATCAAGGGTGAGATAAAGACAACCGAAGTAATGTCATGTGTGTACGATGCGAAGACACATAAATGGAACGTGAAATTTAATAATGGGAAAAGCTATCTCTATGCCTATATGAATGTTGAGAAATTAACTAAGCCGGATGTTTTAAATCCTAAGTCGTATCATATTAGCAGAGAAGGACGGGAGTTTTTTGATATAGAAGCAATATCTGTGTTCAGAGGTAAACAGGAGTCTTATTGGAATATTTGTTTTAAAGATGGCAGTGAAATGGATTACCATGAGAGTGATTTACATATTGCAGAGTCGTGCCTGAATGATAAAAGGTCTGCCGATGTATTCCAATATATAAAGCAGATGACAAAGCTTAGAGACATGAAAGTTGTTAAAACGGTGAATGGTAAAGGAAAGGAAAAGTATGTATTCATAGAATAAACATCAGGTATAGACTATTGATGAAAGTAAAAGCTCTATGTATGGAAGTAGGGAGAAGGTAAAAATTGAATTGATTAAAGGCACAAATTTGTTTTAGGTAACGCTTATAATGAAGATAGGAGATGTCACAGAAAATGTCGTAGAAATGTCATAGAAAATGTCATAGAAATTTTGAGAAAAATCAACTGGTTAAAATCAGAATATTCTAAGAAAAAACTTTCTAAAGAGAGACGATTAAAGAGCTTTCTGAAAAACGAATATTTCAAAGTTAGTCTCAACGAAGTCTCACTAGATTTGAGACTGAGTGAGACTCTATGATATAGCAAAACGCGATAAAACCAGGATTTGCAGGTAAATTATAATGTTGTAGTCTCATTTTTGAAATTGTTTGTTGAGACTAACATGAGACTGAGGAGGTTCAAAATCATGGACATAAGCAAAAAGGATTGGAAATTATTTCGAGAAAGATTATCAGGCTGGCAGGAAAATTATATGGAAGGTCTTGTTAAAGAGTATGCAAATTTTCTGAATGATGATAAAAAGCCTGCATCAGAGAAATTCTGGGAACTTGAAAAACGGATAAAAGAAGATAAACGTCATCCGGGTGTTATCATGGAGATGAGTAAATCAGAGGCAATATGGGATATTGTTCGTCTCATTAGACTGAAAGTAATTACATATGATGATTTATCAGACTTTAGTGATGAATTACAGAATGAAGTAAAAAGAATACTTGAGATGAGCAGGTGATACATATGGAGATTGGTGCAACAAAAGCAGTTCAAGATCGACTAAAAACAACAAAGATTGAAGAAAGCAAAGGTGCTTCACTTGTGTTCTGCTGGGACACACATTTGACGAAAATAAAAGGAAGAAATGTCTTGTTTATTGTGAATGCCAGTAATCGTTATACAATAGCAATGACAGATATTGAACCAAGAAACTGGAATTACTATACAATGTATATTCGCAGTGTGATTCATGGCGTGATGCAGGAAATGGGATATTCAGAGGATCAGATAGGGCAGTATTTTAAAATGTCAGGCGATACAACTGTAACAAAAACTCATGGTAGGAAATCGGTTGGTGGAATTAACAGAATGGTAATGGATGCACAGTATTTTGGTAAGAAGCTGGAGAAAGAAGCAAAGTATCAATGGGAACTTAGTGAGTATCTGAACAGAGATATCTGCCAGCCAGAGGGATTTGATGCGTATGTATATCCGAGTGAACTTTTTAAATTAGACATGGAACGATTAGGGATTGCTGCTAAGAGAGAGCCAGCAAAGGTAATTGATTTTGCTCAGTACATAGAAAACAATCGTGGTACTAACGATTAGTACCACAAAACTTTTTCTTGCAGAAATATTGGATGTAGATTATAATTTCCATAGGTGGACAAGCAAACCAACAGAAAATTATTCTGTGAGTAGTAAAAGAAACCTGCAAGCCACCTGAACTACACACAATAATGAAAAAATGCAATGGTACTGGATTGGTACTAAAAATATGTGAAACGAAAAATAACGTGTGGAAAAAGTATAGATTATCAATACAAAACAGTATAGATAACCGCATTAAAATAACCTACATCAAACCAAACTTTGCGAGTTTGAATAAAAGGCTAATATCACAGGGCACACCCCATTATCCTGTAAAAGGCAAAAATGATTATCCTATCAGCAACAGAGAGTAATACCGCAGCGTAGCTCTGTTGCTGTTTTTTTTGTCATTTCTGCCCCGGTCACACAGGATTCTGACTCAGATAAAATGAGACGTAAATAAGCAACGTGATATCGGCAAAAGCTGTAAAAATCCACGTTGAATTTTACAGCTTTCTGTATATAATAGAAGTAGACGAAACATCACTGCGTGAGTTTGCTGCGAAACTACAAGGGCATGGGTAACACTGCGAAACGTTGATATTTCCTGGTGTTGCAGGGTGTGAGGGATGCTTTGGATGATGCTGCGAAAGTGACATTGCGATAGTGTTGCTGTGTAAGATGATACTGTTATATGTGACGTGATAGAAGTTGGGTTGTCAGGATTACCACTGCGGAATGTGCTGTGGAATTGCGCTGCAGTGCCGGAGAGTTTTGCAGTGTGGTTTTGCAGTGGGATGTGAGGATAGTGAGGATACTGGATTTTGCCCTTTGAGGATAATGTGGTGTGCCCCGGAACAGCTAAATCCCTACAAGGCTTGTATTTACAGGCTTTGTGGGGATTTTTTATGTGCAAATGGGTACATTTTGGGTACAAAAATTTTTTAATAATAATTAATTGATGCTTGAAAAAATTTAATTAACGGATAATGGATAGTAATTGGCATTATTGGATCAATATCAGTATCACCTTTAAACATAAATCTAGAAGTTGAACCATAGTTACCAATTATTCCTATATCGTATAAATCTTTTAATATTTCGGGTGTTTTTCGTTTAGTAACTAACTCATTCACTTCATCAAAAAAGTCTTTTTTGCTATTCAGATGATGTTGGAAATCTGAAACTGAAAAAGGCAACTGTATTCCTGTCAACGATTTTTTTATACCCTCTACTTCTTTATCACTATATTTTACCGTTAAAAATTCTTCAAATTCAATCCATGATTCTTCTGCATAAGATTTGCGTGAGGTATCAAAGCATTCTTGATCAATAACATTTTTATTTCCGTGAAGTCGTTGGATAACAGTAAAAAGTCTTATTATATCTCTTGGCTTATACCATGTCTGATCAAGTATATAATTTTGTATTTCTTTTTTGTTGTTTCCAATATATGGTATAAAATATGTTTCCCAAATATCAGGAGATGGTTCAAGCCCTAATTTAGATTCACTGAAATGTATTCTTTTTTCTAACATTTTTAATAGAGGGTGGTTTCTGATATTTCCCCCTTTTTGCTCCCATGAAATAGTAACACCAAAATCATGAATAGTTTTATTTATTTCTAGTCCTTTGGAAATTATATTTTTGTATACTTCACTACGTATTGCAGTAATTAAGAAAACATTGAAATTATGCGTTCTATTAATATCGGATAAGTACTCTATTGCAAAAATTAAATCTCGAATTAAAGTGACATCTCGCTGATATTTTTTTGTCTGTTTAAAGGCTAATTCAAGCTCATCAATGAAAATATAGATTTTATCTTCTACAGGGGTTAAAACAGAATATAGGTTTATTATTTGTTTGGCCAAAGATGTAAATGATACAGATTTTTTTTCTGAATCAACCCATTCAAATTCTAAATTGGCTTTAGCTATTTTGCTAAAATTAATTTCAAGGTTTCCACGCCTCATTTTAGGAAGTATTTTTTTAATAGTATTATCAGCTCCTAATTCGCCATAGATAGCATTAAGCAATGTATATAACTTTGTCCATGATTCAGTGTTGCGATCGAATACGCCATATTCGGTTCTCGAAAGTCTAGATACAATCACTTTGATTAGGTAAACCTGCCATGCAAGTGAACAGTCCAATGTGAAATCAGTAGGGATTTCACTATCTATTATTTCTTCGAAAGAATTATTGGGGAGAGCAGATCGTTTTATTTGGTTACGTTCTTCCTCATCTACATCTCTTTTAAAACGAATAAATTCACTAAAATTTTGGGACGGATTTTCAGAAATTATACTTTCGAGGTATTTGAGAAGCATGGTTTTACCAGTGCCTTTGTTTCCAAAGATATAATATGTTGAGCCATCAAGTAGGCGTGATATATCAATATTAGGAAACTCATAAAAAAGTCCTTTGCAAGTATCTTGTCCATATTCGAGAAATTCGTTATAACCATCAATTTTTCCAAAATAAATATCTTTAATTTGTAAATTTCGCATATAGATTCTCCTTTGCATATTATTAAGAATTTTATAGTGATTAGAATTTAGAATTTAATCCAATCTTATCCAAGGTTTCATCATGTGTCTTCTGAATTTTCAATCTATCCTGCCACGTCTCCGATTCCGGATATATATCCATCCAAAGATTAAAGTCCGATTCTGCCTTCAGCAGTGCTTCTCCACGTTTTTTGACATCTTTTATTCCATTGCATTTCTCGACTTCATCCATATATTTTTCATATCGTTCTAACCATGATCGCATCAGCGATAATGTTCCAAAGCTGATTCCTACCATATCATTTCCATCTTTATCCTGATATTCAAATAACGAACCGTCATACTGGCGGAATATCTGAAAAAGTCGGTGTATGGCTTTTATACCATCAAAATCTGAATTTGCAAGTACTTCAGGGTTGACCGCAAGTGCTTCTGCTATTTTTTCAAGAGATGCTGGTTTGGGGTTTCTTCTGCCACTTTCGTAAGCACGAATATAGGCTTCGCTTGCACCAACCATTTCTCCTAATTGTCTTTGAGTTAGGTGACGTTCCTGACGGATGCGCCTTATATTTTCACCAACTGTCATTGTGATTTCCTCCTGCTTTAAAGCTATGGATGTTTCAACATCATATATAGCATACCACACAAGATAAAAAAATAAAAGAAAAAAGATATTGACACGAAACAAATGTCACGATATTATAAAAACGAAACAAAATGATACCATACGGAAACAAAGAAAGGAAAGAACACTATGAACGAAAAAATTTACTACAGTGCAGAAGACATTGCAAAGATGCTCGGTGTGAGCATGGGAAAATCTTACAAGATTTTACGAGAAATGAATAAGGAACTTGCTGAAAAGGCTTCCTTACAATCGCAGGTAAAATTTCGGTGGAGTATTTTCGTGAAAAATGGTATGGCGGAGCCAAGGAGGTGAGTGCATGAGCTGCAGTGCAAAACGAGATCCAAATGGAACGTGGCATATCCAGTACCGGTGGACAGACTGGACGGGAACCAAGAAAAAATCCCAGAAGCGAGGATTTAAAACAAAGAAGGAAGCAGAGGAATGGTATGCGCATTTCATATTGCAGCAAACTTCTGATCCGACCATGACCTTGAATGATTTCTGGGAAATATATAAGGCAGATATGGAGAAACGACTGCGGAAAACCACCATGAAGCAGAAAGAATATGTGATGAAAGATAAGGTTCTTCCGTATTTTGGAAATACGCCAATTAATACAATCACAGCTCCTATGATACGAAAGTGGCAGGGCGAAATGATTGATAAAGGATTTAAGCCGACTTATCTCAAAACGATAAATAATCAGCTCAGTTCTATTCTCAATTATGCGGTGCGATTCTATGAATTACGTTCCAATCCATGCCACAAAGCAGGCAGTATGGTGAAAAGTAAAGCGGATGAACGTCCCTACTGGACGCTAGAAGAATTTCAGAAATTTTCGGACGCAATCATGGATAAAAGAGATTCTTGGATGGCATTTCAGATATTGTTTTGGACAGGTATGCGTATTGGAGAATTACTTGCTTTGCAGGTGAAAGATGTAAATTTTGAGGATGGAACTATCCGGGTAGATGAATCGCTTACAAGGCTTGATGGAGAAGATCTGATTACAGCTTCAAAGACAGAAAGCTCGGTGCGAGTGATAACTATTCATAAGGAATTGCAGGACGAGATTCGGGAATATATCAGCACATTGTATCGACCAAAACCGGGAACCAGATTGTTTGCTGGAAGAACAAAAAGCTTTTTTGAGCATGAGATGGAGCGTGGCATTAAGCTGTCGGGAGTTAAGAAAATTACAGTACATTGTACCAGACACAGTCATGCAAGTATGTTAGTGCAGATGGGGTTCAGTCCGATTGAGATTGCCAAGAGGCTGGGACATGGAAAGGTGACAACAACGATTGAAACCTATTGTCATCAGTCAAGGGATGCGCAGGAGAAAATTGCAGACCGTCTCGGAAAAGTGGATCGAGGTGAGGAAAATGGCGTGTAAACGGGAGGATAGATTTCGGCATAACACAATCGCATTCTGGCTGAGTGATGAAGAAAAAGTAGAAGTTGAGGCAAAAATTATATTATCGGGAGTGTCGAAAGGTGAATATTGCAAATGTCAATATAAAAATGTAGTTTTTTTATCATATAAGAATGTAGGAAAACCTACACGCTTATATGATATTTTTTTATTTTAATTTTCTTCAATCATGTATTGCATCTGATCCTTTAGTCTGTATGATGGTCCATTTATGTTTATCACAGAACAGTGGTGCAACAGTCTGTCAAGCAAAGCGTTAGTCAGTACTGGCTCCTGAAATATATCAGACCACTTTGAAAATGGACTGTTTGTTGTTATTACTGTTGACAACTTTTCGTATCGTTTTGCTATGAGATTAAAGAACAGATTGGCTGAATCGACATCCATCTTCTGATAACCAAGTTTATCTATTATCAGCAGCTTGTATCTGCAGAACCACTTGATTCTTGTCTCAAGTCTGTTTTCTAAAGCTGCTTTTTTCAGTTTTGATATTAAATCCTGAAATGTTATAAAATATACACAGTATCTGTGCTTTGCAGCTTCTATTCCGATGGATACCGCAAGATTGGTTTTGCTTACTCCTGGAGTTCCGCAGAATATGATATTCTCAGCATTTTCTATAAATCGCAGTGTCATAAGATCCATGATTTTGGACTTATCCAGTGATGGCTGGAAATTGAAATCAAATTCACTAATCTCCTTTAAAAATGGGAAATTAGCTACCTTTACACAGCCTGTTATTGCCTGCTGTTTTCTAAAATCAATTTCACTGTCTGTAAGCTCACATAAAGCATCCAGAGCTGTTTTTTCTCCATCTGCAATCATATCCAGATATGTGTCTATATTTTCCTTGAATCTTAATAATTCCAGTTCCTCAAGATTATTTATTAAATTGTTATATGTATTCATCAATCCTCCTTGTCTGTATCGAATGGTAATTCAGTGGTTGTGGAGACATTCATATCTGGTTTATGAGAATCTTCGGGAAGTATAGTTTCTCTCCGGTCATCTAATCCCCAGTCTTTTGACATTTGTGCCATATCCTTATATATCTTGTCTTTGTACTTATCATAAAGGAACTCAAATCCATCTTTGCAAAGAATTGATGGTGAATTATCCATACGCATGCAGTCTTCCATAACACAGTCATATGCAAGATTTCTGCACATATCTGATTTCATGGAATATTTGATGTGTGATATGAATAGTTCCCGGTCAGCAATGTAGGGAAGCACTTCATTTATGCCTTTTCTGAAAGTTACTTTATCTGTGTCTGACAAATGTGCATAACTATTTATAATCCATCTCCCATAATCACTCTGGTTAATATAGGCTATAAGTGCTTCCTCAGATTTTACTGCATCTTTTTCAGTCACAGTGACTTTCCGGCTATCTAATAATCTGTCCATCATCTTTAGATTTCCTGTAACTACTGTTTCCATGTCTGCATCATTAATTTTGACTTTCATCAGCTGCTCATAGTGGTTCTTTTTATAATTGACAGGATTGTCATTTAATGCGTGAATTGTTACAAGTTTTCCGTTATAATATATGTAAAGCTTGTTGTCTAAGCAGTCCACTGTAACTTCTTCGTCAATGAGCTTTGGGTCAACTGAGTATCTGTTGCCATTAAAGCGGATAAGTGCTTCAGATGACACCCTGTATCTATTTGGTGTGAGATAGGTGTCAATAATGCTTTTATGCGGAAGTGGTTTCAGATACTCTTTTTCTTTGTAAAAGAGCGCTGTCGGAGACATTTTTGTCTACTGATTAATTGATATGTTCATGTCTTTATTAACTGCACTGATAAGTACCTCCAGTTCTTCTATTGTTTCGAATTCGCCTTCATAAGCCCTGATCCAGTCAATTATCTTATTTCTTGCTTCTACAGTTCCTTTAGTCTGCGGTGAGCGTGCTTTACACAGCCGCACTTTAAAGCCAAAGTCTTTTGCCATCTGCATGATGGAATCTGTAGGCTTTTTGGGTGTTACATTTGTATTGGAAACTGTCGCCATGTTGTCAAAAAGTAATTCTTTTGGAACGCCTCCAAACTTTCTGAAACTATTAATAAGTCCTCTTGCAACATCATCGAATCTTTTTTGTGCGGTCATTTCAAGATGGGCATACCTTGAATATTTCAGTATTGTATGCAGAACGTTTATAACGAATTTCTCGCCATATATGTTAGTAATGCTGATATCCTCATTCCAATCTACCTGTGCCTGTTCTCCCGGATTTTTTTCAAATCTTGAATGCCCATGTGTTCTGGCTTTGGGTTTTAGTTTGTTGACAGTTACATATCTGTTAAAGTTTGAATATGAACCTATTCGGTTTACACCATATTTCTTTAACATGAACTGATATACCCCCTGAACTGTAATTCTTTTGATAGACAGTTTGTCTTTTATTTCATTCCTGTATTCATCTAATTTACTTCCTTTGTTTCGCTTATCAGGTCTCCATTCATAACCATTGTGGTATTTTTTAACTGTCCGCCAGTCTATACCATACTTTCTTCCCAGAGCAGCATAGTTGGGCTTGGTATCAAGACTATCCATAACTGCCAGTTCTCCTTTAAGATTGGTTTTCATGCAGTGTTCACCTCCATAAGGAAGTGTAACAATACACCTAAAAATACAAAATAAGAATGTAGGTTTTCCGACATTTTTATATGCCATAATTCATACATTCTTATATTAGCATTTGCAAGTTTCTGTGTTTTGTATGAAGAGGATGTAAGAACGTCTCTGAAACAGAGTACCTGGATTACCAAAGAAAATATTATCCAGAAAAAAGATTCTGCCTTATCTGGGACAGCGGAAAGTGTCGGAAATCACAGCCAAAG
>ERZ791907.1640-NODE-1640-length-13860-cov-3.099529_pt1 | contig 13860 bp, 10 predicted proteins | sample MGYA00510145_ERZ791907 | MGnify/ENA primary metagenome ERZ791907 (study PRJEB30046, sample SAMN00792089) | human gut metagenome | study: EMG produced TPA metagenomics assembly of the A metagenome-wide association study of gut microbiota in type 2... | reverse complement strand
CACCTTAACGGGACATTAGTGATTAAAAATAGAAAAAACAATTGTCTTTTTACTCACCCTTCTAAAGTCATTCAATCCAAAATGATTATCTTTGCACTCGTAAAAAACAACTATCATGGCTAAGTCAAAACACAAGACAGGCAACCGCACATCGCTTAAAATCATTGGCGGACTGACATTCATCGGGCTATTGATTGTCTATTTCTTTTTCTTCTCTTCGATGGGGAGGACAAGCGACAAAGAATATGTTTACATTGATGAGGATGACAACATCGACTCTGTTTATCAAAAGCTGGAGCCTATCTCCACAAAGCACAGCCTCTGGACATTCAAGCAGTTGGCAAAGCTGACTTCCTACAAGGACCACATTCGCACTGGACGCTATCAGATCAGCAGTTCGGGAGCATTGCAGACCTTCCGTCACTTCAAGAATGGAAGCCAGGCACCCGTATCACTGACCCTACAATCTGTCAGAACGAAAGACGACCTTGCAAAGAGTGTAAGCGAAAAGCTCATGTTCTCAAAGGAAGCACTTCTCGACAGCCTCAACTCCAGCGAGACATGCAAGAAATACGGCTACACACCAGAGACGGTTATGGCCCTCTTTATCCCAAACACCTATGAGTTCTACTGGAACACTTCGATAGAGAAATTCCTCGAAAAGATGAGCGAGGAGAACAAGAAGTTCTGGTCATTCGAACGCACACAGAAAGCCAACGCTACTGGATTCAACAAGGAGGAAATCATGACACTCGCCAGTATCGTTGACGAGGAAACCGACAACGAGGGCGAAATGCCGAGAATTGCCGGAATGTACATCAACCGTCTGCGCACCGACATGCCATTACAGGCCGACCCAACGGTGAAATTCGCTTTGGGAAAGTTCGAGGCTCACCGCATCTATCACAAATGGTTGAGCTACGACAGCCCTTACAATACCTACAAATACCACGGTCTGCCACCTGGCCCAATTCGCATCCCATCGGTAGCAGCCATTGAAGCGGTGCTCAACTTTGTGCATCACGACTATCTCTACATGTGCGCAAAAGAGGACTTCAGCGGCACCCACAACTTTGCCAAGACCTACGAAGAGCATCAGGAGAATGCCAAGAGATATGCAAAGGCACTGACCGACAGGGGCATAAAATAATTGTGGCCCGTACCCAACAAACCATTGAGAGACAAGCCCGATTTATAAAATAATTTCAAATCCCAATCTCATCACTGACCTTTCGGCTTGCAATAGCTCACCTATTGCACGCCGAAAGGTCAGCTTTCGTCACACGAAAGGTAAGCTTTCGGATACCAAAAGCTATTACACTGATTTTCAAACACTTATAATTTACATTATCCAGAAAGGTGTAACTATTTTAACCTATCGCTTTTCACTTCCTACCTGTGCCTCTAAAACTATCGAATCGATTTGTTCACGCACCTCTTCAAGAGGCTTACCGCAATGTCGCCAACAAGCCATTAAACAAAAGAATGGCGACAAGTGAAATCCATCACTTGTCGCCAAATTGTCGGGATGACTGGACTCGAACCAGCGACCACCGGTCCCCCAGACCGGCATTCTAAACCTACTGAACTACATCCCGAAAAGTTTAAGTGATGCAAAATTAGTTACTTTTTGAGAGATTAGCAAACTTTTGGAGTTGTTTTTCACTGTTCACAAGTTTATTTTGTATTTTTGTATGAAAATAAGCAAGTACACACGATGTACCCACCCCATTTTAGACACAATAAAGACACTTAAGCAATGCAATATACAATCACACCACCCAATCATATCGACTCAACCACCAACCTTCCTCCCTCAAAGAGCATCAGCAACCGCGCACTGATCATCCACGCATTGGCTGGAGGAAAAGTCGCCCCCAGCAATCTCTCGCATTGCGACGATACAGAAGTCATCATCAAAGCACTGAAGAACAAGCCTGAGACCATTGACCTCATGGCAGCAGGCACTGCCATGCGTTTCATGACGGCTTATCTGAGTGTGACCGAAGGTGAGCACACGCTGACAGGTACCGAACGGTTGAGACAGCGTCCTATAGGTATCCTTGTGGAGGCACTGAGATTCCTTGGTGCCGAAATCGACTATTTAGGAGAAGAAGGCTATCCCCCACTCCGCATCAGGGGGAAATGTCAGGAAGGCGGACAACTCGAAATAGTAGGCAACGTAAGCTCGCAGTACATCTCAGCCTTGCTCATGATTGGGCCGACACTGAAGAATGGGCTGGAATTGAAGCTCATCGGCGACATCGTCTCACGCCCCTACATCGACCTCACCATCCACCTGATGCAAGAATATGGCGCCGAAGTAGAGTGGACCGACGTCGATACGATAAAAGTAGGGGCAAAACCGTACATCGAACGCGAATACGTCATTGAAAACGACTGGACTTCGGCAGGTTATTGGTATGAGATTCTGACACTGATGGACGACACTGATTCGCAAATCACTTTCTCTGGATTGCAAAACGGCTCAAGACAGGGTGACTCAGCCGTGAAATACATTTTCTCGCTGCTGGGCATCAAGACCACATTCACACACAAAGACCTTGACCAACTCACAGATGTAAGCATCAAACGCTACCCCCGTACGCTGCCCAGATTTGAGTACAATCTCACCAATCAACCCGATTTGGCACAGACTCTCATAGCTCTCTGCCCAGTGATGAACATCCATTTCCGATTCACTGGACTACATAATCTCAAGATTAAGGAAACCGACCGCATCGAGGCAATGAAGAACGAGATGGCAAAACTGGGCTACGTCATCAACGATATTAACGATTCCGAGATGGTTTGGGACGGTGAGCGTTGCGAAAAAACAGAGCCTGTCGTCATCGACACCTACAAAGACCACCGCATAGCAATGGCATTTGCGCCACTCTGCATACAGTTGGGCGAGATAAAAATCAACCATCCGGAAGTTGTAACAAAGTCATACCCACACTATTGGGACGAATTGGAGAAAGCGGGGTTCAACATCGTTAAGCAACAATAGCACGCAACAGAACAAATGGACATTATTTTAATAGGTGTATCAGCCATCGTCGGACTTGGAATTCTTGTGGGTATCGCCACAATCTTTGCAAGACGCAGCAGCGATGAGCCCGATGTGATTCAGCATGCCTCTGGCGACTGCAACACTTGCACTGGGCTTGACGAAAGTTGTGAGCAGACTTGCATGATGGAAGCTGCAACAAAAGAGATTGAATACTTTGACGACGAAGAACTCGACCGCTTCAATGGAAGAGACTCAAGCGACTACTCAAACGAGGAAGCCGACGAATTTCGGGAAATTCTCTACACCATGCGCCCCGAAGAGGCCAAAAGCTGGAACCGAAGCCTCATCTTAAGGGGAATCAACATACCCAATCAGGTGAAAGACGAACTGATTACATTGATTGAAGGATAGGATCAGACTGCAACTTAATCCTCGTAAAAGACAATAAAAGCACTCTCATTTGAGTTAAATATACGTGAATCCATCTTGTAAAAAATATATCCCCATATTATTGCTGGTAGTGCTTGCAATAATCATCGTCGGTTGCTCTACCAAGAAAAACACCGCACAGACACGTTGGTGGCACTCATTCAATGCCAAGTACAACACGTATTACAATGGCGCTCAGGCATATATCGACGGTTCGTTGGAAAAAGAAAATGGCAATAAAGACAACTTCACAGAGATGATTCCACTCTATACGGTCGGCAACAAGAACAGCCGCGACATAGGAAAAGGCAACTTTGAGCGCGCCGTGGAGAAAGCCGAGAAGGCCATTGCACGCCACAGTATCAAGCGTCGGCCAGAATGGAACAAGAAAAGGAGAAAGACTGAGAAAGATATAGAATGGCTCTCACGCAGGGAATACAATCCGTTTCTATGGAAAGCATGGATGCTCATGGGACGGTCGCAGTTCCACAAGGGTTCGTTTGAGGACGCAGCAACCACATTTTCCTACATGAGCAGACTCTACAAGGGGCAGCCTGCCATCTTCGGAAAGGCACGGGCATGGCTCGCAAAGTCATACATTGAGGCCGGATGGCTCTACGATGCAGAGGACGTTATTCGCAATATGAAGCGCGACTCCATGGACTGGAGGGCAGTAAAGGAATGGGATTACACTTTTACCGACTACTATATCCATACGGGAGAGCTGGAAAAGGCCGTCCCTTATTTAAGAAAGGTAATCAAACACGAGATGCGCCGAAAGCAGAAAGCCCGTGAATGGTATCTGATGGGGCAGATTCAGGCAGCGTTAGGCAACAAAGAAGCTGCCTATACCGCATTCAAGCGCGTCATTCGCTCCAATCCGCCCTACGAATTGGAGTTCAATGCCCGCATCGCAGCTTCGGAAGTGATGGCAGCAGGACAGGCAAAGCAGACAATTGCACGTCTGAAGCGCATGGCTTCATCAGACAACAACAAGGATTATCTTGACCAAGTTTATTATGCAATAGGCAATATCTATCTCGCTGAGAAGGATACGATGAACGCTATCTATGCCTATGAGGCTGGAAACGAAAAGGCCACACGCAGCGGAGTAGAGAAAGGAGTGCTGTTGCTGCACCTCGGCGACCTGTATTGGGCAAAAGAGAGATTTGGCGATGCGCGAAGGTGTTATAATACGGCATTGGGCCTACTTGATAAAGACCGAAAGGACTATGCACAACTGTCTGACCGGTCGAAGATTCTTGACGAATTAACTCCCTATACCGATGCCGTTCAGTTGCAAGACTCCCTGCAATACTTGGCGAAATGCCCCGAAAAAGAGCGTCTTGCGGCCATTGACAGGGTTATAGATGCACTGAAAAAGAAAGAGAAAGAGGAGCGTAACCGACAGGCGGAGCAAGAATCGCAGAAAGAACAAGCAGCCAACAGTGGCATAGGCACTAACAATGTTGGCAACAATCGCCTGCAAATAGAGAACAAACAGCAGCTAGGCAGCACATGGTATTTCTATAATCCCATGGCCATCCAACAGGGAAAAGCCACCTTCCAACGACTGTGGGGGAAGCGAGAGAATACTGATGACTGGCAGCGAGTCAACAAAACAGTCGTTGGCGGTATCGGATTAACGACAGAACAGGACAATCTCACTGACGAACAGAGAGATTCCATCGCACTGGAGGAGGCAAAACTGGATTCCATCAACAACAAGACTGACTCAGTCAAGAACGATCCGCACAAGCGTGAGTTCTATTTGGCACAAATACCCTTCACCCCCGACCAGCTACAGGCCAGCAACAAGATATTGGAAGATGGCCTCCATCATTCCGGTGTCATATTCAAGGATAGACTTGACAACCTCAATCTCGCTGAGAAAGCACTTCGAAGGGTGAGCGACAGTTACCCAGACTACGAGAAAATGGACGATGTCTATTATCATTTGTACCTCCTTTACATGCGAAAGAATCAGCCGGAAACAGCTAACGCTTATATATTAAAGCTGAAATCTCAATACCCGAAAAGCGAATGGACAGCCGTCCTGACCGATCCCTATTTCAAACAGAATGCCAAGTTTGGCGTACAGATGGAGGATTCATTATATTCCGCCACCTATGAGGCGTTCAAACACAACCGCTTCGGTGAGGTGGAAGGCAACAGAAAGATATCAGACACACGTTTTCCACGAGGTGCCAACCGCGACAAGTTCTTGTTTATCGGTGGCTTGAGCAAGCTCAACAACGGCAATATCGAAGGTTGCGTCACTGATATGAAGACCGTTGTGGAGAAGTTTCCCAAGAGCCGAATCAGCGAAATGGCAGGTATGATCGTCAATGGCGTACAGGCTGGCAAGAAGATACGCAGCGGAAAATTCGACTTGGGTGACGTATGGAACTACAGGACCAATGTTCTCAACGACAGCGACAGCATCAAACAGGTGAAATTCACAGTGGAACGCGACATCGACTTTAAGTTCTTGCTCGCCTATCATCCGGATTCGCTGAACGAGAACAAACTGTTATTCGAAATGGCCCGATTCAACTTCACCAATTTCCTTGTCCGCAACTTTGAAATAGAAATCGAAGACATCGAGGGACTTCACCAAATGCAGCTCTCTGGATTCAGAAGTTTCGACGAGGCCTACCAGTATGCCCGTCAACTCTTCAGCTCCCAGAACGTGGTGGCACAGATGAGCAAGGACACTCGTGGAATTATCATCAGCGAAAAGAACCTCCAACTGATAGGGACGACGTTCAGTTACAAGGACTATGACGACTTCTATGCGAAGAACTTTGCACCTTTGACAGTAACAAAACGCTACTTACTGTCAGAGCCAGCAGAGATAGCAACCCCACGAGAGAAAGAAAAAGACCTACAAGAGGAGATTGAAAGCAGAAATCCCACTGAGCGAGACCTCAACATCAAGGATCAGATGAACGGTGAAGTGGATAACGGCATGACCATTCCAATGGAGGAAGACAAGGCCAAACCTGACAACACCCCTGCGAATGGTATGATAATTCCAACAGAAGAGTCAGCCAAGCCAAACGATGCTTCAGCCATTTCGTCACCGAAGGTAATCATCCCCGTTGAAGAACCTGCGGCAAACACGTCCAAGACAGAGTTTATCATACCGATGGATGAGCCTTCGCAGAACATCGGGCCAGACAACAACCGGACAACAGCCACCAGCAAGGAGCAAAAAGCTCAGACACCAGTGCCGACGCATCAGCCATCTACCCCGCAACCATCTACAACCAAGAAAGAAGGGGCAGACATGCCAACCAATGAGACCATCATCGCAGTTGACGACAATACGTTTGAGGTTCCCATCGACAAGCCAACACCGGTCAAGAAGGATGAGAACAAGAGCATAGCGCCAGCGAACAGCGGCAAGGCACCGACAAACAAGCCGACCCCGCCGACCCCAAAAACGAAGAAAGACAAGCCTTCGGCTCCAAAAGCACAGCCAAAGAAGCCTGCCAACGAAGGTCCTGTTATCTACTTTGAAGAAGAACAGAAGCCAAACACCGACAAGAAGAATCCCGACGACAAGAGTCAGCCGGCCCTTGACTTCGACTTCGACGACGAATACTACGACCTTGACGGTTTTTAGGCTATGCCGACACAGATTACATTATATTAAACAAAAACCACACATTATATGAGCAATGGATTATTACTTTGGGTTGACGACGAGATTGAACTCCTTAAAGCCCATATTATCTTCCTTGAGAAAAAAGGCTACGAAGTCATCACGGTGAGCAATGGCCCCGATGCCATCGAACAATGCCGCACCCAGACGTTCGACCTTGTGCTCCTCGACGAACAAATGCCTGGTCTTTCTGGATTGGAGACCTTGCAACAGATAAAGAACATTCAGCCCGCAACGCCCATCGTCATGGTGACAAAGAGCGAGGAGGAAAACATCATGGAACAGGCCATCGGCTCCAAGATTGCCGACTATCTGATTAAGCCCGTTAATCCCATGCAGATTCTCCTTACTCTAAAGAAGAACATCCACCGGAAAGAGATTGTAACAGAGGTCACACAAAGTGGTTATCAGCAGGAGTACCAGCAGATTGCCATGCAAATCAGTGAATGCAGGAGCTTTCAAGACTGGCAGGAAATATACAAGAAGCTCGTCAGATGGGAATTGGAGCTCAGCAGTGCCGACAGTGGCATGACCGAGATGCTGACAATGCAGAAGGAAGAAGCCAACATCGGCTTTGCCAAATTCATCACAAAGAACTACATCGACTGGGTGGCGCCGAGGAACGACAAGCAAAACGGCAAGTTCCAGAACATCGCCGACAAGGATGGCGGCAGCGTTGCCTCACGTCCTTTGATGAGCCCTGACATATTCAAGACCAAGGTGTTCCCAATGATTGACAATGGTGACAAGGTTTTCTTAATCGTCATCGACAACCTACGATTCGACCAATGGCGAACGCTCTCCGAAGAGATTGGCGACATGTTCGATATTGATGAGGACCTGTACATGTCGATATTGCCAACCGCCACGCAATACGCACGCAATGCCATCTTCAGCGGACTGATGCCACTGCAGATAGCCAAGATGTTCCCCGACCTTTGGGTGAACGAGGATGAGGAAGAGGGAAAGAACCTGAACGAAGGACCGCTCATTCAGACACAGATAGACCGCTATCGCCGGCACGATAAGTTCTCCTACCACAAGATAAACGACTCGAACGCAGCCGAGAAGTTCATGCAACAGTTCAAAAACTTGGAGCAGAACGACCTCAACGTACTTGTAATCAATTTCATAGACATGCTTTCGCATGCAAGGACAGAAATGAAAATGATTCGCGAGCTGGCAAGCAACGAGAGCGCCTATCGCTCGCTTACCATGAGCTGGTTCCGCCACAGCGTCCTTGCTGAAATGTTCAGAGAGCTGGCTCACTCTGACTATAAGATCATTTTGACGACCGACCACGGCTCAATCCGTACGACAAAACCAGTCAAAATCATTGGCGACAGAAACACTAACACCAATCTTCGCTATAAACTCGGCAAGAACCTGAACTACAATTCCAAGGAGGTCTTCACCATCAAAGACCCGCGTCAGGCACAGTTACCCTCGCCAAACATCAGCACAAGCTACGTGTTCGCAACTGGCGACGACTTTTTTGCCTATCCAAACAACTACAACTACTATGTCTCCTACTACAAAGACACTTTCCAACATGGAGGTATCTCAATAGAGGAAATGGTCATACCGCTGATAACTATGACACCGAGAAAAAGATAAAAGCAAACAAAAACTGATAAAATAGAGAAAACAATGGAAATAAAAATAAAGAATCTGGAGACCATCCATGAATCTGCCAAAGAGTTTATAAAGAACATCGGCGATAAAAAAGTGTTTGCTTTCTACGGCAAGATGGGAGCAGGCAAGACAACTTTCACAAAGGCCATCTGCGAGGTGCTGGGCGTGAAGGATGTTATCACTTCGCCAACATTCGCTATTGTCAACGAATATACTGACGGCAACGGAAATCCGATTTACCATTTCGATTTCTATCGAATCAAAAAACTCGAAGAGGTTTATGATATGGGCTACGAAGACTACTTCTACAGTGGCAACTTATGTCTGTTGGAGTGGCCGGAACTGATAGAGGAGATCTTACCCGAAAATGCCATAAAGGTTAAAATCGAAGAGCAGCAAGACGGCAGTCGCCTTGTCACGCTCGAAGAATGAGAACGAGACTGGGGGTTGCTGACAGAACGACAAACACAGCTTTCCGTCCGCATCCCTCACCCCCGTCACCTGTCGGATGAAGATTCAAAATCATACGTCTGAGCCTTGAGTTTGCAATGGCTTACCTTTCGCATAATGATAGCTTAGCTTTCGCACGACAAAAGGTGACCTTCCACGAACAGATGTTTAATAGACTGAAATACAGGTGTTTAGCGAACGAAGGATTTAAAACATCAGAAAGTGGGTATTTTGAATCAAAAAACGCTGTCAACACATCTGCTTCTCCGCCAGTTTGCACAAGTAAAAAACAGAAAACAGTATCTACATTTAAATTTAAAGCACTCCGATATAAGAAAATTCATCTATATTTGGGAGCGTGACATTTAATTTGTAACTTTGCGACAATTATAAAGAGAAATCCATGTAATACACCCTTTGTCGTTCTTTTACGATAGTACGCTTATTTATCCAGGAATGACGGAGATAGAATAATAGACAATTATGGAAATCATAAAGTTCCGACCACTACTAAAACAAGTTTTGTGGGGTGGCAATAAGATAATACCTTTCAAACAGCTTGACCAGCATTTGGAGCAAGTTGGTGAGAGTTGGGAGATTTCCGGCTTAAAGGGAAACGAGTCGATAGTGGCTGACGGTCTTTACAAAGGGATGCAACTCAACGACCTCGTAAGCCGATTGAAAGACAAACTTATGGGCAAGGATAACTATGAAAGATTCGGCAATGAGTTTCCGTTGCTCATCAAGTTCATCGACGCCCATGCACAATTATCCATACAGGTTCATCCCAACGACGACCAAGCCCGTGCAAAGGGTCTTGATCGCGGCAAAACCGAGATGTGGTATGTGATGAAAAGCGATGAGGGAGCAAGACTCATGAGCGGATTAAGAAAGGCCTTGACACCTGAAGAATATCAGGAGAAAGTGGAAAACGACACCATAACCGATGCCTTGGCTGAATATGAAGTAAAGGAGGGCGATGTGTTTTACCTGCCAGCAGGCAGAATCCACTCCATTGGAACAGGTTGCTTCCTCGCCGAAATCCAGCAAACCAGCAACACCACCTATCGCATCTACGACTTCAAACGTAGGGACAAGGACGGCAATTATAGGGAACTGCACACCAAGGAGGCAGCCGATTGCATTGATTTCAGCGTAGAGAGCGATTATCGAATACAGTATGCCCCACGGAGGAATGAGGGTGTGCAACTCGTGGCATGCCCTTACTTCACGACTTCAGTCTATGACCTGACGGAGCCAATGGTGCTTGACTATTCCGAACTCGATTCATTTGTGATTTTAATGGGGTTGAGCGGAATGGGAACAATCATCGACGACGAGGGGAACGAAAGCCCGTTCCAAGCTGGCGAGACCGTTCTCTTGCCCGCAACAGCCACAAGTGTGAAGGTCGAAGGCGAAATAAAATTTCTGGAAGTTTACGTGTAGCCTCCCACTACCCCACTCACCAGTAACAAATAGGAAGTGCCGTGAGCCCCAAATGTCATCATGAAATTTGGAGCTCACGGCATTTAAGTCTCAGCACTTCCCGTCTTGTGGGCTAAATTCTGATTCTGTCCACGTCTTTGTGCTTCTTTGCTTTGCAGTTTTCAAACTTAAGCGTGAATGAAATGCCCAACTCACGGTTTCAAGAGAAGTCCATACGAAGGTCCTATCCTTTGAACAGTGGAATAAACGTTTACAAACCCATCTGCTTTTCCAACTTCATTGCTGCCACCGGCTCGTTTGTGGTGACATAATCGACACCGAGGGAAAGAAAATACCTGATGTCGTCAAGTTTGTTGACTGTCCAAACGTTGACTGTCATTCCGAGATCGTGTGCCTGTTTCACCCACTCTGGATGCTTTCTCAATACCGCCACGTCATAGTCGATGCCCCGCATGCCCAAATCCTTGGCTTCCTTTGGGGTGAGATCGCCCTCAAGATAAGATATGCTCGCTCCGTAAAGCTTATCTGCCAGTTGTCTGCAGATGTTCTTGCTGAAGGATATGTATTCGACCCGATGGCTCATTCCCAACGCTCTGACCAAACTCACCACCTTGTCAACGCATTGATTTTCGAGTTCTTCGGTGGGATGAGGCTTGATTTCCAATATCAGCTTGGTGTATTTGCATGCACGCCCATTTTCAAGATACTCCTGAAGCGTTGGCAGTTTCTCACCATTCGGAAGCCTCTGATACTTCACATCACTGTAATTGGCCGTGATAATCTTGATGCCGTTGATATCATCGTCATGGTTTACGACTATCTTATGGTCTTTGGTCATCTGAACATCAAACTCAGATCCATAGACCTTGATTTGGTTGGCCTTGCGGAGTGCGGCTATTGAGTTCTGCGCCGAGCCCACGGTATTCCAATATCCACGATGGGCAATGATACGTGAATGCCAGCCATGGTTGAGAGACACCTGCTGTACGAAGCGCTCCCCGAAGCGATTGGTGATAGCGACGGTGACAACTCGGGTGCCCACGGGTGCTTTCACCCTGAACAGATGGGGTGTGTTGATGGGGCCATTGTCATTGTGTTTGTCGGTGTTTTCAAGATAGCTCTGGTCCTGATCCGTAAATCTTTCCATCTCCCCCATTGGCTTTCCATCTGCCATCCACTCCACCTTGCATTGACTGTCGTAGTCCCAGACGTTGGCAACGAAATAATCTTTCTGCGTGATGAACGTACCTGGAAGATAAGTCTTGAACTGATAATTGCTTTTTTCGCGGGTGGCTTTGTAGCTCCAGCTCACGTCGTTGCCGTCAACATTAACAATAAGATAGCCGTTGGGTGCTCCACATCTGTTAATCCAGCTGTCCCACCAAGCCCCACAAACTGCTCCTATATTGTGCTGATACAATTTGGCATTGGGCTCCGCATTCTGAAAGAAGTGGGTGTGACCGCAGAACACGTGTACGGTGTAGTCTTTCAGAATCTCCTCCAACTGCTTGGCGTCACGGATGTTGCCCTCTTCGGCAGCGGTGTTCCAGCCTGCTGCGTGCATGTTTAGGAAAACGGTTGTACCGGCAGGAACATAGCTCAGGTCATGCTTAATCCAATCAAGCACGGGCTTCGTAAGTTCTTCCGTATATCCTATGCTGCCCTTGTAATTGATGTTCTTGACCGTTATGACGTGAATTTTTCCGATATTGAACGAGTAGTTGGTCGGTCCGAAATACTTGAAATATTCATGTTCAGCGAAGTTGGACGAACCTTTGGGCATATTGTTCAGGTCTTTGAACTGCTTGTCGAAATCATGATTGCCGATACATTGGAATACGGTCATTCCCATGTTTTTCATCGATTTCTTGTAGGGCTCAAATAGCTTCATCTTGTCCCATACAAGGTCGCCCAATGCTACTCCAACGACTTCACGGGAATCGTTGAGCGAGTCCACAACATTCTTGATGTCAACAATCGCCTCGTTACGCCAGCGGGTCATGTTATTACTGTTGCTCACTTGCGGGTCGGAGATGGCTATGTAAGAAAATTTATCACTCTGGCTGGACCGTTTCTTCAGAATAAAATTGTTTTTCACTGTGTTGACAGCTTGTTTGATGGGTATGTAAAACCCTGTTGCCAGCCCATTGGCCTGTGGCAGCTCATATTCGGCAGGGGTAGAGATTGCAATGAACTTGCTCTCGGCCGTGTCAGACACCAACTGCCAATCACCATTTATATCCGTTGTGGTGAAATGCACTCCATCGTTTACAACCACATTTTGAATGCCTCTTCCGTTGTTGTCCTTGACCTTGCCCTGAATCCTGAACGATGAGGTGGGCGTTGTTGTCGCTGCGGTATAGCAAATCAGCGACGTCAGAAGCATTGCATCAACAAATAAATTTCTCATTTTCTATTGATTTTGATTCCTGATTTCTGTCGTAAGCCATGACGTGGCTAATGTTTTCAGCGGAAAGAAGTGGAACAAGAAAGGTCGTTCCTTCTAAAAGCTTAAGAAATAAAAATTCGTTCTTTTGTTCTGAAAACATATTAGATATTTTTATTCAGCACAAAGGAACGGAGAAAATATTTCAAACTCACTAACTCAATATAAAGAGTGTATTTAATATTAATGACAAGTTTGTTAATGGTTGTGTTGCAACCATTGGACTGCTGGGCAAAGAGCATATCGCAGATGGTTGGAGAGATGTCTGATATTGTTACGGACTATGGGGAAGCAGTATTGGCAACCTATTGATTCTCTCGAACCAAACTATTTGTACTGCTGGCAGATATTGAATACAAAGAAAGTTAGAACTTTTCAAAATTGACTTACGCAGAATTGACGTATATTATAGATTTTTTGAACAGAATCAATGTTTTTAACCTCAAATCCGCAACTAAGCCCTTGAACGTCCTTATTGCGTTTACACGTCCTCTCATTACTGAATTTGCAGATAAGTTGAACTTGAAGCACCCACTTCCTACAACGTCCCCTTACCCCACAATGTGACTTGAGGCGAAACGAAGGTTTTCGTTAAGCCAGATGAGCAGAGCTAAGTTTACTTAAGCTCTGCCATGGCGAGAAAACGTGCCATGAAATGGAACATTTGTGTTACCATCGCTATTCTCTATACCGACTATCAAATCGTCAATAATCGCCACAGAAGTAGATACTCATGAGAGAACGGATGATTTCGCTGTACTGATAACC
>ERZ791907.1632-NODE-1632-length-13903-cov-3.301921_pt1 | contig 13903 bp, 9 predicted proteins | sample MGYA00510145_ERZ791907 | MGnify/ENA primary metagenome ERZ791907 (study PRJEB30046, sample SAMN00792089) | human gut metagenome | study: EMG produced TPA metagenomics assembly of the A metagenome-wide association study of gut microbiota in type 2... | reverse complement strand
TCAGGCGTATATTTCTTCTATGCGGGTTTTCAGGCCGCAATAGCGTTTCTGCTCCATGGAGTTATCTGCCATAGTATAAAATGCATCCGGCCGGCCGACCAGGCAGACACAGGAGCGGGCTCTTGTCACCGCTGTATAGATCAGATTTCTGGTCATCAGCATACGTGGGCCGGAATACATAGGGATGATCACCGCCGGATATTCACTTCCCTGGGACTTGTGGATGGTAATGGCATAGGCAAGTTCCAGTTCTTCTAACTGTTTAAAACTGTATTCTACCATTTTCCCTTCATCAAATTCCACGGTAAGATTTTCCGCATATTCATTGATCTCCCGGATAATCCCCATATCACCATTAAATACACCGGCACCTTTATCTGTGGGAATGCCGTATTTGCTGCGAATCTCCCATTCCATCTGGTAATTATTTTTGATCTGCATCACTTTATCCCCGGTGCGGTAGATGATACCGCCGGACTCTTTCTCTTTTTTAGACGGATCCGGTGGGTTTAAGTAATTTTGCAGAATCTGGTTTAGACGTTCTACTCCCAGAGCACCTTTTCGCATAGGCGTCATTACCTGGATATCACCGGGTTGGGCGTGGACCGGGAAGTTTCTGCTGGATCAGTGTAATGGCTGCCCTGATCACTGCATCAGGATTTTCCCTGCGGATAAAGAGAAAGTCTTTACTGCGCTTTGTCAGATCTACCCGTTCCCCTTCGTTGATCTTGTGGGCATTTACAATAATATCGCTTTGGGCCGCCTGACGGAAAATGTGAGTCAGTTTTACTACATTAAAACAGCCGGACTCGATAATGTCGCGAAGCACATTTCCAGGTCCTACACTTGGAAGCTGGTCCACATCGCCTACCAGTATCAGACGTGTTCCTACGTTTACTGCGCGTAACAGGGAATGCATCAGACTGATATCTACCATGGACATTTCATCGATGATAATAACATCGGCATCCAGCGGATTTTCTTCATTTCGGTCAAAATGCATGCCACCGGAACTGAAAGAGCCATTTTTACCGGAAGGGGCATTATTCCCAGACATAGAACCAGAGTCCGGGATACCGGATGGCACCAGTTCCAGCATGCGGTGAATGGTACGGGCCTCATAACCGGTAGTCTCAGTCATTCGCTTGGCTGCGCGGCCGGTTGGCGCTGCCAGTAGGATCTCCATTCCCTCATTTTCAAAATACTGGATAATAGCATTGATAGTGGTAGTCTTTCCTGTACCGGGACCGCCGGTGATCACTAAAAGTCCGCTGTTTACTGCCTCAAAAACTGCTTTTTCCTGCAATTCATCTAAATGGATTTCTTCTTTTTTCTGGACTTTCGCCAGATTGGCACGGATCTCTGTTTCCGGTATATCGCCACGGATGTTTAAGTCATGGAGCATACGGGCCGTGTTCAGTTCCAGATAATAGTAGTGGGAAGAATAGACCAGATATTCCGGCGGTTCGCTGCCTGGGACTGTTTTTACCACTACTTTGCGGTCGATCTGCATATCCATCAGATGCTTTTCCATAGCAGTCGTTTCTACTTTTAACAACTCTGCCGCCTGGGAAAATAATTCTTTCTGAGGAAGATAGGTATGGCCGTTGGCTGATGCCTGGAGAAGAATGTAAAGGAGACCTGCCCTGATACGGTAGTCGGAGTCTGTGAAGATGCCTACTTTTTCGGCGATCTCGTCTGCCATTTTAAATCCCACACCTGGAATATCATCTGCCAGCTTATAGGGATTTTCTTTGATGATACTGTACAACTTCGGGCCATATTCCTGGTAGATCTTAGCTGCAAGATTTAAAGTAATGCCATAATTTTGCAGAAACATCATGGCTTCCCGCATGCCTTTTTTCTCTTCTACCTGTTCAGCAATGGCCATTGCCATTTTTTCACTGATGCCTTTCACTTCGGAAAGGCGCTCCGGTTCTTCTTCCATGACCCGGAAAGTGTCGGCTTTGAAATGGCGGACGATACGGGCTGCCAGTGCTGCGCCGATACCTTTGATGGCACCGGAACCTAAATAGCGCTCCATAGACTCTGCGTCCTGGGGCGTTTTCATTTCGTAACTTTCGATCTGAAGCTGTTCTCCATATACCGGATGCTCGATCATGCGTCCAGATGCCTGGATCATGTCTCCTTCAGCAGCATAAGAAAGCGTACCTACCATGATAACTTCATCACCATCGCTCTGGTCGGTAACTGACAGCACAGTATAGCCATTTTCCTCGTTTCTGAATTTTATTTTTTCAATAAATCCTGTTATGGTTGCCATTTTTCTTTCCTCTGTATCTGTGTATAAGAACAGTTGCTGCTTTTATATAGTCAAAAAGGCCGCCGCATTGCTGCGGCAGCCCGGCCAGTCAAAAAAATTAATAATCCTCTTTATCGTTTCTTCCGCCGCCAATTCCCATGGATGCTTCCAGGGCGGAGGTCATACCGTGTGCGAATTCAATGAACTTACCGGTACCGATCGCTACAGCTGTCAGCGGATCTTCCGCGATCACGGTGGTAATGCCGGTCTTTTCCTCGATCAGGGCATCCAGACCACTGAGAAGGGAGCCACCGCCGGTCATTACGATACCACGGTCAAAAATATCGGCTGCCAGTTCTGGTGGTGTTCTCTCCAGAACATTGTGTACAGCATCTACAATCTGGAGAGCCGGTTCTCTTAATGCTTCCAGAGTTTCGTCGGAAGTAACTACAATGGTCTTTGGAAGACCGGTTACCAGGTTACGTCCTCTTACTTCCATAGTCTGTACTTCCGGTCTGCGGTATGCAGCACCGATATTGATCTTGATCTCCTCTGCAGTACGTTCACCGATAAGAAGATTGTGTTTCTTTCTCATATAACGGACTAATGCTTCATCGAAGTCATCACCTGCGATCTTGATGGAAGTGCTGACTACAGGTCCGCCTAAGGAGATAACTGCGATATCTGCAGTACCACCACCGATATCTACGATCATGTTTCCGCATGCTTTACCGATATCAATACCTGCGCCGATGGCTGCTGCTACTGGTTCTTCGATAATAGCAACTTCACGGGCACCAGCCTGGTAAGTTGCATCTTCTACTGCTTTCTTCTCTACTTCTGTAGCGCCACTTGGGATACATACACTGATACGTGGCTTACGCAGTGTTCTCTTGCCTACTGCCTTGTTGATAAAGTATTTCATCATTTTTTCGGTAATGGTATAGTCGGAGATAACGCCCTGACGAAGAGGACGGACTGCTACGATATTACCTGGAGTACGTCCGATCATCAGGCGTGCCTCTTCACCGATCGCCATGATCTTATTGGTATCACGGTCAATGGCAACTACGGACGGTTCTTTTAATACAACGCCTTTTCCCTTGATATACACAAGGATACTGGCAGTTCCTAAGTCAATTCCAATGTCATTGGACATCATTGAAAACATATAAATATTTCCTCCTAAAATGTGGGGTCACAAAAAGTTTCTTACAATAGTAGTTTCTTGTATAACTCAAAAAAGGGCCTGCGCTTTAAGCATGACAAGTACGCCTCAGAGCAGACTGAAGTTTCTTCTATTATATACAATCTTGAAAAGTTTTCAAAGGTTTTTTTCACTTATTTATATTCTTTATTCTTTTTTTATATTATGTACATTTTTTGGACACATTTATTCCGTATTATAATATCGTTCACCGAGAGGTGGACAAGGCCTTTGTTTCAAGTGGTTACTTGAAATCACAAAGCTTTTTCATACTCATACCGGACGGAGGAATCCGTCCGGCCCCCCTAAATAATTTCATACCCCTCTAAAAATGCGATGACCCGTTCTGTGTAAGCAGAGCGGGGATTTTTTTATGTTTTTCTTAACATGATACCAGGGTCAAAAGGTCATAAATCCGATGCAAGCTTGCTTGCAGGAGGATTTTTGAACTTGGGACCCGCCCAAAACATGAGTAAGGAGCCATTTTTTGAAGAAAAATGAGCGGATTACGAATGTTTTTAGAATTGCGAGAGTGCAAAGCACGTAGCAATTCGGTATCAGAGGGGTCAAAATACCTTTTGACCCCAACATCTTAACATTAGCCGATCATACTGTACTACTGTTTTTCCAGTACTAACTATTGTTATTTCTTTTTTTAGTAATGTATAAACTGCTTGTCCTTTTGTGTAATCCTTCTCTCCTTTTTGGAAAAAGGACCTGCAGAAAAACTGTTTTATTGCTGTCTAAAAGATACTCTATTTTATCAAAGAAGAACATACGATCTTGTATTTCCGGAAAATAACGGCTCTTTTTGATATCTTCCATGCAAATCGTTTTTGAAAGTATTTGATAAAATATCTTCTCACGATTCCCTCTTGCCAGACGGAGATCTCGCAATTTATGTAGTCCAACTAAATGATGAAACTCTGTTGGATCAAAGCGGAGGGTTAATTCTGTTAATCGATTTTTACGTCCTAAAACAATATGGTACTGAACATCCAATAACTGTTCAAAAGCTTCCGCACATTCTAATAAATGATCCATTTTTCATCCCCCTCCTTATGTATAAAAGAAAACCGCCCTGTATAAACAAGACGGTTTTGAGCATTTTCATTCGGTTCATTGACCTACTCCGGTTTGAGGTTTCACTGCACAACCCCTTTTAAAGACTCCGTATAGCAAGGCTTTCCGGTACGCTGCTATCCTTCAACGTCTGGACAAACACACACTGTTGTCTGTCTGATATTATCATTATATAGTGAGGGGAGAATTATGTCAAGAAAATCCTCAATTTTCCCAACTGTCTACTAATCTAATTAGACATGAAAGCATTGAAACCTCGCGGATCCACCTGACAAAATCTACTGAAGAACAGCGAGATACACTGAGGCTTTTAGACCTGTGTGAGCAGATCCGCAGACAAGTGAGTGGTATAGTTATTTTGAAAACGATGTACTAAGATTGTAATGTAGGTTTTCTGCATGAATATATTTATGTTCTCCCGGAATCTTTCTGTGCCTGATTTTGTGAGAAGATTTTTTGTCAGTTATGCCCACATTTCTGAGGCGTACGCGGTGCGTACGGTGATGAAATCCGGGTGCGACTGGCGGAAAACCGGCCACAAAGGCAGGTGCAGGAAAGACTCCGAGAGGACATTATTTCACTTAAGGAGGATATTTTAATGAAAGAACAGATGACAACTACAGGTAATAGTGCGGGAATTTCAGGGAAACGGGCACAAACACAATTTCGTAAATATTTATTGGAACGAAATATGTCGGAACGGACGATCACCGCTTATTGTTATGCTTTGAAGCAGTTTTACGGGCTGTATTCCCAGCTGACGGATAAAAATCTGCAGCTTTATAAAGTATTTCTCATTGAACGTTATAAACCACAGACCGTCAATCTGCGGCTTCGTGCCATGAACTGTTTTGTACGTTACAGGGAAAGCTCCCTGTGTCCGGTCTCTATGGTACATGTGCAGCAGAAAGGATTTTTGGAACAGATCATCAGTCAGGCAGATTATGAGTTTTTAAAGCAGCGCTTATGGGAAGATGGGGAATATAATTATTATTTTCTTATACGGCTTATGGCTGCTACCGGGGTGCGTATCAGCGAATTGGTATTGTTTGATGTTGAAGATGTAAAAAAGGGATACCGGGATATTTATTCTAAAGGGAATAAGCTGCGCAGGGTTTACATTCCGGCTGTTTTGCGAAAGGCATTTGAGGAATGGCCCGGGTTTTCCCAGCGTCCGGATGGGATCTTATTTTTAAACCGGTTTGGAACTCCCTTATCTGCTTCCGGGATCCGTTTCCAGTTAAAGGTTTTTGCAGCAAGGTACGACATTGACCCGGATGTTATGTATCCTCATTCTTTCAGGCACCGGTTTGCAAAGAATTTTATTGAAGTGTGTCCGGATATTGCCCTGTTATCGGATCTTTTAGGACATGACAGCATTGAAACCACCCGGATCTACCTGCGGCGCAGCAGCCGGGAACAGTACCGTATTGTTAATCAGGTTGTAAACTGGTAGCTGCAGGGGGTGTATTGTATGGAAACTACATTTATTTTTCCCTCAGATAATACCAGGTTTAAAGAAAACGGATCTGAAAATACACTATCCAACGACCTGGAACTGACCCCTTTTAAGGATTTCCTGCTCCGCAAAGGAGCTTCTGATAATACGATCCGTATTTATCTTCTGGCTGTCCGCCACTTTTTCTCCCATTCTGATACCATTGACCCTGAAAACCTTCAGGCTCATAAAGCATGGCTTTTAGAACATTACCGTCCTGCTACTGTAAATGTACATATCCATGGCATGAACCAATATTTACAATATATGGAAATTTCATCCTTTAAACTTCCTGCCGTAAAATACCAGCAGAAGACTTTTATTGACAATGTAATATCTAAAAGAAACTATGAGATACTAAAAAAGAAGCTGAAGAAGGATGAAAACTGGTTCTGGTATTTTGTAGTACGTTTTTTAGGAGCAACGGGAATGCGGGTCAGCGAACTTTTGAAAATAAAGGCGGAGCATGTAAAACTGGGGATGATGGATCTGTACTCAAAAGGCGGTAAAATGAGGCGTATTTATTTTCCTGCTGCTCTTTGTGAGGAAGCGGAAATATGGCTGAAAAGGCGTGACATCGTTTCCGGTTATATTTTTACAGGGAGAAATGGACAGGTGATCACTGCCAGAGGTATCCGTTCCCAGTTAAAGGTACTGGCAAAACGGTATAAGATCCCTTCTGAACAGGTTTATCCTCACTCTTTCAGGCACCGGTTTGCAAAGAATTTTCTGGAGAAGTTTAATGATATTTCCCTGCTGGCAGATCTGATGGGACATGAAAGTATTGAGACTACGCGGATCTATCTGACCCGGTCTTCAGAAGAGCAGCAAAAATTGATCGACCGGGTAGTGAAGTGGTAGTACAGGTAAAAGAAATATGGTATACTCATATCATGATGTTGATTCGTAATCCGCTCATTTTTCTTCAAAAAATGGCTCCTTACTCATGTTTTTGGCGGGTCCCAAGTTCAAAAATCCTCCTGCAAGCAAGCTTGCGTCGGATTTCCGGCCTTTTGACCCTGGTATCATATCATTAAAACAAAGGATGGACAACCTATGTACGAATACACCTGGTATCAATGGCTGAGTTTCTTCTATATATATTGCTTTTTCGGATGGATCTTTGAGTCTACCTATGTATCTTTGAAACAGCACCGTTTTGTAAACCGCGGCTTTCTGCGACTTCCCATGCTTCCTCTTTATGGTACGGGAGCTGTGATGATGCTGTGGGTATCTCTTCCATTTAAGAGCAGTCTGGTCATGGTTTACATCTCCGGTGTAATCGGCGCTACGATCCTGGAATATGTGACGGGTTGGGGAATGGAGCGGCTGTTTAAAATGAAATACTGGGATTACAGCAACCAGCGTTTTAATTTAAACGGATATATCTGTCTGTCCTCTTCTGTTGCATGGGGATTTTTGACGATTTTTCTTACTGAGGTGATCCACAAGCCCATTGAACGATGGGTGCTTCATGTTCCAACTATGATCGGCATCCCATGTTTGTCTGTGATCACAGTGGTTTTCATTATTGATACTGCAGAATCTGTACGTACTGCCCTGGATCTTGCCAAGGTGCTTGATGCCATGACAAAGATGAAGGCAGAACTGGACGATGTTCAGGTTCAGCTGGCATTATTGAAGGCAGAAACAGAACAGAAACTGGAAGAAGCAAAGGAAGATACGGCTATGAAGCTGGAAACTTTGCGTGTGGAAGCAGCCGGTAAAGCTGCGCAGCTGCGAAATGAAACTGCAGAACGTGCAGCCCAGTTAAAATATGAGACAACGGAGCGGGCGGCAAAACTGCGGCTTGAGACTGCATTAAAAGCGGCTCAGTTAAAGGAACATGCAGATGAGAAAGCAGCTCAGTACCGTGAAGAGGCGGCTGCAAAGATCGAAGCTGCCAAGAATGTAAAAGCTGCTATGACTGCCAGCCGTAATGAACGTATCGCAGCAATGAGCAGCCGTATGACGGAATTAACAAAGAAACGTCAGGATATGATGAAACATATGAATTTCTACCGCAGAAGTATTTTACGTGGAAATCCATCTGCATCTTCTATGAAGTTTGCAGCGGCTTTGAAGGAATTGAGGGAAGCGGCTGAGAAGAGAAATAAATAGTAAGCGTTTATGTCCCCGCTGATGCGGGGATATATGCTGGGTATTATCTTCCCGCCGATGGCGGGGAGATGTCTTGGCAGAGCAAACATAAAAACACCCCTGGGATTGAAATTTTCTTTCCCAGGGGTGTTTACGTTTGCCAGGTATCCACTCATGAACCCCGCGCTGACGCGCTCTACTGTCTGCTTACGCAGACGGTTCATTCGTTAATGGTCCAAGAAAAACAAATGTCTGCTTCGCAGCCGCTTGTTTTGCCATGCATATCGAGAATGCGCCTGTGACGCATTCGAAGATTTCTTTTGGACTCATTACATCATCTTATCAACCATAGCCATTACAGCTGCGCCAAGTGCATTCTCTTTCTCTTCTGCGTCTTTCAGGGAAGTTCCCTTTACGCCGAAGTAGAATTTGATCTTTGGTTCGGTGCCGGATGGTCTTACGCAGATCCATGCGCCGTCTTCCAGGTCATAGTAGAGAACGTTGGAAGAAGGAAGTCCGGTAGGCTTTACTTCGCCGGTTGCCATATTTTTGATGGTGTCTAACTTGTAGTCTCTTGCGGAGGTTACTTTGTAGCCGCCAACTTCGGTTGGAGTATTATTTCTCAGTGTCTCCATAATGGACTGGATCTTTGCAAGTCCTTCAATACCGGATAAACCGATTGCCTTTACAGCATCTTTATAGTAGCCGTATTTCTCATACATAGCGATCATTGCATCCCATAAGGTCATGCCTTTCTGCTTGTAGTATGCAGCTGCCTCGCAGAGAGCGGCTGTTGCGGAAATAGCGTCCTTATCACGGGCATAGGTTCCGATCAGGCATCCATAGCTCTCTTCCATTCCGAAAAGGTATGTACCATGTCCGGTAGTCTCATTCTTTAAGATCTGCTTTCCGATCCACTTAAATCCGGTCAGAACCTCGATCAGTTCTGCGCCGTATGATTTTGCTACTGCATCGATCAGGTTGGTGGAAACGATGGATTTAACAACCTGTCCGTCTGCCGGGATCTTTCCAGCTGCCTGCTTCTGGCTGAGTACGTACTCACACAGAAGGGATCCGGACATATTTCCAGTCAGTGGAATATATTCGCCGGACTTGGTATCTTTTACATATACACCAAGACGGTCTGCATCCGGGTCAGTTGCCAGTACCAGGTCTGCATCTTTCTCTTTTGCCAGCTTTAAGCCCAGTTCAAATGCTTCTTTTGCTTCCGGGTTTGGATAGCTTACAGTTGGGAAATCGCCATTTGGCAGTTCCTGCTCCGGAACTACGTATACATGGGTAAATCCGATCTCTTTCATAACTCTTCTTGCAGGGATATTTCCTGTTCCGTGAAGAGGTGTGTATACGATAGTGATCTGATCCTGCATCTCATCAATGGCCTTCTGGTTTACTACCTGAGCCTTTACCTGAGCGATGTATTTATCATCAATCTCCTGTCCAATTACCTGATACAGACCTGCTGCTGTTGCAGAAGCCTCATCTGTAGTCTTTACTGTAGACAGATCTTCGATTGCCAGAACTTCTTCTGTAACACCTTTATCATGAGGAGGTGTAAACTGTGCGCCATCTTCCCAGTATACCTTGTAACCATTGTATTCCGGCGGGTTGTGGCTTGCAGTGATATTGATACCTGCTACGCAGCCCAACTCACGTACTGCAAAGGACAATTCCGGTGTTGGACGAAGGGATTCAAACTTATATGCCTTGATACCGTTTGCTGCTAAAGTCATAGCTGCTTCCATAGCAAATTCCGGGGACATATGACGGGAGTCGTATGCAATTGCTACGCCCTTGTTAGCTGCTCCCTGCTTGATAATATAATTTGCAAGTCCCTGGGTAGCACGTCTTACAACGTAAATATTCATACGGTTGATACCTGCGCCGATGATACCTCTTAAACCAGCGGTTCCGAACTCAAGGTCCATATAGAAACGCTCTTTGATCTCGTTTTCATTGCCCTCAATGGCGCGCAGTTCTTCCTTTGTAGCCTCATCAAAGTAAGGATTTGATAACCATTCCTGGTATATCTTCATGTAATCTTTCATTATAACATACTCCCTCCTAAATTAAATTTTGGAGTCAAAAGGTCTTTTGACAGCCCCCTGATTCATGCTTTTAATTATACTATATCATGTCAGAAAAAGGAAGTCTTAGAAGAAGCGAATCTTCTTTACCATCTCTACAAATTCACGGTTATTTCTGGTCTTTGAAAAGAGATCTAAGATCTTCTCTACTGCCTCATCCGGCTTTAAGGAATTGGTGGCTTTGCGGATAATATCTACTGCCTCTGCCTCTTCTTTTGTAAGGAGCAGATCATCTCTTCTGGTACCGGATTTTAAAATGTCAATAGCCGGGAAGATACGTTTTTCAGACAGTTTACGGTCCAGCACCAGTTCCATGTTGCCGGTACCCTTAAATTCCTCGTAAACCACATCATCCATACGGCTTCCTGTATCTACCAATGCTGTTGCAAGAATGGTCAGACTGCCCTTTTCACGCATATTTCTTGCAGCACCGAAGAAACGCTTTGGCATATGCAGTGCTGCCGGATCAAGACCACCGGAAAGGGTACGGCCGCTTGGGGCAACGGTCAGATTGTAAGCTCTTGCCAGACGGGTGATACTGTCTAAAAGGATGATAACATCTCTTCCATGTTCTACCAGACGTTTTGCACGTTCAATAACCATTTCAGATACACGTTTGTGGCGCTCCGGAAGCTCATCAAAGGTGGAATAGATAACTTCTACATTTGGCCCTACAATGGCTTCTTTGATGTCAGTTACTTCCTCAGGACGCTCATCGATCAAAAGGATCATCAGATGCATGTCCGGATGATTGGTGGTAATAGCTTTTGCCACCTGTTTTAAGAGAGTGGTCTTACCAGCTTTTGGCGGGGAAACGATCATACCACGCTGTCCTTTACCGATGGGTGCCAGCAGGTCTAATACTCGCATGGCAACAGAAGTTTTCTCTCTTGGATTTTCCATGTGGAGACGCTGATTTGGGAAGATCGGGGTCAGATCCTCAAAGTTTGGTCTTGTCTCAGTAGCACTTAATGGATAGCCGTTCACTGTTTTAATATAGAGAAGTGCAGCGAATTTTTCTGTAGCTGCTTTTACTCTTCTGTTTCCCACAATGATATCACCGGTCTTTAAGTTGAAACGGCGGATCTGGGATGGTGCAACATAGACATCATTTTCACCTGGAAGGAAGTTTTCACAGCGGATAAAGCCGAAACCGTCCGGCATAACCTCTAAGATACCGTTTGCCTCAATGCCGCTGTCTAATTCTGCCATATCCTGTGTGGAAAGTCCCATGGCGTCATTTCTGTATTCCGGTCTTGCCACACGCTCCTGGTTGTCCACATTCTGGACATAAGTCTGGTTCTGGGTAGAATAAGTCTGGCTGACGGGAACCGCCTGCTGAACAGGGGCAGCTGCCGGAGTGCTGTAACTATTGTTGTTATTGTTATAATTGTTGTTCCCATATGTACGGATCTGCGGACGGGTCTGGTTAAATCTTTCGTATGTACGGTTATTTCTCTGATTATTCCGGTTGTCCTGGGAACGCTTTTCCTGATATCTGTTTTCCTGTGGGCGGGTCTCCTGCACACGGTTTTCCTGGCTGCGATTTTCCTGCACACGACTTTCCTGCACCCGGTTCTCCTGTGGGCGGGTCTCCTGACTGCGGGTTTCCTGGACTGGTTTCTCCCGCACTGTTTTCTCAGCATTTACACGGCTGCTGTGAGGTTTCACTGTTACTGTTTCTGCTGTGTTTTTCTGACTTTTCTCTTCCTGGGCACATAAAAGGTCAATAAGCTCTGCCTTACGAAGGCCGCTGATCCCTTTCAGTCCCACATTTTTTGCCATCTCTTTCAGTTCGGCAAGGGACCTTGTCTCTAATTTTTCGCGCATACTACTCTCCTATCTATTATGCATCTGTTATCTGAATTATTCAGTTTGCCTGTCTTTGTAAAATACGGGATTTTTCCAGATTTTGGGAAGTTCCTTTTATAGACAGATCCGACAGGCAGAGTGAGAATTTCTGCCTTGGGATCCACGTAAAATTATTTTTATCATTTTTTATTATACATTGCCATTGTTAATCTTTCAACCATTTCATATGGGCTTTTATCTGCTTTTCATAGCCATTATCTGATGGTTCATAGAATACTGTACCCTCCATTCCATCTGGAAGATACTGCTGCTTAACATAATGTTTCGGGTAATCATGGGCATATTTATAGCCTTCACCATGTCCTAATTTCGCTGCACCTTTGTAATGACGGTCCTGAAGATGTACCGGCACCGGCATGGTACGGGTGGTCTTTACATTTTCCATGGCATTCTGTATGGCAACATAGGCTGCATTGCTTTTAGGGGCACATGCCACATAGGAAGCTGCCTGGGAAAGGATGATCTGAGCTTCCGGAAGTCCAATTCGCTCTGCTGCAAGAGCTGCACTTACTGCTACATTTAACGCCTGTGGGTCTGCATTTCCAACGTCTTCAGAAGCACAGATCATAATACGGCGGGCAATAAATTTAATATCTTCTCCTGCATACAGCATACGTGCCAGATAATACACGGCCGCATCCGGGTCAGATCCCCGCATACTTTTAATAAAAGCAGAGATGGTATCGTAATGGTTGTCCCCATCTTTGTCATAACGCACGGCCCGTTTCTGGATACATTCCTGGGCAGCAGCAAGGTCAATATGTATCAATCCGTCTTCGCTGCGTTCTGTAGTGAGAACTCCCAGTTCTACTGCATTTAAGGCTGCTCTGGCGTCCCCATTGGCTGTATCTGCCAGAAAATCTGCGGCATCTTCCTCGATCTTTACCCGGTAAGTTCCCATTCCACGTTCTGAGTCGGTTACCGCCCGGTAGATCAGCTGTTTAATGTCATCTTTCTCCAGTGGCTTTAACTCAAAAATACGGGATCTGGAAAGAAGCGCCCCGTTTACCTCAAAATAAGGATTTTCCGTAGTAGCACCGATCAGTGTCAGTGTACCGTCTTCTACAAAAGGAAGAAGATAATCCTGCTGGCCCTTATTAAAACGGTGGATCTCATCTACAAAAAGAATGGTCCGCCGTCCATACATTCCCATATTGTTTTTTGCCTCTGTGACCACTTCTTCCATGTCTTTTTTACCCGCCACAGTGGCATTGATCTGCTTAAAATCTGCCTGAGTGGTGTTTGCGATCACCTTGGCAAGGGTGGTCTTTCCTGTTCCCGGAGGTCCATAGAAGATCACAGATCCCAGTTTATCCGCCTTGATCGCCCGGTAGAGCAGCTTATCTTTTCCAATGATATGCTGCTGCCCCACTCCCTCATCCAGTGTGCGCGGACGAAGTCTGGAAGCCAGAGGAGACTCCTTCTCCATCGTATTTTCTCTCATATAATCAAATAGATCCATCTAATTTCTCCATTTTTCTTTTGATCTCATTCGATCAACAATTCATCAGCCGTTACAAAAACATAACCTTCCTTCTGCAGTATATCGATCAGCTCCAGGGCTGCCTCTACAGAGGAAGGAAATATATCATGCATTAATATAATATCCCCATCTTTTACATCTTTCAAGACCCGCCGGACGATCTTTCCTTTATCTTTTAGTTTCCAGTCTAAAGAGTCTACAGACCAGAGGACCGGGCTCATTCCAATCTCTTCTTCCAGTTCTTCGTTCCAGTCACCATAGGGCGGACGTATATACTCCGGGCGCTTTCCGG
>ERZ791907.1628-NODE-1628-length-13911-cov-4.692263_pt1 | contig 13911 bp, 14 predicted proteins | sample MGYA00510145_ERZ791907 | MGnify/ENA primary metagenome ERZ791907 (study PRJEB30046, sample SAMN00792089) | human gut metagenome | study: EMG produced TPA metagenomics assembly of the A metagenome-wide association study of gut microbiota in type 2... | reverse complement strand
GCCGTCCTCCCCACCGTGCCCCGCGTCGATGACCCAGACGGTCTTCCCTGTCGGCGCCGACACGCTCGTCTCCACCGCCTCCGGCGGCAGAAGCAGACTGACGGTCGCCGCCGTCAGCACGAGCAGCAGCGCGAATATGGTGTAAAACGCCTTTTTTCCGAACACGATAAACAAAATACCCCTCACCCCGGAACAATGTATGCCCCGCGGCGCGGCCTTATGTGATTTTCATTATACAGGATTTTGAACAAAAAGAAAAGCCCCGCTTCCCTTTTTTCTCCCGCTGCATAGGATGGTGTGGGCGGATGCCCGATTTCTTTGCAAGGAGGAGACTTCTTTGGACGACAACAGAGTCATGCGCGCCGAGTCCGGCGTGGGCACACTGCCGAACGGCTGCTGCGCGCCGCTGGCTTTTCCCTATGTCCCCGTGCAGAAAAACGACCCCGAGCGCTATTCCCAACAGGACGCGCTCAAGGCCGGCACGCTGTTTCCGGGGCTGAACCTACCCTTTCACGCGCAGATGAAGACGAAGTTCCCCGCCGTCAACACGGCGCTCTCAGAGCTGATGGCGCTCGATTTTGCCATCGACGAGCTGGGGCTTTATCTCACCACACACCCGGAGGACACCGAGGTTCTGAACCTCTACTGGTCGTATATCAAGCTCGGCCGCGAGGGGCGCGAGGCCTATGAAAAGCAGTACGGCCCGATTTTGCAGACGGACGTGACGCCCGGCAGCTTCAAGTGGCTGAATGATCCGTGGCCGTGGGATCTGGAGGGAGAAAAGTAATGTTTGTATATGAGAAAAAGTTACAGTACCCTGTCAAGATCAAGAACCCGAATCCACGGCTTGCCGCGGCGATCATCTCGCAGTACGGCGGCCCGGACGGCGAGCTCGGCGCGTCGCTGCGCTACCTCTCCCAGCGCTACTCCATGCCCTACCCCGAGCTCAAGGGCCTGCTGACCGACATCGGCACAGAGGAGCTGGGGCATTTGGAGATGGTCGGTACGATCGTCCACCAGCTCACGCGAAATCTCACGGAGGAACAGATCAAGGAGGCTGGATTCGAGGCCTATTTTGTCGACCACACGACAGGCGTTTTCCCGCAGTTCGCCTCGGGCTACCCGTGGTCGGCGAGCACCATGCAGGTCACGGGCGACACCATCGCGGACCTGACGGAGGACCTGGCGGCGGAGCAGAAAGCGCGCGTGACGTACGACAATATCCTGCGCCTTTCCGACGATCCGGACGTGAGTGATGTCATCAAATTCCTGCGTGCGCGCGAGATCGTACACTTCCAGCGCTTCGGCGAAGGCCTGCGCCTCGCCAAAGACCGCCTGGACGAGAAAAATGTCTACTACGTAAACCCGAGCTTCGACAAGTAAAGATAGAAAATGAAAAGGAAGTCTCTGCCGACCGGCAGAGACTTCCTTTTTGTGGAGGGATACGGTAACGAAAACCCGGGAGCGTTTCAATCCCCGCGCCCCTTGCGGGGCGCGACGTTTGAGCTCGTCGAGCCGAAGCGTTACAAGCTATTTCAACCCCCGCGCCCCTTGCGGGGCGCGACTACTTACAGCCAACATGGGATGAAAGCAAGACACATTTCAACCCACGCGCCCCTTGCGGGGCGCGACAGCTCTTCCGTTCCGAGCTTATGCCCTCGTTATATTTCAACCCACGCGCCCCTTGCGGGGCGCGACTGACACCATCCCATGCAGAATTCCAGTCACCAGTATTTCAATCCACGCGCCCCTTGCGGGGCGCGACCGTGTCTTGGTGTCACTCGTGCCCATTACATCAAATTTCAATCCACGCGCCCCTTGCGGGGCGCGACTGCTCCGTCCGTGACAGGTACCATAAATATTCTATATTTCAATCCACGCGCCCCTTGCGGGGCGCGACCAGGGGTTACAGTCGGTGTGATTGATTATGTAATCATTTCAATCCACGCGCCCCTTGCGGGGCGCGACAAATCGCGTTCTTAATCCATGTAACAGTAGTAATATTTCAATCCACGCGCCCCTTGCGGGGCGCGACTGTAACCCCTGGGATTGGAAACTTACTGATAAAATTTCAATCCACGCGCCCCTTGCGGGGCGCGACCCTTTACGAATTTATAGATACCGAGGGCAACAAGATTTCAATCCACGCGCCCCTTGCGGGGCGCGACTGGAGGACGCCAATCTCATCGATAAGAATGAGAATTTCAATCCACGCGCCCCTTGCGGGGCGCGACGTCTGCGATGTCTGCTCTTAACGCCATGTTTCAATTTCAATCCACGCGCCCCTTGCGAGGCGCGACCGGCGTAAAAGAGTGGAAGAGATGACACTTGATGAATTTCAATCCACGCGCCCCTTGCGGGGCGCGACTCCAAGAGCAGGCAAAGGAGTTCGTGCAATTTCTATTTCAATCCACGCGCCCCTTGCGGGGCGCGACACCAAAAGGTGACCGACCGTGCAATCGCCATGCTATTTCAATCCACGCGCCCCTTGCGGGGCGCGACCGATGGGCAGGAGGTGCTGACGATGGAACAAAGCATTTCAATCCACGCGCCCCTTGCGGGGCGCGACGGAGGCGGCTCAAATGGCCCGCACAAGAAGAAAATTTCAATCCACGCGCCCCTTGCGGGGCGCGACGGGCGTGAGCAAAGACACGATCCGCAGGTTGCTCATTTCAATCCACGCGCCCCTTGCGGGGCGCGACCGAGGTGTGCGGCTGTTGGGACGAGATCATTCAGATTTCAATCCACGCGCCCCTTGCGGGGCGCGACTGTTACCATTACACCAACCCGCCATGTGAGAGCGGCATTTCAATCCACGCGCCCCTTGCGGGGCGCGACGAGCGTGGGCGTTCGTGTAATACGCCCACGAAATTATTTCAATCCACGCGCCCCTTGCGGGGCGCGACAGAATACCGCTGGAATCACTGCCATGCACGAATGGAATTTCAATCCACGCGCCCCTTGCGGGGCGCGACCCCAAGGATGCTGCGACAAAGGCGTATCACGATTTTACATTTCAATCCACGCGCCCCTTGCGGGGCGCGACGACCGCGCAGGCGTTTTCTTTGGCAAGATCAAGGAGAATTTCAATCCACGCGCCCCTTGCGGGGCGCGACAAGTAATCATCTGGGTGAAGAACTCACCAACCTGAATTTCAATCCACGCGCCCCTTGCGGGGCGCGACTGATTACCTGGATGGGTCAGCTGTTGGACTTCTATATTTCAATCCACGCGCCCCTTGCGGGGCGCGACGGGTATTGGTTATGAGTTAGAGTCGGAATATTGATTTCAATCCACGCGCCCCTTGCGGGGCGCGACTTTTGTGCAATTTGCCTTTCGATTCAAGCGTGCAGATTTCAATCCACGCGCCCCTTGCGGGGCGCGACACAAAAGCCCCGCCCCGTGGTAGATTAGCAGTAGAATTTCAATCCACGCGCCCCTTGCGGGGCGCGACGATTACTTGGATGGGTCAGCTTTTGGATTTCTACATTTCAATCCACGCGCCCCTTGCGGGGCGCGACGGATTAAAAACGCGATTTGGGGGCGCATGAGCTGATGATTTCAATCCACGCGCCCCTTGCGGGGCGCGACGCTATTATGGATTGGTTCGGAGATACGTTTTTCATCATTTCAATCCACGCGCCCCTTGCGGGGCGCGACGGGTCGGGCAAGGTGGTATACCATCCCCAAGTCCGTATTTCAATCCACGCGCCCCTTGCGGGGCGCGACGACAACAACGGCAATAACGAGAGCACCACCGGAGCCATTTCAATCCACGCGCCCCTTGCGGGGCGCGACAAATGGTCGGCGGCGTTTTCTCTCAGCACTTAGATTTCAATCCACGCGCCCCTTGCGGGGCGCGACAAATAGAGGCCGCTAACATCAACGCTAAGACACAGATTTCAATCCACGCGCCCCTTGCGGGGCGCGACGACCCTAAAATTTTTCGTGGAGGTATTCGTTTATATTTCAATCCACGCGCCCCTTGCGGGGCGCGACGGATGGACGTGTTGAGGAACGGTCTGTTGATCAGATTTCAATCCACGCGCCCCTTGCGGGGCGCGACGAGGCGGACGAAATTTCAGCTGACCTTTATCAGTCGATTTCAATCCACGCGCCCCTTGCGGGGCGCGACACGATTTTTATCTTTACCAAACTTCCTATTACCAAAATTTCAATCCACGCGCCCCTTGCGGGGCGCGACTAACAGCGATCACAACGGCAACAAAAGAAACCGCAGATTTCAATCCACGCGCCCCTTGCGGGGCGCGACAGCAAAAGTGTACAAATCACTATGCACATTTTTGCGATAACAGACAAATTTCAGATGTTTTTGCGCAAAATGCCGACTGTCAGGGCATTCTGTTTCTTTTTTGTGCGAGAAAAACGTGCAAATTTTAGTGCGAACCGCCCGGACAATTTCTGCGCGCTTGTGCTTCGCACTATAAGATCATCGGTTCCTCGGGCAGATACGTCTGCTTGCAGCCGAAGTGTTCGATTTTATTCTCGTACTTCTTGCCCAAGTAGTAAAATCGAAGGCTGTCCTTTTCCGGGTCAATGATCTTACAGAGTTCATTTTGCAGCTTCCGGCACTGCGCCGTGTCCAGCAGGCATTCGAACACCGAATTCTGCACGCGCTGACCGTAATTGACACATTCCTTTGCGATTCTGCGCAGCCGCCCGCGTCCGGCGGCGTCGCTCGTGTTCACATCGTAGGTGATCAGAACCAGCATAGACGCCTCACTTCCATAAAAACGGCGGATAGTCGTCCAAGTCGCTGCGCAGGTACCGCGCGAGCAGCAGGCTTTGTACATACGGTACCAGACCCCACGGTATCTTTTCCTCGAGAAACGGATGCGTGATGGTCTCCTTTTTTCGCTCCTGCCACTTCTGCAGGAACGTCCTGCGCCCTGTGTCCGTCAGCAGCACCGCGCCGCTCTCGCGGAAGTCAAAATCGATCGCTTTGAGCACACGGTTGTTGATGAGCGTGAGCACAAAGCGGTCGGCAAAGCACGGGCGCAGCTCCTCCATCAAATCGAGCGCCAGCGACTCCCGCCCTGGCCGGTCGCGGTGGAGATATCCGACGTAGGCGTCCAGCCCTACGCTTTCAAGCGCCGAGGCGCAGTCGTGCGCGAGCAGACTGTAAGCAAACGACAGCAGCGCGTTGAACGCATCGAGCGGCGGACGGCGGCTGCGCTCACGGAAGAAAAACGTCTCTTTCCCCTGCAAGATCATGTCGTCCAGCACGCTGAAATATGCCGCCGCACCGACACCCTCGAGGCCGCGCAGACTGTCGAGCGACGTCTCCGCTGCGATCTGCGGCAGAAGCCCCTGTAACTGGTCGGACACGGCTGAAAAGCGCGATTCGTCAATGCGCATGGCGTGGTCACGGCGCGTGCGCTCCACGCTCCATTTTGCGTTGTAGACCTTGCCGAAGATCATCATTCCGGCGACGCGACAGCTCTGCGACGGGTCGTCCGCCACGCGGTACTGCATCCGCCGCAGCAAAACGTTCCCCTGCGCCTGACCTGCTACACGGGCGAGAAATTTCCCGCGCGGCGAGCAGAACGCAAGTCCAACCTCCCGCTGCGCGCATGCGCCCATCAGGGCGGGCGACGCGCCCGCATAAGAAAATGAGACGATGCTTTGCAGCGTGTGCAGCGGATAGCGGGCGACCGCTTCCCCGCCGCGGTTCGCCACAACGTTTTCCCCGTCCAGCGAGAGGTAAATGTCCTCCGATGTGACAAAAAGCGTGTTCAAAAGCTGTCTCATCGCTCTCCCTCCATTGCCCGCGCAGATACGCGGAAACGGACTTGCTTCTCATCAGCTTTGGCAGACACAATCCTTTCAGCGAGCAGGCGTTGCAGCCCTTTGTCGGCTTTACCTTTGGCGTGCTGCCGCGCGCATAGAGCGCATGCATCTCTTCAAGGAGGGCACGCACCTCCTGCCGCAGCGCGGGGGTGAAGTCGACTTCCGTGCGCCGCCGCGGCTCGCCGTAATAGAGCGCGCCGCGCGGGATCTCGCAGCAGAGCATTTCTTCAAGGCACATCGCCTGTCCACAGAGCTGGAGCGTGTCTTCCGTGCCCCCTTTCGGCTTTCCGCGCTTATACTCCACGGGATAGGGCTGCCACAGGCCCTCGCGGCCTTTGAGCGGAATGCCCGTCTCGCCGCGGCGGAATTCCAGCACGTCGCACGCGCCTGATACGCCGAGCGTGCGGGAAAAGACGCGCATATCGCGCGTGATGACGAGGTCGCCCCTGCTTTCGGTGAATGAGCCGTCGTGCGCGTTTTCGTGCATGATCGCGCCGTCCGTTGTGCGGTAGTTTTCCGCCCATTGCTTTTCTACATGGATGAGTGCCCACTGGCGGCGGCAGAATTTGAAATGCTGTAAGCCGGAAAGCTGGAGGAAGTCCTCGTCCTGATAGATCACCCCATCCGCGTGCAAGTCACGCCGGAGGGAAGGTGCATTTCATCCACGCTGACAGTGTAGTCGCCGTAGCTTCTCGGCGCGGTCACGCCGTCCTTGTGTTCGACCTTGACAAGGTCAAAGAGCTTGTGCGCCGGAGCGCAGCCGAGCTCGCAGTTGTGCTTGAAGACGATGAGCTCGCGCACGGCCATCTTGCCGCGCGCGGCGGAATGGTCGTTTTCAAACATGTTCAAAATAGCCGTCCAGAGGAGTTCGAGGTCCTCTTCCGAAAAGCCGGTCGTCTTGCGCGCGAGATTCGCCGACACATAGCCCTCCGCGCGGTAGAGACCGTAAGGCACGATGTACTTGCGGCCCATTTCGGTGTTCTTCTTTTCCGCGTCCGCCTCGGTCGTGATGGCGACGCGCGTGATGGTCACCTCCTGCGGCAGAATGGGGTCGATGCTTCTGGCAAAGCCGAGCTGCACCGGCCCGCGCACCTGACCGCAGTTGAGCGCACCCTTGGTAAAGGTCGTCATCACCGCGCCGAACGTGCGGATATCGTAGAAATTGGAACACATGAAGTCGCGAATTTTTTCATCCAGATGCTCGTCCTTTTTCTTGCCTTCCTTCAGCTTATCGGGGTCTGCGCCGACGTAGGCACAGGCCTCTTTATCGCTCGAGTTCAGCGGTACGCCGTCTTTGATGTAGATGCGGTAGCCTTTTTCGCCCTCTTTTGCCATTTCAACATAATTGCGGATCTTGCGCTTGAGGCAAACGTCCGTCACAAGGCCATAGCCGCTCTCGGGGTCGACGCGCGGCATATTGCCCGCATCGGGATCACCGTTCGGATTGCCGTTTTCCACGTCGAACAGCACCACAAATTCATAACGGTTCTTGATGGGATCAGACATTTTCTTTCTCCTCCTTTTTCGTATAGCGCTTCTGCGTCTGATGATAGTAGCCAAGGTCGAACGAGCCCTGCTGAGCGAGCGTCATGCGCGCGGGATAGTTTTCATTGAGCACGCCTTTGAGCTTCATGATCTGCTTGTCATAGTAGACGCGCTGTCTTGCGTCGAGCTTGCGCAGATGCTTTTGACAAAGATTGTTCAGCACCGGAAAAATGCTTGCGGGCATCGCCGCGGCAGAGTTGAAATATTTATCCTTGATCGTTGCGTTGATGCCTGGGTTCGCGGCCTGCTGCACCGCCTCGTAGACGGAGAACAGCCGTCCAAGCGTATAGGCGGGGTTGGTGCTCGCTTCATTGAGACTCACGGTCAAAACCTCCTTTGGACAGTCCTCATGCGGATTTTTGAGATAATATGCCTTGATGATGGCGGCCTTGCCCCAAGTGATGTTCCGCTCTGCACGAATGCGAAGCAAGACAGCTTCCATCAAAGATACAGGGTATGGAGTTCCTGAAAATACAGCTCGCACCGTTGCCCCAGACACAACTGGACTGGGGACCTGTTTTTTGGAATCTCGTACGGTTGCGTTCAGCAGAGCCCACAAAGGGAGTATCGAATATTTTGCACCGGCGATCTCCAGCCTTGCATAGTGCGCGTCCACATTCTCCATCAGCTTTCCGAAGCTGTCGCGCAGAAAGAAGCGGACGGAAAGGCGCGCCGCGTTGGGCGCGAGACCGAGAATGTAAAACGGCCGATTCGGGTCGACGCCAAGGTCGTCGCACGGCAGCCCATTCGCCAGACGTTTGAGCGCCGCGCGCAGGTCGTTGTCCGATAGACCGGGCACTTCGCCGCCGAACAGTGCCGCCATGCCGAAGGACTGATAAATGTCCTCTGCGCCCTCTGCCCAGCAGACAACGGTCGTATCACCGATGTGCTGGACATGGTCGCTGTCCGCAAGCAGATGGTTCAGCGCAGCGGTGTAAGCAAAGGCCGCGTATTTTCCGACCGGGGCGTTGTAGTTCTGCTCGCGCCCGTAGGAGCAGAACGCCGGCGCGTTGAACGACACCAGCGCCGCGCCGCTGGACTGCGCGTCCCGCACACCCTTGACCGATGGGTGCACAGCGGCGATCTCATCCTCTTTTCCGGTCACGAGACACTGCATCTTGACGCCGCTCTCGCCGCCATCCCGATATCGCTGCCATGCCTCGCGGATAGCGGCATCCTCCTCGACCTTGCGGCCATCCACGCGAAAGATGAGGTTACCGCCCGCAGTCACATCATCGAGCTGCCTGATAAGCGCTGGATGCTCTGCCGCGTGCTCCGGTTTCCAAGTGTCGAAGAAAGCCAGTATTGCGCGGGCATTGGGCGAATCGACGCTATCCAGCACCGCATGGTGCAGCTTTGACGCAGTGGCAAAGCACTCGCGGCTGCGTTCGGGCTTCCCTTTCTGATCGACGCCGAGCAAATAAGCGGAATTGTCCCACAGAAAGTTTGCAGCAATGCCGACCGTTCGTTTCACCGCTGCCGGCAGCGTTATCAACTGTGGCTGAAAAACGGTTTTCTTGCCTTTTGACACCTCATCCATCGTTGGAACGATCTGCGTCAGCTCTCCGTTTTCATTCAAACAGAGTGCGAAGCTGATTTTGGCAGGGGCCCAGCCGGGCGCGGCGATCTCGCCGCGCGAGAGGAGGTCTTCATAGTACCGTGTCAGCGCTTGCAGGATCATCCTCTCACCTCCCCGCTGTTTGGCGGCGGAACAGTCATCACGCCGTCGACAAGGCTCGCGCGGAAAAACTTCGGCGTGATGTTCGCAGGATCGCTGTAGTCGAGATCCCACAGCATCCAGCCGAGGTCGCGCGTGCCTTTGAGCTCGTCAGGGCACGGCGGCAATTCCGTGCAGCGCCGGAACTGCGCGGGAAATTCCCGCGTGCCGAAATACGGCATGCTGTAACACTGCCCCTTTTCCAGTCGTCGCTTGATAATGTCCTGAAACTTGCCGGGATTGTCGCCGGGCGCAGCGGCGTCCGTCATGTCGAAGTGCGCGTCGATGACATAGTGTACATCCCGCAGCACCATAGCCGCGCGCTGCTGAATGCTCTCCGACGCGGCGAGGTACAGTTCCCCCTGCCCTTTTTCCATCACAGTCTTCGCCCTGCGGGCGCTGATGACATCCTTGACCTCGTTGCGGCGGATGTTGGTGAAGCGGATGGGTGCGCACACATGGATGCGGTCAATCACCCAACGGAGCCCTGGGTGCCAGTAGATGCTTTCCAACAGCCCGCGCGCCGCTGAGGGCGTCATCACGTCATAGCTGACGCGCTCTGTTTTCATTTCAGGGCGAGTAAAGCAGGCGTAGTCTCCCCAGACTTCTGCTTGAATTGCCATGGAACCGCTCCTTTCGTCATTTTCTTATTTCAAAATTAGAATGATGTTGCCGTGAAAAAACAAGCGGACCGATCCTTATACCATTTCAGATGAACTCCGCTTTTCCCATCTCCGGTTCCAGCGTCAGGCCGGTCGTTTCGCTGTACAGACTCATATCGTTTAAGATCGCACTGTCTTCATCCAGCGCAGGGACCTCTCGCGCCGTCAGCAGCGCGCCCGCGGCATAGAGCTTTTGAAAATGCGGTTCGTAGACCGAGACTGCGTAGCGCCCCAGCTTGCGGTAGAGCTCTTTGGAGCACTCGCCCGCTTTCAGCCGTTCGATGAGCGCTGCACCGCCGGCAAACGGGACATAGACTGTGCGCGTGTTCTGATCGATCAGATGAAAATTCTCCGCCACGGTGCGAAACGGCAGTTCGCAGCCGTTGATGCCCTTTTCAAACGCCTTGATAACACCCGACTTGTCGAGTGTTTCTCCGCTCAAGCTGCGCAGCGCGTCGAAATAGTTCTGCATCGTCTCCCGCGCGCCGATATCGCAGCTGTTCATCAATGCTTCGCGCGTAGCGCCGATTGCTGTGCGGAACAACATTGGCGGCAGTTCTGCCCGCTCGAAGACGGTGACGATGCTTTCCTCCGGTGCTCGTTTCCCCTCGCGGTTGCAGCGCCCCGCCGCCTGCAAGACGGAATCCAGCCCAGCCAGCTCGCGGTACACCGCGGGAAAGTCCACGTCCACACCCGCCTCGATCAGCGAGGTCGACACGACGCGGCACGGTTCCCCCGCCTTTAGGCGCCGCCGGATCTCATCGAGAAGCGTCTGCCGCTGTGCGGGCACCATCAGCGTCGAGAGGTGAAAGCTCGCCTCCTGCGGCAAGCGCGCAAAGATGCTCTGCGCCGCCTTGCGGCTGTTCACGATGCAAAGCACCTGCCGGTGCTCGCTGAGCCTTTTCGCAAGCGCGTCGTCCTCCAAGATGCCCTCCTGCCGAAACGTCACGCGGCGGAAGCTGTCGTATTCCTCCGCCGTCTGCGGGCACAGCTCTGTGACAGGGCAGCTTGGCGCATAGGTGTGCAGCAGGTCACCGAGCGACGGCTGCGTGGCTGTGCACAGCACAAGCGTTGAACGGAATTGCTCGGCAAGCGATGCCATCGCCGCCACGCAGGGCCGCAGATGACAAAGCGGCAGCATTTGCGCCTCGTCAAAAATGATGACGCTGTCGGCAAGATTATGGAGCTTGCGGCATTTTGACGAACGGTTTGCGTAAATGGACTCAAAAAACTGCACCGCCGTTGTGACGATGACCGGCATGTCCCAGTTTTCTGCCGCCAGCGCGCGGCGCACCTCCTCGGGCGACGCGCCATCGGAAAGCTCGAACTGCACACCTGAGTGATGCTCGAGCACATTGCCGTCTCCGAGGATCTCGCGGAATACTTCGGCATTCTGCTCGATGATCGACGTGTACGGCACGACGTAGATCACCCGCCTCATCCCGTGCGCCACTGCGTGCCGCAGCGCAAAGGCGAGCGACGCGACCGTCTTTCCGCCGCCGGTCGGCACGGTGAGAGTGTAAACGCATTTTGGTTTACTGCCTGCATCCAGACAGCTGTTTAGAATTTTGCAGCGCAGCTTGTTGAGCGCTGTTTTCGGTTCCTGCCACGGCGCGATGTATTCTTCCAGCCGCTTTAGCAGCGTCGGAAGATCGTCATATCCGCCGCGCCCGCGTTCGCCGTCCATGAACCGCTCTGTATCGAGAAAATCCGCGTCCACCAGACAGGAATAGAGCATCCTTGTCCGAAACGACGCTTTCAACGGATCCCGTTCCGGCGTCTCAGGCGGAAGAGTTGGCAGTGTCACGCCGCTCTCGCCGCAGCGCTCAAGATAGTGTCCCTCCACGCCCTTTTTGAACCGGCCGGAGAGCGTGGCCTCGCCCGCGCGGTCGGTCCTCAGATTTCCGACATCCAAAAGTCCGCCGTGGTGACCGGCGGCGCACGCGGCGGCGCTGGGCCGCTTCATCTTTATACAGGAGAGCATCCCCGCCGTGGTGTGGTCGACAACGGGACCACCTTCAAGCAGGCGCTTCTGGAATGCGTCAGTGCATTTGCCGAGATCGTGCGTCAGTCCTGCAAGTTCTCCGTCTGATCCCGCGCCGAAGTCGGCGGCAAACTCTCGGCACAGCGCGGCTGTACCTGTCAGGTGCTCCGCGACGGTCTGATAGATGGTCTCGCCGTTTTCATCCTGCCGGATGTGTGCGTAATATGGCATGCGCTTCCCTCTCATTTCTCCCCAAATAGCAAAAATCAGCCCTGTGAGATCACAGAGCTGACTTCCCGGGGCCGGGATCCAGCCCTGCGTATAAAACTTGTGCGTTTATCATATCGTATAAGATAACGTCGAAAAAGTCAATGGAATTTATATGCCTTGCACTGTTCATGGACGTTTTCTTTTGGCCTTTTTTCCAGCTTATCCGATACCATTGTCCCTCCATCTTGACGCTGCGGCGAAAGTGTGGTATCATCGCTTTGCCTTCCGGGAAGACTACTCTGACCGGCGGCGAACCAGATTCATTCTACCGTTCTGACAGCGAGGATGCGTTCCGAGCCACAAGAAGAGGGAAAACAAAGACACAGCCTTGCTGCGTCGTCATTTGCTGTTTCCATCCCTTCTGCTGAACGGCGGAAGGGATGATTTTTATTTTGACAAAGGAGAACGTTTATGGAAACGAGAGTCGCCGTGCTGGCTATCATCGTCCGCGAGGGAAGCTCCGTCCAGCCGCTCAACGAGATGCTGCACCAGTACGGTCAGTATATCATCGGGCGCATGGGCGTGCCGTACCGCGAAAAGGGCGTGAACATCATCAGTGTGGCGCTTGACGCGCCGGGCAACGTCATCTCCGCCCTGTCGGGCAAGATCGGCCGTCTGGACGGCATCACAGCCAAAACGGTCTACGCGCCCGAGGGCAGCATCGGAAAGGAAGAAAACCAATGAAAAAGAACCTCAAACATCTCTTGGCCCTGTGCCTGACGATTGCGCTCGTCTTCTCGCTCGCCGCCTGCGGGCAGAAGGCGGATGAGACGCCGAACGACGCGCGGGATGACCAGCAGACCGAGCAGGAGGAGTTCACCCCTGCGAGCTACTCCATCGCCGCGCTCAAGGGCCCTACGGCCATGGGCCTTGTGAAGCTGATGAAGGACAGCGAAAGCGGTGAAACGACTGGCAACGAATATACCTTTACCCTTGCCGGTTCTGCGGACGAAGTGACGCCCGCGCTCCTCAAGGGCGAGCTCGACATGGCCTGCGTGCCCGCGAACCTCGCCGCCGTGCTCTACAATAAGACGGAGGGCGAGATCGAGGTGCTGGCGGTCAACACGCTCGGCGTTCTCTACATCGTGGAAAACGGCGAGAGCGTGCACTCCATGGCCGACTTGAAGGGCAAGACCATCGTGGCGGCGGGCAAGGGCTCTACGCCGGAATACGCCCTGCGCTATCTTCTCGCGGAAAACGGCATCGATCCCGATAACGATGTGACGATCGACTGGAAGAGCGAGCACAGCGAGTGTGTCGCGGCGCTGGCTTCCGGTCAGGCGACCATCGCGCTGCTGCCCCAGCCGTTTGTCACCGTGGCGCAGAGTAAGATCGAGGGCCTGCGCATGGCGCTCGACCTGACGAAGGAGTGGGACGCGCTTGATAACGGTTCGAGCCTCATCACTGGCGTCATCGTCGCCCGCCGCGAGGTCGTGGAGGCAAATCCTGCGGCCGTGAACGAATTCCTGAAGGAATACGCCGCAAGCGTTGACTACGTCAACGCCAACACCGCGGATGCCGCCGCGCTCATCGGCGAATACAGCATCGTGGACGCCGCCGTTGCGGAAAAGGCACTGCCCTACTGCAACATCGTCTGCCTGACGGGGGCAGACCTTCTTGAGGCGCTGCCCGGTTATTTAGAGGTGCTCTACAATGCGTCTCCCGCCGCTGTCGGCGGCGAGATGCCGGATAACAGCTTCTATTTCGCATAAATTCTTTGCGGCGGCGGGCGCTGTCCCGCCGCCATTTTTCTAAGGAGGGAGAGAACGCAATGCGCAAGGAAAGACAGCCGATCCGCGTCTGGGCGATCATTTTCTGGCTGATCGTCTGGCAGCTTGCCGCGATGGCACTGCACGCGGCGTACCCGCACGGCGCGCTGCTGCTCCCCTCTCCCCTTGCCGCCCTTGCGCGGCTGATGGCAC
>ERZ791907.1617-NODE-1617-length-14036-cov-4.537658_pt1 | contig 14036 bp, 18 predicted proteins | sample MGYA00510145_ERZ791907 | MGnify/ENA primary metagenome ERZ791907 (study PRJEB30046, sample SAMN00792089) | human gut metagenome | study: EMG produced TPA metagenomics assembly of the A metagenome-wide association study of gut microbiota in type 2... | reverse complement strand
TGGTATTCCGCGAATCTCGAAAATCGTACCCCCATTGGTGCACTCAAATCAGTACACACAGCGTCCGCTCGTTGCGTTTACAGTTTGCACTGAGTTAGTTTAAACTAATTCGTATATTTAAAATAGTTAAAAAATAATAGTTAAAACTATTGACAGTTTAAAGGTACAGTGTTATAATATAATTACAGTAAAGGGAATGGTATTAAGAAAGGAGAAACAATATGGAACAATTAACAGAGCAGGAATTAAAAACATTAAGAGAAGCAGAGGATATTTTATTTAACCATATTGAATACGGTATGAACAACGTTTTCGATAATGCTTTTTGCGAATTACATAAAGCTATTAATGAATACATGAAGCATAAAGCATTAGCAAAACCAATATATCGAATAGCTAGAGAGGAGACGGAATAATGTCAGAATGGATAACCCACGCGCAAGTTCGCAGGCGTTTTCAAGACCATTTCTGCGAAACGCTTTATGAACACCCGGACTTAGTAACACCTAAAACAGTGGAAGAATATGAACACATGAAAGACATAATGAGAGAGGAAAACGGCACAGCCTTGTCACTGTGCAACACAACCTACATAACTAACTTACATTATGCATTCATTTACAAGTTAAAAGAAAGCACATATGATAACGGAAAATACTATATCGCATATATAACAAATGATCAACGTGTAGACGTACCAATTAGTAAATCATTAATAAAGGAGACATATTCATGGATATTAGAAAAATTAAAAGAATCATAAAAAATCTTATAAAGGAAATTATTTCAATCGTGTGTTTAACATTAATATTTTTGGCTATATTTTGGTGTATTGGTGTCATAATAAACTTTTTTGTACCGATGCCATAAATTACCAATAGCATTTATTGTTACACTATTAAATTTGTTTCACATGAAATATTGCAAAAAGTAGCATAAAAATATTAAAAAACTACTTGACATTTCAATCGTAATCTGATATACTTAATAATGTAAGGAAGATAAATATTATCCAACTTGCAAATACCACACCATACAGGGCGGTGTTCACAGCACCGTCCACTCACAAAAATAACAGATATTCCGACACCCATGCAGGCGAAAAAATCGGTGGCAAATGTGTAAAGGTTCGATTCCTTTTATCTGGTTCGACTTCACAAGAAGTCGTGCATTCAGCAGTCTAGCAAGCACAAACAAAAATGAAAAGAGGTGAAAGGCAAAATGGCAAGAGCAAGAAAAGTAACACGAACAATTGCATCAACTAAAGTAGTTGTTATGTGCGTAAACACAGAGACAGCAGTAGTTGAAAATTATGAGGTGACAATCACAGGGGTTTACTCAGACGATAAAAAACTCATGAAAGCAGTCACTAAAGTAGTAGAGACAGAAACACTTAAACCAGTATCAGTTGTTTCAACAGAAGTGATTGAGACACTGTACGGCATGGATGAACAGAAATTCATTGAAATGGCAGAGGTATTACCGCCAAGAGACAAAAAAGAAGACACAGACGAAGTAGAAGATTAAGTAAAAGAAAAAGGAGAAAATAACAATGAGTAAAATTACAATCACAAATGCAAGCAGAGAGTTAACAGAGGTAGAGCAGTATCTTATGACAATGGATGCAGGAATCACTTCCATGAAGGATGTATTAGACGGCACTTCAATTCCAGTAGATGCTTACCTCGAGTACAAGGATACAAAGAAAGACGGAACAGAAGCAGACTTGCTTTCTATCATCACAGTAGATGGTAAAGTGTATTCAACACAGTCCGAAACTTTCAAGAGTTCCTTAAAGTCAATTCATGAACTGATGCATGGTAAACCGTACGCAATCGTAAAACGTAGCGGAGAAACAAAAGCAGGCAGACCATTTGTTGACTGTGGTCTGGATGTAAACTCAGTAAAATAAGTAAAGTATTTTTTCTTTCCTAAAATATAATGGGTGGGCAGAACGCCTACCCTTTTCAAATCTAAACAATGTTTCACGTGAAACATAATAAAATGTGAGAGGTGTGATAAAATTGAAAAAGGGCAAATCAAAGTATAGTCAATACTATAAGCAATATCAGCGAAAAGTATCAGCATTAAGAAAACAGAATATTGAGCTACGTGGAGCGAATGTCTATCAAACAGAATCACAGTTGCGTAAATGGGGCATTCAAGGCAAAGACTTAGCAAAGATAACAAGACAGTTAAAAGCAGACATCAAGAACCTTGCAAAACAGTCTGCCTACTCAACTTTTACTGGTGAAATTTCAACCGTAGGTATATTGAAGCATGAACAAGCATCCGAACGTGCCAAGCGTAGTGCAGAGACAAGGAAACGCAATAAGGAATCCGCAAAAGAGTTTTGGTCAACAGATAAACAACCAACAACAAAAGATTTAAAAAACCCTGTTCATTTAAAACAGCCACAATTAGGGGATATATCCAATCAGCATTTTGTTGATGATTTTTTGGCACTGATAACAACACCAGTTCCAACTGAAACAAGCTACGGTAATAGAAGAAAAAGAGCGAATATTGAAATGGCAGAACAAGCTCAATCCGCTTTATTAGAGTTATATTATAGTGCTATAAATAAAGATGGTGAAATAGCTGTAGGAGAGCGTCTTGCAAATAATTGGGATGTAATTAAGGTACATCTAGAAGTTATTTTAACTGATTCAAAAGGCGTAAACGTTGCTTCTTCACTGGAAGCTATTGGAGAAATTATTAGTGGTAGAACATTATCTGTTGTAGAACGAGACTCTTTAAATAATGAGCAGGAAAGCCTATATTCGTGGGATATAGAGGATAACACTTATGAATAGTAAACGCACAACAAGAATGTTTATGTGCGACTTTGAAACTACAGTATATGACAACCAAGATCACACAGAAGTTTGGGCAGTTGCCATTGTAGAGCTATTCACAGAGAATGTTACAATCCTACATAGGATTGAAGATATGTTTACATACTTTCGTGCGTTAGACACAAACGTCATAGCATTTTTTCATAACCTAAAATTTGATGGGGCTTTTATTCTTGATTATTTACTTGCACAGAAGAAATACCCGCAGGCGCTCAATAATGATAATGGTGTTTATTCATGGAAAAAGAACAAGGAAATGTTAACAAATGAGGTGCGATATAGTATATCTGATAAGGGTATGTGGTATTCCATTACACAGAAACTACCAAACAATAAGTTACTGGAATTTCGTGACTCTTTGAAGCTGTTACCATTCTCCGTTGAGGTTATCGGCAAGTCATTTGCTACCAAGCACAAAAAGTTAGACATGGAATACACTGGTTATAGATACGCAGGATGTGAAATCACTGAAAAGGAACGAGAGTACATTGCAAATGACGTTCTTGTGGTAAAAGAAGCACTTGAAATCATGCTAGAACAGGGACATGATAAATCTACGATTGGTTCATGTTGTTTGGAAGAGTTCAAAAAAGGATATGACAAGACAGATTATGCACAACTATTTCCCGACATATACAAGATAGAAACAGGAATAACAAAATACCCAACCTTTGGTGATTATATTCGTAAGTCATATCGTGGTGGATGGTGTTACCTTGTAAGAGGAAAAGAAAACAAAATATACTACAAAGGCACAACAGCAGACGTTAATAGCTTATATCCATCTATGATGCATTCCGACAGTGGAAACTTCTACCCAGTAGGAAAACCGCACTATTGGAGTGGAAACTTTATTCATGAGGATGCACTAAAGAAATCGCCACAGGGTGAACCAAGATATTTTTTCCTACGTATCCGCACAAGGTTTCACGTGAAACAGGGATACTTACCATTCATACAGATAAAAGGTTCTCCCCTCTATCGTGGGACAGAAATGCTAGAAACAAGTGACGTTTATAGTAAGAAACACGATAAATATTTTTCATACTATTATGATAGTGGAAATAATAGGCATGAAGCTATTGTAGAAATGGTTGTCACATGCACAGATTATTATTTGATTCTAGAGCACTATGACTTATATGATTTTGAAATCATAGACGGTGTATGGTTCTATGCTATGAAAGGTATCTACGATGAATACATCAATAAGTACGCAGAGATTAAGAAAAGAAGTAAAGGCGCACAACGCACTCTTGCAAAGCTATTTCTTAATAATCTCTATGGTAAACAGGCATCTTCTAAAGATAGTTCATTCAAGATAGCATACGTGAAAGATGATGAATCACTTGGTTTTATACGACAGGAAGAGAGCAACAAGAAAGCAGGTTACATCCCTTGTGGTTCTGCGATTACATCATACGCAAGAGAGTTCACTATCAGAGCCGCTCAGAAGAATTACCATGGGGTGAATGAAAGAGGGTTCATCTATGCGGATACTGATTCTATACACTGTGATTTACTACCTGATGAAATAGTAGGAATAAGAGAGCACCCGACAGATTTCAATTCATGGTCATTAGAGTCATGTTGGGATATTGCTACATTTACAAGACAGAAAACATATATCGAACATGTAACACATGAAAACAGAGAGCCGATAGAAGAGCCATTTTATGATGTAAAGTGCGCAGGAATGCCAAACAAGTGTAAGAACCTGTTTGTGTTATCTATGCAGGGCAATGCAGATATAAACGGTTATACAGAGTCAAGAACAGGAACGCATAAAGAATGGACAGAAGATGAAAAACAGTTCTTATTTAAAGGAGATAAGCCTATTAAACGTGATTTATCAGATTTTAAGATAGGTTTGAAAGTGCCTGATAAGTTACGGCCTAAAAGAATGAGGGGCGGCGTGTTACTCGTTAATACAAGTTATGAAATGAGGTAATAAAAATGAAAGTTAGATTGCAAGATATTGTTAAACATTGTTATGATACTACATGTGATTGTTGTAAGTACTGCAAAAATGGTGATTGTATAGCTAGAATAGATGGATATATTCCAATGGAATTTATGCCGTATATCTTGTTATGTGGCAATTCACCTGAACTAGCAAAAGCATTATATACAAATGAGGAGATAGAACTATATGAAAACGACAGTGAAAGAGCTGATTGATATTTGCGCAAGTAGATATGTACAAGGGTGTGTTGACTGTCAATTTTATGAGTATAAATGTTATATACCAACTTATCCTTATATGCCACGTGATGCAAAGAAATACAGAAAATTTAAGAAAGAAAAAGAACTGAATAAAGAAGTTGAATTAAGGCTAGACAAATAAAAAACAAAAAAGGTACAATGCATAAGCAAAGTACCTTTTATTATATCATTGACTATCGGTGAAAACGGTCTAAAGCCTGTTACGACAAGGGAGCAACCCCGACCATAGAAACAGCGGTATCTTTCACCCGTGCGCCCTGCTTCTATGTTTTTCGCTTTCTAGCGATAGGTGATACCATTAATAACTAAGTGCTTGTAATACAGTTTCTTTACATTGTAAGTCTTTAAATCGAAAACAGCCACGTTCAAAGAAGTATCTCATATTAGATAAGAACAAGTCGTTGCTCTTTAACATAACATAGTTAATGTTGTGATCATCTGTTGTAATACTGATTCTATAAGGATATGTCTTATCTGCCCTATCATCACAGTAGATAATACCTAAGTCCATGTACTCTTTGATTGCGTAATCTCTACCAAGATATCGTAGTGTTGCAACATAAGTACACTCTCCAACAGGCTTCTCGATAAAAGCATTGCTATCATTCAAGTAAGTAGCTTGTGCAGAATAAGCAACATAATCATCGGTGATAAATGCGCGATTAAAGCCACTTTCTGTCTGAGCTTTACTTGCTGATTCATTATAACCCTGCTCTAGTACAAATCCATCACCCCTTAAAAATTTCGTATCAGATTTAAGCCTGTTTGAAATCTTCATGGCTGTATAATATGGGTTAATTAATGACACGGGGTTAGCCATCATGTAAACAGGTACATAACGAACTTGTTTACCCTGTCCACGTGCAATAGAGGTATGAATTGAAATAAATTTCTTAACTTCATTTGCGCAATATCTATTTGTCTCACTCTGAAATTCATCAAAAATAAGACAGCTAATATCACTAAACATATGTGAGTTCTTCTTTACGGCATCTGCATTGTTAAGAGCCATGGCATAACCGCAGGATACACCATTCAAAAATAATTCATGAAATTTTCCATGCATCATTGGCTTACTTGACATTTCGTATTCAGGAAAAAATAATTCTTTAATGTCTTTAAAAAATTTCTCTGCTACACCACTAAGCTCGTAATCGTATCTATATAGTAACCCAAACTTTTCACCTTTTGACAAAAATTTATTAACAACCAGTTTACCAAAATATGTCGTCTTACCGCCCGTTCTGTTACTGGTTACCATATAAATCTCAGGTCTCTTATTGTTAAGGTCTAACAGACTTAATAGTTTTGTACCGTCATAATAACTCATTTTATCACCTCTTGTATATTATAGCATAAATAAGGCAATCTGTCAATTATTAAACACAATGTATTTTAATAGACACTGTGTCTATTATTTATACAGATGTTTATTAATCAACATAGTGTCTATTATTGACAAATGACTTGGAATATGTTATAATTAAATAAGAAAGGAGGGGGGGTGATTAAAGATATGGATGTAAATGCAGTAATTACAGCAATCTCAACACTTGGTTTCCCTATTGTAATGTGTGGAGCTATGTTTTGGTATATGCTGAAAGAAAAAGATGCGCACAAAGAAGAAATGAACAGTGTAACAGAAGCGTTGAACAATAACACACTGATTTTACAGAAGTTATGTGACAGATTGGATGGTGACAAGAATGGCAACTTATAACGTACACGGTGGACACTCATTAAAGTGTAGAGGTGTAAGCGATTTACTGGACGAGGTAACAGAAGATAGAGCAGTTAAAAATAAGCTAATCGAACTGTTAAGGGCAAACGGTGACACAGTATATGACTGTACAGACGATTACAGCACTACACAGGGGGCAAACTTATCTTCTATTGTTTCCAAGTGCAATGCACACAACGTTGACTTAGATATTTCAATTCACCTAAACAGTGCAAGAAACGACAGAGTAGGTGACGGAAAATGCGGTGGAGTTGAAGTATATGGTTACGATGATAGAATCTATGGTACAGCTTACAGAATTGCAGAGAATATCGCGAATACTCTAGGGATAGGGTTTCACGGATCACCAGTAAAGTACAATAAAGGGTTATATGTGCTTAGAAAAACAAGAGCAAAAGCAATTCTTATTGAGTGCTGTTTTGTAGACGATAGGGACGATGTTACTCGTTGGGATTCGACAAAGTGTGCTATGGCTATTGCGTCTGCTCTTGGGTGTAAAACAAATGCTTCTACTGTGAAACCCACATCTAATGTTTCACGTGAAACATATTTCACACCATTCAAGTCAAGTAGTTGTTCAATTGTAGATTGCCTGAAATCAATCGGTGTAGATTCCAGTTATGCGTATCGTCAGCGTATCGCAAGTAAAAACGGTATTGCAAACTATAAAGGGTCAGCACCACAGAATGATAAACTTGTTTCTCTTGGCAAAAAAGGGAAATTGATGAAACCATAGAAAGGTAAGAAATAAATGCCAAGTATTGATACAGCTTATTCGTGGGCAATACAAACTTGTAACGCGCCAAATGTTGGGTATTCACAAACATACAGAAATAGACAGACAGTCGGTGGAATTACTTATTACGACTGTTCATCATTTATCAATTATGCACTGGTTGCAGGTGGTTTTGAAACCCCTCGTTATGCGCCAAATCATAACGCTTTTACAACATCTTCAATGATTTCCTGTTTATTAGAACTAGGGTTCACAGAAGTAGACAGCCACGGAGAATATAAACCGGGTGACATTGGATGGTCAAGCGGACATACAGAAATGTGTTATTTAGGTGGTAACGGTAAGGGTGTTTTCATGGGTGCACATACAGACAATGCGCCATTAGAATACCAAGTAAGCATAGGTAATACAAGTGGAAATGTTAACTACAAACGTAGCTTTACAAGATTATTCAGATATGGCGATGGTGGGGCAACTGGATACGGTGCAAGCCTTTATGTAGTATCAGCACTAGCAGGAAATGCTTGGCGAGAGTCGCATATTAACCCAACATTAGGGCAACAAGGTGGCACAGCATTCGGTATTTTTCAGTGGGATGGCTCAAGACGTGAAGCGTTATATACATGGATGGAAGCAAACGGTTATGAACGCACAGACCCTGTTGGGCAAATGAAATATTTAGTTGTGGAAAATGATTGGCAAGGAGAATTTGCAGGGATTACCTCATTACAAGAATTTTTAACAAGCTCAAGCACGAATATCGCACAATTAACAGAAGCATTTGAAACATGTTGGGAGCGTGCAGGAAAGCCTGCGTTACAGGAACGTATTGATTTTGCATATAAAGCATATGATTATATTCAGCAACACGCAAATGATTCAAGTATCACGTCATGGGAAACTGAACCAAAATACTATCTATCCGAACAACAAGCGCTTAACAATGCTGTATTGATGTACCGCTTTTATAGCGCAGGCGGAGGTGGTGGTGGCACACCATCTAAAAGAAAGAAAAGCATGCCTGTATGGATGATGGTTCGCTATAACTTTTAGAAAGGAGTAAGATCATGGCAGTAAGAACAAAAGATGAAATTTTAGAGTCAATTCGTGCTAGAATTGGCGAACAGACGGATGATGAAACGATTTCATTTTTGGAAGATGTTACAGACACGTTAACAGACTTTGAAACACGTGCAAACAATGATGAAGACTGGGAACAGCGTTATAAAGATAATGACGCTGAATGGCGGAAGAAATACACAGAAAGATTTTTCAGTGGTGAACCATCTGAGCCACCGGAACAAAAACCAAAAGAGGAAGAAACGAAACCGAAAAATTTTGAAGATTTATTTAAGTAAAGGAGAATTATTATGGCAAAAAGAATTGCAGTAAGCACACTTAATGCGTCAACAATTGACATTATGAATGTCATTAGACAGAACGCATCATATGACTATCAGCAGAGTGTCCCGGAAGTTGCAACAACAGAAGATGTGCCTAAAGTGGGTGAGATTATCTATGGAACTCCTGCATTTGCTAACCAGTTTTTAAATGCACTTATTAACCGTATTGCTACAGTACGTATGCAGAGCGCAACATTTAATAACCCTTATTCACAGCTCAAGAAAGGCTATATTGAATTCGGTGAAACAGTAGAAGATATTTTTGTGTCTATTGCGAATGCTGTTGAATTTTCAGCGGAAAAAGCGAGTGCAAGAGAATTTAAAAGAACATTCCCTGATGTACGTTCCGCATTCCACACAATGAACTGGAGAGTTATGTATCCAGTAACAATTCAGGATGAAGATTTAAAACAGGCGTTTTTATCAATGGATGGTGTACAGTCACTTATTGCTAAGATTGTAGACAGTGTATATACGGCAGCCGAGTATGATGAATTCCTTATGTTTAAATACCTGCTAATTAAAGCGATTGCACACGGTCAGATGAAACCTAAGTCTATTGGTGATGGAACAGACCTGAAAGAGGGAGCTGTTCAGTTTAGAGCAACGTCTAACTTACTTCCATTTATCAGTGCAGACAATAACATTGCAGGTGTTAAAACAAATACACCAAAAGAGAGACAGGTTATTTTTATGGACGCTACTTTCAATGCACAGTTTGATGTGAATGTGTTAGCTAGTGCATTTAACATGGAAAAAGCTGACTTTATCGGTAGACTTCATATCATTGATAACTGGACAGAATTTGACAATGACAGATTTGAAGTTATCAGAGCGAACTCAACAGGAATTGAAGAAGTAACAGCAGAAGAACTTGCTTTGCTTGCAAATGTAAAAGCTGTTATCTGTGACGAAAATTGGTTTCAAGTTTACGACAACAACAACAAGTTCACAGAAAAATACGTAGCAAGCGGTCTGTACTGGAATTACTTCTATCACACATGGAAAACAATTTCAAGTTCACCGTTCGCAAACGCAATTGTATTTGTAACAAGTGGTGCAAACATTGAAGCGCCTGCAACAATTACAGTTCATGTAGACACAAAAGATGAAGCAGATTATGCGACAGTATTCGCTCTTTCTCCGAAATTTGAGAGTAAAGGACTTGAAGCACAAAATGTAAACTTCATTCAGACAGAAGCAATGACAAGTGCTGGTATTGCTATGCAGAAATATGGAGTGCTTATGATCCCGAAGTCAAAGCTTGCTACAGAGATTGTACTTGAAGCAGAAATTAACGGTGTTAAGTACAAAGCAACCAAGACAAATGTAACAGGAGCAACCACAGTTGGCACAGCTATTGAGTTAACTAAGCAGGGGTAATAGCTAAGAATAGGGTGTTGCTAAGGTAACATCCTATTTTTTAATAAAAGGAGTAAAAATGTATATAAACCCAAATTCTGATATAAAATTATTGCATAACGTACCACTTGATAACACATATGAGCACACAATATATTTCAATACTTATACAGAACAATATAATTACTTTTCAGCATATGTGAAAAAAAGCTTTAGCAATCAATCCTATTTAAGGGTTAATAAAGGTGTTGCAAGAATGGATGTAAAAGCAGACGATATTTACGACTGTAATTATATGATGTTTAGAAACACAGCTTATGGAAGTAAATGGTTTTATGCTTTTATTACAAGTATTGAATATGTAAACGATAATTGCACAAACGTTACTTTTGAAATTGACGTAATGCAGACATGGTTTTTTGTGCATAATGTTGATAAGTGTTTTGTAGAGAGAGAACATCCAGTATCAGACCAAATAGGCGAGCATTATGAACCTGAAAACGTTGATACTGGTGAATATGTTTTCAACGATTTTGGCTCATTACTACAGACTATTAAACCTTTAGCCGTTATTATTATGGTTAACGATACAAGCGGTTCACCAAATGGGAATTTATATGACGGTATTTACGGCGGATGCAGTTTACATGCTTTTAATTCGGATGATACAGAAACTATAACAAATTTCTTAAATCAATACGCTCAAAAGCCTGAAGCCATAGTTGCTATGTATATGTGCCCTGTTATCGCAGTTGGTAGTACAATCCCTACTGGTAAGGGTGTAAACGTAACTAAATCGCAGTCATGTTACAATACTGTTGTAAATGTAGCAAAATTAACAGAAAATTTAACTTTAGACGGGTACAAACCAAAATGCAAAAAATTGTACACATATCCGTATAACTTTTACAGTGTAAATGCAGGAAATAAAAGCGCTGTTTATAGGTATGAGTTATTTGACGATTTATTACCTCAATTTAATATTGATGTACCTATTTCATACCCTGTGCAAGTTGCTATTAAACCAATGTATTATAAAGGCTGTAAAGATGTCCCATTAACAACAGAAATGTTAACTTTATCAGATTACCCATTATGCAGTTGGAGCACAGATGCTTTTAGAGCGTGGTTAGCGCAAAACAGTTTACCTATAACAGCAACAGCAATTACTGGCGGTTTAAGTCTTGGACTAGGTTTAGGTGGCATGATACCTTTATCAGAAGCTTCAAATAACATGAATCATGCAGGTAATTTATTAATGCAAGGCTATCAAGCAAGTATTAAAGCAGATATCACTAGAGGAAACGCTTTTAGTGGATCTGTAGAAATAGCAAACGGTACTAAGAATTTTTACGGCGGTAGATGTAGTATCACAAGTGAATATGCTAAAATGATTGATGATTATTTTAATATGTATGGTTATGCTGTTAAGAGGGTTAAACACCCGAACTTTAGCAGTCGACCACATTGGAACTATGTCAAAACTGTTGGGTGTTGCTTGAAAGGTAGTGTCCCTGCTGATGATGCGAAAAAACTGTGCAGTATTTATGACAATGGTATCACGTTTTGGAAAAATGGTGATGAAATCGGTGATTATTCGCTAGATAATAGTCCAGTATAAAGAGAGGTGAGAACAGTGGGCAGAAGAAAAAGAACAAACTTTGAAGATAGTGCTACTACAAATACTTTAACGTATATGCAATATTTAAGACGGTTAATGGAGCTGTCAATGTCTATGTTTGAGTGGAAAAATTTACCGAGTACAGTAGACCCTCGTTATATTGAGTTAAGGCTATTCGAAACTGGAAGCGTTGTATTTTTTAAAGATGATGTGCTAGGTGAATTATGTCTTGACTGTATTCAACAAGGTAATTTTGATGTGTATGGAAACCCTATTACAAGACGTGCTTATTCCTGTTATAACAATTATCAAAAAGTTCTAAACGATAAAGACAGCGTTATCATATGGAATAACTATCTTAGAACAAACAGTATGACAGATATCCAGTTATACGCTAAACGACTGTGGGACTTAGACAGAAGTGTAGATGTTAACGCAAAAGCACAAAAAACACCTCTTCTGATTCAGTGCAATGAGAAACAAAGGTTGTCAATGAAAAACCTGTATATGCAGTATGACGGTAACACACCTGTTATCTTTGCTGATAATAATATTGATATAAATGGTGTTAAGGTAATAAGCACACAAGCACCTTATGTCGCAGATAAGTTATACCAATTAAAAAATCAGATATGGAATGAAGCGTTAACTTATCTTGGGATCAGTAACTTGAATATTAACAAGCAAGAAAGACTTATCACAGACGAAGTGTCAAGCTCGCAGGGTAGTACAATCAGTTCAAGATACAGTAGGCTTGAGTGCAGGAAACAGGCTGTTGAGAAAATCAATGAGATGTTCGGCTTAGATATTGAAGTTGATTACAGAAAAGATTATCAAAATATTGACTTAGATATGCCAGGTGATGATACGTTAGGTGGTGATGGTGATGAGTAAGTACACAACAGAAGTTAGATTTATCTGCGAGAGTAAGTCACAACTAACCGAAAGCAAAGGCTGTGACAACGTTGATGAAGTACTTGAGAAGAGCTGGAACAAGATTTTTACAACTAACTGTACTTTCTTTGATGAAACATACAGAAGTGTTTTATGTAAGAAGATTTTGAAGCATTACTATTTGAGAGAGATTTGTTCTGAAACTGTAGGTATATGGAAACTGTGGATGAACACGAAACTTGAGGAAATCATGCCGTATTATAATCAGTTATACAAGAGTGCTTTACTTGAGTTTGACCCATTGAAAGATTACAGTGTTGAGAGAACGCATAAGAGAACTGGCGTTGACGGGAAAACAAGCAGTACTGATGTGAGTGAAAATAGTAGCGGTAGTTCAAGCAATAATGTTACTGATAGAGAACTTTACAGTGATACACCGCAGGGTGGTTTGAATGGGCTTGAAAGTGAGACTTATTTAACGAGTGCTAGGAAGAATACTAGTGAAGGTAATTCTAACAGTAGTGTAACAAGTAAGAGCGGAACTGATTATACGGAGAGTGTCAATAGTACGGAAGATTACACGGAGAAAGTAGCTGGTAAGGTTGGCGGAAGTAGCTACAGTAAAATGCTGAGTGAGTTTAGGGAAACTATGCTGAACATTGACATGAAAGTTATTAATGAGTTCGAAGAGTTGTTTTTTGGTTTATGGTAATGAAAGGAGATAAAACTATGAGTACAAGAGATATTGTTAAAAAAGACCCTGCTGATTTTACACCTACTTTGGGGGATTATAAGGACTTACAACCGTTTCGGTTTTGGTGTCAAAAGGTATTGCCATTGGTGTATGATGATAGTTTGAGCTATTATGAACTGCTGTGTAAAGTGGTGGATTATCTAAATAAAACCATGGAAGATGTTGGTGTGCTTGAGGGTGATGTAACTGGTTTACATGAAGCGTATAAGAAGTTGCAGGGATATGTGAATGACTACTTTAGTACACTTGATGTGCAAGAGGAAATTAATGATAAACTGGATGCAATGGCGAAAAATGGCAGTTTAACCGCATTAATTAGCCCATTATTACCTGCATTAATTAGTGATTGGCTAACTAAGAATATATCACCAACAACACCTGTTATTGATAAGACTTTAACCATTAGTGGAGCGGGTGCAGATGCTAAAGTGACAGGTACAA
>ERZ791907.1601-NODE-1601-length-14250-cov-5.755477_pt1 | contig 14250 bp, 8 predicted proteins | sample MGYA00510145_ERZ791907 | MGnify/ENA primary metagenome ERZ791907 (study PRJEB30046, sample SAMN00792089) | human gut metagenome | study: EMG produced TPA metagenomics assembly of the A metagenome-wide association study of gut microbiota in type 2... | reverse complement strand
TTTTTAGAATTTATAGTATAAATACTTAATTTAATGTATTATGAATAACAAAAGCAACCAGAAGCCTTATTAAGTTTCTGGTTGATTTTTTGTTTATTATAGTCAGAACATTTTGCTTTGCAAAATGTAGCTTGTAAACAAGCTATCGGATTTATCTTTCCGATTCATTGTCAGAACATTTTGCTTTGCAAATGTAGCTTGTAAACAAGCTATCGGATTTATCTTTCCGATTCACTAAAAAAGGTGTAGTCATTTATTTTGACCACACCATTTATAAATTCTTTTATTACTGATTTTCAATATCATCTAAATCTGATACATCTATATCATATTCATTTATTTCCAGATTTTCAAACTTAGTATATTGACCAAGCCAAGCCAAATTAACTGTTCCCAAAGGACCGTTTCTCTGTTTAGCAATAATTACTTCTGCTTGATTTTTCTTATCAATAGTATCAGGCTTATAGTATTGTTCTCTATACAAGAAACATACTACATCGGCATCCTGTTCTATTGCACCAGATTCTCTTAAATCTGAAAGCATAGGTCTTTTATCTGAACGGGATTCTACAGCTCTACTTAACTGTGAAAGTGCTATAACTGGCACATTCAAATCTCTTGCAATACCCTTCAAACTTTTTGAAATATAAGCAACTTCTTGCTGTACAGAATCAGTTTTTCTGCCTGTACCACCGTTCATTAACTGAAGATAATCAATAACAATAAGACCTAAACCCTTTGTTTTGTCATTCTTCAATTTTTCACATCTAGCTTTTAATTCTGTAGGCGTAATACCTGAAGTATCATCAATAAAAAGTGGAGAGTCTGCTATTTTACCAGCTGCATAAGCAAGTCTTTCATATTCATCTGATGTAAGACCGGCACTTCTAAACTTACCCGCCTCAATTCTACTTTGAACAGAAAGCAAACGGTTCATAAGCTGACCAGCCGACATTTCCAAACTAAATATAGCTGTTGGCACACCCTTTTCTACTGCTGCATACTGAGCAATATTTAAAGCAAAAGCAGTTTTACCCATTGAAGGTCTGGCTGCAATCAGAATTAAATCTGATGGCTGTAAGCCTGCTGTCTTTCTATCAAAATCAGTAAAACCAGTTTCAATACCTGTAATAGGATTATCGGCTTGATTTACTTTTTCTATTTTATCAATAGCCTCAGCGACAATCTCCTCAATAGGTCTAAAGTTTTCTGAACGCCTATTTTGAGCAACATTCATAATGCTATTTTCGGCTTCAGCTAAAATAGAATCAACGCCCTCAGTAGATCTAAAACTATCATCAGAAATCTTATTTGCAATATTTATTATAGCTCGGTAGCCACTTTTTTCTTTTACGATATTAGCATATTCTTTGGTATTTGCACTTGTTGAGGCAAGAGTCGCCAATTTTATAATATACTCTGGTCCACCAACCTTTTCCAAAACACCCATTTCTATGAGTTTATTTTTGGTTGTAATTATATCTACAGGCATTGCCCCATTATACAAATCAGAAATTGCACTGAAAATAAGCTGATGTGCTGGACTATAAAAATCCTGAGAATCTAAACCCTCTATAGCAATTCTAGCACCCTCATTATCGAAAAGCATACATGCCAGTACAGCCTGTTCTGCGTCATTATCATGTGGAGGCACTTTATTAAGATATTTATTTTCAGTATTCTCTGCCATACTAAACCACCTAAAAATTAAATTACTGCTGTTCTATTTCTACCTTTAACTTTACACTTACCTTTGGATGAAGTTTTACAGTTACTTCTTTCTCGCCAATAGCCTTAATTGGGTCATTTAAAGAAATCTTCTTTTTGTCTACAGCAAGACCTGTCTGTTCCTTTAATGCTACTGCAATTTCCTTGTTTGTAACTGCACCAAATAACTTACCATTGTCGCCAGTCTTTACTTTGATAACTACTTTCTGTTCTGCAATCTTTTCGCCTAAAGCCTTTGCTGCATCTAATTCTTCCTGACGCTGTAAATCTTCAGCTTTTTTCTGGTTATCAAGCTTCTTTAAATTTCCTGAATTAGCCTCAACAGCTAACTTTCTTGGGAAAAGGAAATTCTTTACATAACCTTCACTTGCATTTATAGTCTGGTCTTTTTTACCTACGCCTTTTACATCTGCTAATAAAATAACTTTCATATTAATTTGTCTCCTCTATATATTCTTCTATTTTATTTTCAAGTAATTCTCTTGCTTCTTCCATAGATACATTTTCAAGCTGTGCGGCAGCACCTGCCTGATGTCCTCCACCACCCAGCTTTTCCATAAGTTTCTGTACATTTACCTTACCTAAACTTCTGGCACTAATACATATTCTATTTCCGACTTTGCACAACACATAACTTACTTCTATGCCGTCAATACTTAAAAGTTCATCTGCTGCCTGTGCAATAAGAACACTTGGATTTTCAACTTCTCTATCAAGTTCTGATATAGCCATATTATCAAATATAATTTCTGCCGTACGGACAATTTCTGTTTTTGCCATATAAGCATCAAAAGAACTCTTGAACAATCTTCTGACAGAAATAGTATCTGCTCCATTTTTCTTCAAAAATGCTGCTGCTTCAAAGGTCTTTATACCTGTTTTAAAAGCAAAATTCTTTGTATCAACAGTTATACCTGCAAGAAGTCCCTCTATTTCAGCCCTTGACAACCTTACACCCTTAATATACATAAGCATTTCTGTTACCATTTCGCTGGTAGATGACGCATATGCCTCGTGATATGTTAAGGAATAGTTTTCAATAGCTCCTGATGTTTTTCTATGATGGTCAAACACAACTATTCTTGATGTTTTATCCAATAATTCAGGACATTCACAAAGCATAACCCTATGAGTATCTACTACAATAACCAAAGTTCTTCTTTTTACTTTAGCTAATGCTTGTTCTGGTGTTATAAATACACCATCATACTTTTCATCTGACACCAATCTATCGTAAAGTGCCTTAATACTTGATGTAACCTTTTGAAGAACGATATTACATTTTTTGTCATAAAATCTTACTATTGAATAAATACCGGCTGCTGCCCCTAATGAATCCAAATCCGGATTTTTATGACCCATAACAATAACATCAGATGCTGATAAAATAAGTTCAATAAGCCCATAGGCCTTTACTCTAGCTCTAACTCTGGAATTTTTAATTACTTCGTTTCCATCGCCACCAAAATACTGGTATTTATCATCAGCTTCTTTTATAACAGTCTGATTACCACCTCTGCCTAATGCTAAATCCAAAGCACCTCTGGCAAATTCCATATCTTCATTTATTGATGTTCCATTTATACCTATACCTATACTTAATGTAACTGGTATATTACCAATTTCAATTTTACTAATCTGTTCCACAATAGGGAATTTAGTTTCTTTCAATTCTGGAAGAAGGTCTTTATTAAGCACAAAAATATACTTATCCTTTTCAAATTTTCGTACTATACCTCCCATATTATTGAAATAATCATTTATTTTTCTTTCAATAATAGCCATAAGATGAGGTAAACGAGTTTCCTCAACATTTTCCTCAACTTCAGCATAATTATCTATTAAGACAAAACCAACAAGAATATTACTGTCAACCTGTCCTTTTACATTAATATACGGATTTTCTATAAATTCCAAGTAAAAGCAATTATTTACAGCATTTGTATATACATCGTAAAACTTATCATTAATCAACAAGCGTTGGTTATGCTTTAAAACATCATAATCGTTAGATAATTCAAGAACATTTTTAATCTCCTTTTCTTCTCCAACCCATGTTTTAAAGGCATGATTAGACTCCAGTATATCCAAATCATTATTAACTTTTATACAAGGAAATGATAAAACCATACCATCAATCATAATTGTTTACTCCTCATAAACAACAGAATTTTTAGCTATATTCTGTTTATTGCCATCTTCACAATGAAAAATGTACTGCCAATTTTTTGGCAATTATATATATTTAACGAAATTATAATTATACAAACTCAAGTTTTTGTTCCAAAAACTTTCGTTGACTTATCTCAAAGACTTCGCCTTTGTTCCTTCTTTGACTCAAGTTTTTGTTCCAAAAACTTTCGTTGACTTATCTCAAAGACTTCGCCTTTGTTCTTTTTTAACTCAAGTTTTTGTTTCAAAAACTTTCGTTGACTTATCGCAAAGTCTACGCCTTTGTTCTTTTTTAACTCAAGTTTTTGTTCCAAAAACTTTCGTTGACTTATCGCAAAGTCTACGCCTTTGTGATAAGTCACATTATAGCATATATATATTATTTTTGCAATCTCAAGTCACGCACAGGATAGAAACCTAAGTTTTTATAAAAAGATGTTTTTCTTTTTATTAACTTTATGGCATTTTCTATATCTTCTAAATTATTATCAATATCTACATCAACCATAAAAACATATTCCATTGGTTTTTCTTTCATTGGTCTTGATGATATTTTTGACATATTCAAATTATACACAGAGAATATTTCCATTACCCTAAACAACTCCCCTGGTTTATTAGGTGTTGAAAAAGTTAAGGTACAGACTTTTGCATCTTTATTATCGCTATTTGGAGTTTTTGATACTCTAACAAACTGTGTAAAATTATTTTTATTATCCTGTATACATTCCTCTAAAACTTCCAAACCATAAAGTTCTGCCGCCCTCTTATTTCCTATACCTGCTATACTTTGTTCAGACAAAGAAACCATTCTTATTGCTTCTGCCGTAGAGCTTGCTGTTGTTCTTGGAACATCTGGCAAATATTCATTCAGGAAATTTTTACATTGTGGTATTGCGTGAGGATGAGAAATAACCTCCTTTATATCCTCTAGCTTTGTACCTTTTTTTACTATTAAATTTTGATTAATAGGTAAAATAAGCATTTCATTTATATGTAAATTTACTGAAAAAATTAATTCATCTACAGTTGCATTAACTATACCCTCTATTACATTTTCAACTGGTACAACTGCTGAATCTATTTTTCCGTCATCTACTACATGCAAAACTTCATAAAAGTTATGATAAGGTACTGTATTTTCGCCATTAGCCAATAAAAGCGTGGCTTCTTCAGTAAAAGTACCTTCTGGTCCTAAATAACCTACATCCATTTAATTTTCTCCTTAACTAAAACCATTCATAAATTTGTATTTATTTTACCACATAAATTAAAAAAATACAAAATTTATTTACCATACCTATTAAATATGGTATAATAAAAGCTAATTTGGCGGAGGTGCGTATATTGAAAATTACTTCGATTAACCGAGATGAGGCTTTAAGGTATCTTGGTTATAAAGATAACATAAACATAGATAATCTAACTCCCATTTTAGATAAATGTGAAAATGAACTTTTAAAAGCTATTGAACCTAGATTTATATATAAATTTTTTCCTATTAAAAAAATCAATGATACTATTCAAGTTGAAAACACAAGTTTAGTATTAACTGGAAATTCTATTTTAAATCACCTAAATGGCTGTTATGGTGTTATATTACTTTCGGCTACTCTCTCAATGGGTGCAGATAAAGTTATATCAGAGCATCAAGTAAATGATATGACATCAGCTTTAATATTAGATAGTATGGCGAGTACAGCCATAGAACAAGTTTGTGACACAGCTGAAAAAGAAATAAGAGAAAAAATAAGCAAAGACAATTTTATGACTTGGCGATTTTCACCTGGATATGGAGATTTACCAATAACTATACAAAGAGAATTTGTAAGGGTAACTGATGCTGAAAAAAGAATTGGTCTTACTGTAAATGAAGGCGGTATTTTATTGCCTAGAAAATCTGTTACAGCTATAATTGGCTTATCAAAAGAACCTATACCTAAACAACGCAGAGGTTGTGCATACTGCAATATGAATAAAACTTGCCAATTCAGAAAAGGAGGAACACATTGTGGATTTTAATAAATTATTAGAAAAAGATTATATTTTCTTAGACGGTGCTATGGGTACTATGTTACAGGCACAAGGTCTAAAATTAGGTAGTATTCCTGAAGTATTAAGTATAACTGAACCAGAAAAAATTATAGGTATTCATAAAGCCTATCTTGAAGCAGGTTCACAGGTTGTTTACGCAAATACTTTCGGTGCTAATTCATACAAATTAAAAGATTGCCCTTACAGTCCAACAGAAATTATAAAAGCTGCTGTAAAAAATGCTAAAGAGGCTTGCAAGGACTACAATGGTCTTGTAGCTTTAGATATTGGTCCTATTGGTCAGCTTTTAGAACCTACTGGTAGTCTTACTTTTGAAGAAGCCTATGATATTTTTAAGGAACAGATTATTGCCGGTAGTGATGCTGATATTATTGTTTTTGAAACAATGACAGATATTTACGAAGTTAAGGCTGCCGTTCTTGCTGCCAGAGAAAATTCAGACAAGCCTATTATTGTAACTATGACTTTTGAAGAAAACAGAAGAACATTTACTGGTTGCGACATTCCATCAATGGCTATTACATTAAATGGTCTTGGCGTTTCTGCCATAGGTTTAAATTGTTCTCTTGGTCCAAAGGAACTCTTGCCTATTATAGGAGAGCTTTCTAAATGGACTAATCTTCCTTTAGTTGTAAAGCCAAATGCTGGTTTACCTGACCCTATTACAAATACATATGATATTACTCCAGAAGAATTTGCGTCATATGTAGCAGATATGGCTAATTACGGTATTAGAGTTGTTGGTGGTTGCTGTGGTACAAATCCAGAATACATAAAGGCTACAATAAAGAAATTAAGCACAATTCATCCTAATGTAGAGAAAAAAGAAATACCATCTGCCGTTTGTTCTTCTAGTAAAACAGTAGTGATAAATCAGCCTAGAATCATTGGCGAAAGAATTAACCCTACTGGAAAAAAGCGTTTTAAAGAAGCATTAAAGAATAACGACCTTGACTACATTTTAGGACAGGCTATTGAACAAGCACAAGGTGGTGCTGAAATTCTTGATGTAAATGTAGGTCTTCCAGGAATTGACGAAAAAGAAATGATGATTAAAACTGTAAAGGCATTACAGGGTGTTACAAACCTCCCATTACAGTTGGACTCAACTATCCCAGAAGTTCTTGAAGCTGCTTTAAGAGTGTATAACGGCAAGGCAATAGTAAATTCAGTAAACGGCGAAGAGGAATCACTAAAGAATGTGTTACCTATTGTTAAGAAATATGGTGCTGCCGTTGTTGGTCTTACACTTGATAAAGACGGTATCCCTCCAAAGGCAGAAAAGAGATTTGAAATAGCAAAGAAGATAATGAACAGAGCTTTGGAAATTGGTATTCCAAAAGAAAACATCTTCATCGACTGTCTTACACTTACAGCATCAGCTGAACAGGCTGCAGTAATGGAAACATTAAAGGCAGTTAATATGGTTAAAACTCAGTTAGGTCTTCATACCGTACTTGGTGTCTCTAATATTTCATTTGGTTTACCTAACAGAGGTCTTGTAAATTGCAATTTCCTTGCAATGGCACTTCATAGCGGTCTTGATTTACCTATTATTAACCCTAACATTGATTCTATGACTGGTGCAGTAAGAGCTTACAGATTATTGGCAAACTATGATGTAAACTCCGTAGAGTACATTGAGGCCTATGGTAATGATAATGCACAAGCACCTAAGACAGAAAAGGTATCTGCTGAAGATTGTACTCTTGACTACGCTATTGAAAAAGGTCTTAAAGGCGATGCTAAAAGAATTACAGAAAAACTTTTAGAAACAACTGACCCTATGGAAATTGTAAATGAAATAGTTGTTCCTGCTCTTGATAAAACTGGTGCTGATTTTGAATCAGGCAAGATATTCTTACCTCAGCTTATTCTTTCAGCCGGTGTGGCTCAGGAGGCTTTTGAAGTAATCAAAAATCATTTAGCAAATGGAAATAATACCCCTGTTAGTAAGGGAAATATCGTTGTTGCTACAGTTAAAGGCGATGTCCACGATATAGGTAAAAACATTGTAAAGGTACTTCTTGAAAACTATGGTTACACAGTTACTGACTTAGGAAAAGATGTTGAATATCAGGCTGTAGTCGATGCCATAAAAGAACACGATTGCCAGCTTGTAGGTCTTAGTGCCCTTATGACAACTACTCTTGGTTCAATGGAAGATACAATAAAACTTATAAAAGAAAACAACCTCAACTGTAAAATAATGGTTGGTGGTGCTGTTTTAACACCTGAATATGCTGAAAAAATTGGTGCTGACTTCTATTCTAAAGACGCAAAGCAGTCTGTAGATATAGCAAAGCAAGTTATTGGATAATTACATAGATATGAAACAGACTTTCTGAAAGTCAAGTTTTTAGTGAGTCTGTTTTCTATATAGTAAAAAAGGAATGTTGGTATATTAGTCAACATTCCTTTTATTTTTAATCATTTGAAAATTTAGAAGCAATTTTATTCTCGTTAAGCTTTAAATTTCCATTTTCCATTTTAATTAATATTTCTGTATTAATTCCATATTCAATGGCAAATTTAATAGAGTTTTCAATTACATTTCCCAATCTTGAATATCCAAACTTTTTGGCAACTTCACGCACTAAAGTCTTATCTCCAATACTTATCTGTTCCTCCAATACTTCAATTATTGCATTGATAATTTCGTGAGATGGAACATCATCCATGGCGCGTTTATTACCTTCCGCATCTTCGACACGATAATAGTTATATTTTTCAGGTAACTGGTCCATTTTCCAATAGAATATTCTTTCATCATCATTAGTTTCTTTCTTTTCAATATTCTCTATAACAGATTGGAAAATGCCCTCTACTCTTGCACCACTTCTTGATATATTCCACTCATTCAGAACCTTGTGCATTAACAGTTTTCTACTAATAGGAGCCTCATTATCTATAATTTTCATTACAAAATCTTTTATACTATTCTTCGCATACTCACTATAGTATTCATCTGCTGTACCCATATTGCTTATCTTTGTAGATATGTAATCCTTTTTGTATGAAGTATTACTAATTACAGTTTCCTTTTCAAACTGTAACTTTGCAAAAGTTTCCGGCGAAACTGTCTTTTTAATTTTCGGAGTTTTAGGTGCTGCCTCAATAGCCTCTTTTATTTTATTTTTCACTTTTTCAGGGTCATCAAGCCAATCAAGGGTCCATAATCGGATTACTGACCACCCTAGTCCCTTGAGTACCGATGGCTGAAGTACAAATCTATCTCTTGCAGTTGATGCTTCTTTGCAGTTATAACCGTCTATCAAAATACCAAGTATATAAGTATCTGAATCATCAGGATTTACAACACCAATATCCATTTTAAATTCCGAACAACCGATATTGCATTTTACATCATAGCCCATCTCTTTTATAGCATTTGCTATATCGGTAACAATATAGTCATCGTGATTTTTATTGTTTCCTGCCTTTTGAGCTAAATTATTCTTACCTTTTTCTGCAAATTCAAGAAATCCCTTTAATCCTGCAACACCTTCAGAACAAGTTCGAGATAAATCAATCTGTTCTGGTTTTAATACTGAATAGACTATCATTGATTTTCTTGCCCTTGAAATGGCAACATTAAGTCTTCTCCAACCACCTTCTCTATTAAGTGGTCCAAAATTCATAGATACATTTCCATCGGCATCAGGTCCATACCCTATAGAGAACAATATTACATCTCTTTCATCACCTTGAACATTTTCAAGATTTTTAATAAATATAGGTTCTTTAGAGTTATTATCAATTTCTTCAAGTTCAGGGTACTTTTTAAATTCTTCATACAACAAATCATCAATAAGATTCTGCTGAACCGAACTGAAAGTAACAACACCTATACTATCATTGCGTAATTCTTCGTCTTTTAATCTTCTTACAATTTCGGCCACTATTGCCTTAGCCTCTGCCATATTATGCTTAGTCTTTCCCTTATCATAAAAGCCATCTAAATGCACCATTTTAACCTCAGATACAAGGTCATGTGGAGATGGGAATGTGTAAAGCTTATTATCATAGTATTTCATATTGCTATAGGCTATCAAACTTTCATGTCTTGACCTATAGTGCCATTTTAAAGATATTTGTGGCATTGAAATAGCCAAGCAGTCATCTAATAAACTCTCTAAATCCTCTTTTTCCCTGTTTTCTTCATCAACTCTATTTGAAGAAAAGAAATTTGTTGGTGGTAGCTGTTTAGGGTCACCAACAACTACAACATTTTCACCTCTGGCTATAGTTCCAACAGCCTCGCTTGTAGGCAACTGTGACGCTTCATCAAAAATTACCAAATCAAACTTCGGTAATGAAGGGTCAATATATTGTGCAACAGAAATAGGACTCATCAACATACAAGGACATAATTTTCGCAATAAAGTTGGTATTTGGTCAAACAATCTTCTTAATGACATCATTCTACCATTGGTTTTAATAGCCTTTTTAAGTATTCCCATTTCAGAATCTTTAATGCTTATACTGCCTGTAGATGGAATTTTTGATGAAAGTCTAGCCACAAGTTCCTGAATTGTAAGTTTCTGAAATTCAGCAATTTTTTCTTCATATTGAAGAATAAAGTCATTATAGCTTTCACCTTGAAATTCTCTAAGTCTTTCATCTGAACCAATAGTAACTAACGCCAACATATAATAAAGATTACACATATATGCAGAAGTCAAATTATCTTCATTAAGTTCGCCTTGCATATACGCTTCACTTACTTTAACAAGTCCCTTATCACGCAGTTTATTATCAATCTGATTAAAACTAATCTTATTTCTAAGTTCTTTAGAGCCATTTTTCATATTAACAAGTATTTCTTTAACTCTTTCGAACCAATCAGGACTGTTTTCAGCTTCAGTAAAATCTATCTTACCATCAGAGTATGTATATAATTTTTTAATATACTCTTCTATATCAATTTTATAATTTGCAAGCAAACCATTCATTCCAGATTTTTCAATAGCATATATAATTTCAGATAAACTTTTATCTTTCATTGTAGAACAGGCAGTTCTAAACACATCAGCTTTTGATAAAGCCTTTGAAACTGTATTCCATTCTGTATCTGTTCCCATAAAAAGGCCTTCAAGATATTCTGTAATCGCTGACGGAATATCATTTATTAACTTCTTTTTATTATTATATACCTCCAAACTTTCGTATATAGAAATTATATTTTCCTTTGTAACAGTAGATACATCCTTTGCATACAATTTAATTTCATTCAACAATTTTTTCTGTTTGAAATACTTTTGTAAGAACCAACAGCCTTCAGCCTGTTTCCATAATAGTTTGGCATTTGTAAAATCATAATCGAATATACTTTTTTCAAATTGCTCAGTTAATTTATTTTTAAGATTGTTGTATTCTAACCCTGTTTCCTTCAAACTATTTATTTTTTCTACAATATCATTATAATTTGATGATGAAATAAGTTTTGATAATGTTACTGCATCTACAAGAGCTGCATCTACAATATTCAATAAATTCTCAATAGTTTTTCTATTTTTATTGTCTGTACAACCAGCCCACTTACAAATATTTTCTACTTTTTCATTAATTTCAGCCCAATCATCAATAAGTTTATCTGTGTCAACCTTAAACTTATCTCGCAATTCCATTGAATACTCTGTTCCAATATATTCTGACAATAATGTACCGTTATAACTTCCAAGTTCTGAAATTGCAATCTTATATTGTCTTATTAATTCATCCCATTCATCAATTTTATCTTTATTTACATCTAAAATTTCATTTTTTACAAATTTTATTTTACCCTTTTCATTAATGTTCTTTTCATAAAGTTCAATAGCCTCATACAAAGAAACACCAAAATCTCTTTTACAATGCACAGCCTCAATAATGTAATTAAGTTTCTTTCTTATAGAGTATAATTTTTCAGCTGTCGCCTCATATTCCTCTGGAGATTTTATTTTTCCAACTTCAAGAGCCTTATTAATTTCAGATAAAACAACAGACTTATTTGTTTTGTTAGAATGTAATTCAAGACAAAATGGGTCTAGTCCAATGTTAACCAATCTCTTTTGAACTACATTAAGAGCCGCCATTTTTTCTGCTACAAACAAAACAGTCTTTCCTTGATATAGTGCGTTTGCAATCATATTTGTAATAGTTTGCGATTTTCCTGTACCAGGAGGCCCTTGAAGTACAAAACTCTTTCCTTTTGCTGCGGCTGCTATAGCAACCATCTGTGATGAATCTGCACTTACAGGTATAGCCATATCTTTTATACTAAACTCGTCGTCTAAATTATCTGCTGATATATCATCATCTTCCTGTTGCCAATTCATAGCACCATTAATTAAACTAGATACAACTTTATTTTCTTCCAATTCTTTAGAGCGATTGTGAATATCATTCCACATTACAAACTGGCCAAAAGAAAACAAACCAACAAAAGCCATTTCTTCAATATTCCAGCGTTTTTTACCCATTATAGCCTGTCTTATTGTATTAAAAATTAAAGGAATATCAACACCATGTTCATCTTCTGGTAATGGGTCAAGACCACTTATGTTGATATTATGGTCTTGTCGTAAATATTCAAGTAAAGTTATATTAACCTGTGTTTCTTCCTGTCTGCTACGAATTACATAGCCCTTATTTCTGACATTTCTCACAATATCAATTGGTATAAGAATTATGGGTGCATATCTTACTTTTTCTGACAAGTCACTTTCAAACCAACGCAAAAAACCTACTGCAAGAAATAATGTATTTGTTCCATTCTCCTCCATACTGGTTTTGGCTGAACGATACAACTGCTTTAAATTGTTTTCAAGCTCTTGTTCATTTAAGAAAGTTCTTATTCTATAGCTTTTAAACTCTTGAGTTGCTATGTTTTTTATTAAATCTCTTTCCGTTTCAATTTCATAAATTTTTGAATCACGAAGAGATACAGTCCACTCTGACGGAACTTCCATTATTCTAAAATCTTTACCGTCAGATAATCTATCTTCAAGTTCGCCTAAATCAGCGGTCATAAGCTGAAAAGAATTTTTTGTAACTCTAAAATTTAACAATGTATTTCTTAAACTAAAGTCAAGTAATTTTCTCTCCCATATTTTTTGTTTCGTAACAGGCTTATTATTTTTAACAACCTTATTTCGAATAGAATTATCTAACTCTGATGGAATAGCTTCGCTTACAGCCTCTTTTAATTCCTCGTCTATTTTACTATTATTCCCAGAATATGTGTTTTCAATGCGTAATGGTATAGGACGGATACCACTACCTCTTGAGCGTTGTATATCTACAGCACATATAAACTGGCTTAAATCTATTATATGATTTTTGCCATGCTTTACAGCCCTATCAAAATCAATATTTTCTCCTGAAACAAAATCTGTACATTCTACAAGAAGTAATTCTTCAGCACCTTCCACAATTCTTTTTTCAATAGCTGAAACATCGTCAATTACACAATCAGCAAATGTGTCTTCCTCAAGCCAACAACCACAGAAAGCATGTCCTTTTATAAAAAATATAAGAGGAAAAAGCCTAACTGCTTCAAGACAGGATAAATACAATACTGACAAATCAAGACATGTTCCCTGTTTCTGTTCAAGAACTATATGTGGCATTCTAATTCTTTGCCCTATTACTTCGTAGCTTGCTGGTGGATTATTATATATAATGCCCTGTTTTTGTAAAGCTCCATAAATTGCCGCCATTTGTAATTTTACATTATTGGGATTTCTTGTTTGGTACCCAGTAAATGAAGGACTTCCTGTCCATTTTTTCAGCAAAACAGCAGCTTCCCTTAAAACCTCTGATATTTTAGGATGATTAGGTGTTACAAATGCTGCTATAATTTCAGGCATAAATAATAATCCACTCCACTCATCAAATGCAAGGATTTCTATACTTTCATCATTTGAAAATATCTTATTATCTCCCTGAAATACTTCTATTGTAATATTGCCAACCATTTTCTCTGTTAATGAAAAAAGATATTCCGTATTTATATTTAGTTTAACAGGCGAAATTTCTACAGACTGCTCTCCTAAAATTTCATCAATATGGTATTCATAATCCTTTGCAATTTCCGGATTAAAACTAATTTTTATATCAATATTTTTAAGAACATCTTCTGTTTTGTTATTTATTACTATATTTCTTATTATAGGCACATAATTTTGTTGCATTGCAAAATTAATTGCACCTAAAATATTACCGCCAACTGTAACAATATTCTCCATAAAATCACCCCAAACTATTTAATATGTAATATATATATTTACATAATTTTACCATTTTGTCATA
>ERZ791907.1570-NODE-1570-length-14555-cov-2.554207_pt1 | contig 14555 bp, 12 predicted proteins | sample MGYA00510145_ERZ791907 | MGnify/ENA primary metagenome ERZ791907 (study PRJEB30046, sample SAMN00792089) | human gut metagenome | study: EMG produced TPA metagenomics assembly of the A metagenome-wide association study of gut microbiota in type 2... | reverse complement strand
CGTCATTTGAGTTTGCAGCCGTTAAAGCGCTGATTTCTCATGGTTTTCCGAAAGAGAAAATCGTCATCCGCGTGGATCCTGTTATCCCGACGAATAAGGGGCTTGCAGTAGCATACAGAAGAGTGCTCAGAACCGGCATGAAAGCAGGATTTTCTCGCTATCGCATCAGCGTAAGAGATAATAACAGAAAGCAGACCTATAACGGTCTGCTTTTTCTTTGTATAAAAAGTTATACACGCAGCCATGGTTTAAGACAACTTTGTACACGAACTCCCTGTTTGCGGTAGTGTTGTATGCAGACATTTGGTTTGGAATAACCGTGTAATAACAAAAAAGAAGACCCTTTCGGGCCTTCTTGAATTACAAATGAGTTTGTATCCAACTAAGCAGCATATCCTCATTTGCTTTGCCATCTGCAATACCAATAAACATATCTGCCAATTCGCCAGATTGTAATTTCAAATGATAACCATTCCACCTTAGCAGAAGCTGCGTCATCATTGCGCCGATACGCTTATTGCCATCTACAAATGCATGATTGTCAGCAAGCCCATATCCGAGACGTGCAATCTTCTGAACTGTAGAAGGGAACAGATCTTGCCCGCCAAAAGATTGTAACGGAGCGGCAATGGCAGCTTCTAAGCCTGCACGATCTCTCAGTCCATCCAGACCACCAGAACCCTGAATTACTCTGCTATGGACAAGAATAACATCCTCTACCGTAACCCAAATCATTCCGCCATCCTCTTATAATCCGCAGCAAAATCCGCCAACATCTGATCGGTGTCTGCTAACATCTTCTCTTGCGTTACGCCTGAAACAGGCTCTTGGATAGCTACAGAAAAAGGAATCCCTTTGGCACGCACAAACGCATTGGCGAAGATATTAAATGCAGTAGAAGTTGACATCCCAAGTTGCGAGCAAATAGCAGACATTTGCGACTTTACCTCGGAGTCTATGCGAAAAGTTATATTGGTATCCATGATATCACCTCCTTGCACTACAATCATATCATATATTATGTGCAAAATCAAGCTATTGTAATACAATTATTAACTGTGTGATTTTGCCCATACGCCTTTATAGGCGTAAAATATCGATAAATAGCTTGATTTTACGCCTATAAAGGCGTATAATAAAAATATGAAAGGAGAGTTTCTTATGGATTACGATGTTTTCCAAAATGCTTATGCAGAACGGTTTGGCTCAAACGCTCCTATGATATTGTCCACCCAGAATATCCGCAATCAGGATGGACAGCTCATCAGCCATACAATTCTCAAAAATTGTGCTGATAGTATCGGTACATCTCCATTCCCGGAATTAAGAACTGCAATGGGGCTTCCCGAAAAAATCACAGTAGATGAAGCTGTGCAGGATGCTCATAATGAGCTGGTTAAAGAAGTTCGGAAAGCGTTTCTTTCTCAACTTAGCCGCAGAGAAGCAATGTCCCTGCAAAAAATCTTGTCGTTCGGTCTGAATACACAGGTTGAAATTGACTATTTCCTGAAATTTAACGATCACACATTAGTATATGAATGGAATGAAGTGCATTCGGATGAACCCAGTCTCATCTTTAATGGCGACTACTCTAAAGAAGTTTCGCATGGCTTACAGGAAATCCGCGTCGCGGCAGGACTGACACAGCAGGAGTTGGCGGATTTGTCGGGTGTGAATATCCGGCAGATTCAGAAATTTGAAAAGGGCGAGAGTCAGCTTCAAAACGCTACGGTAGAAACAGCCCTAAAGCTGGCGGACGCACTTGGAGTAGATGTTCATCGTCTGCTAGAGAAAAGTTAACAATCCTAACAAAGTGTTGCGATTAAGGAGAAATTCTATGAACAAAAACGAGATTAAAGCAATGATTGAGCAATACAATATTACAGACTTTCGAGACGGTCGTATCCGAGTTGGAAATGCAAAAAACATCACTGCTGAAATCAAAGAGAAGATTCTTGCAGCCAAGCCCGAAATCCTTGCGTATTTTGAGCAGGAGCGAGAGGAAGCCCGTAAAGCATACGAAAAGAAGATGGCAACATTCGATTCCATTCCGGGTGTTCCGGAACTACGAGAAATCCGCCAAGAATGGCAGCAGTATAATCGAGAATTTAATGCAGCTTTCGAAAGGGGAGATGGACGTTTCCCGGCCGTACCGCAAGTAAAAGAATCGGATGTGGCAAGTAAATATCCATCAGCCGTATTTGCGCTTCAGGTTGAATATGAGTTGGGGCGCTCGAATCTCGAGTTGTATGGCATCGCAGAAAATGCATACGATGCTCTCTGTGAAGGAAAACCGTGGCAAGAAGTAAAAGCACAGTACGAAAAAGCCAAAGAAAAGTTTGTCCAACGCCATATATGGGATTGACAAAAACAAATATTTCAGCGTCTTTTCGATGGCAATCGGGTTGCTGAATTCACTGCCGCGATCTGTCAGTATAACGGGGAATAGCCTGCAATAATCGTCATGTCCCAAGCGGCTATCGCTGAATAAATTTCTGTATTATAGCAAATGACGAACACGACAAAGTCGAAGTGGTTTTCTTGACATTTCTCACAACATGATATAATATATATAGTATAAAGTCTCTCTTATGCACACAAGTGCAATGTTTCCAACTCGTAAGAGATTGTTATTCTGAAAAATCATACGCTATCTTTCTTAATCATTGGAAAGATAGCGTGTTTTTATATACAAATATTGCAAAAACGAAAGAGAAAGGAAGATAAAATATGTTCACACATCTCCATGTCCATACAGAATTCAGTATTCTGGATGGTGAAGGCCGCATCAAAAACCTGGTAGCGAAAGCTAAGGCATGCGGTCAGACAGCGTTGGCCATCACAGATCACGGCTATATGCATGGCGTCATCCCGTTTTTTAACGAATGCGTTAAGAACGGCATCAAGCCTATCTTGGGCGTAGAACTCTACACCACGGAAGATATTACGATTAAATCTTCCGAAAACCGTCATGCTGGGCATATTGTCCTGCTGGCTAAGAACAATACCGGATACAAAAACCTTATGAAGTTATCCAGCATTGCAGCAACCGACGGTATGTATTACCGCCCTCGCGTAGATCTCAACCTTCTGCAGAAGTATCACGAAGGTATTGTATGTCTCTCGGCTTGCATCAAAGGAGATGTTCCGCACCTCCTGCTGAAGGGCGATAAAGAGGAGGCATACGCACTGGCACAGAAGTATCGTGATATTTTCGGAGATGACTATTACATCGAACTTCAGTATCACGGTCTGCCAGAACAGAAGGTAGTCCTTCCCAAACTCATTGTTATGGCGAAGACACTGGGCATCCCTATGGTCGCAACGAACGATGTGCACTATGTAGACAAGGAAGACGCGTTTGCGCAGCGCACGCTTATGGTTATGAACATGAAGACCACCATCAATGATGAAAGCGCTGTAGGGTATGGCAATCCGGATCAGTGGTATCTGAAAACAGAGGAAGAGATGAACACCGTTTTCGGTTCGATCGCCCCGGAGGCTATTGCTAATACAATGGTAATCGCTGATAAGTGCAACGTCATCCTCGAGCATGGCAAATATCACCTTCCGAAGTTCCCGCTGCCTGAAGGCTTTGCCAGCAATAGCGTGTATTTCCGCGCATTGTGCAATGCTGGTCTTAAGAAACGCTATATGGAAGATGCGGACAGCCATCGCGCACAGATGGAATATGAAATCAATGTTATCGAGTCGATGGGATTTATTGATTACTTCCTTATCGTTTCGGACATTATTACGTATGCCAAGACACATAACATCCCGATCGGTCCCGGACGCGGCAGCTCAGCTGGTTCTATCGTAGCCTATTGCATGGGCATTACTGACATCGATCCGTGCCGTTTCGGTCTGGTATTCGAGCGTTTCCTTAACCCTGAACGAATTACGATGCCGGATGTGGATATTGACGTCGCCCCGGAAGGCCGCGAAGAGGTAATCGCTCATATTGCTGATGTATACGGTGCCGACCATATTGCTCGCATTGTCACTTATAGTGAACTGGCTGCAAAGGGCTCGGTACGAGATGTAGGTAAAGCGATTTGCGCAGACCGCACGCTCGTAACAAATATCAGCAAACACATTCCGAGCAGCGCAAACATCACTCTGCGCGAGCTTCTGGAGAAAGACCAGTCGTTGCTCAAAATGTACAACGAAAATGCAGAGGCGAAGCAGCTGCTTGACGTCTGCATGCGAGTCGAAGGTCTTATTCGTCATACCAGCACACACGCCGCCGGTATCGTGATCTCTCCAGAACCCGTTTCTGAGTACGTTCCGGTTCAGCGAGACAAGAACAGTCACGTCATAACTCAGTTTGACATGGCGGCTCTTGAAGAAGCGGGTATGCTCAAAGTCGATCTTTTGGGTTTGAAGACGCTTTCGGTTCTGGACAAGGCAGAGCGGGAAGTTAATGCCACTCATCCCGAAGTGAAGGGTGCGCTCAAACTCAGCAAACTCAAATTGGCGGCGGCGCCGGTATATGAGATGCTGTCTAAGGGACAGACCTCAGGTGTTTTCCAGCTTGAGTCTGTCGGTATGCGGGATACGCTGAAAAAGCTGCAGCCCACATGCATTGAGGACTTAACTGCAATCATCTCGCTTTATCGTCCCGGACCGATGGACAGTATTCCAAAGTTTATTGAGAACAAAAAGAGCGGTCACGTTGATTACCTTATCCCGGAACTTGAACCTATCCTGAAGGATACTTACGGTATTATCGTATATCAGGAGCAGGTTATGGCTATCGTAAGAACCGTCGCCGGATACTCCTTCGGCAGAGCGGATCTGGTCCGTCGCGCAATGTCTAAGAAAAAGCATGACGTTATGGAACGCGAGAAGGACATCTTCATCAATGGTTCTGTACGTGACGACGGAACGGTTGAAGTAGAGGGCTGCGTACGACGCGGCATCCCTGCAGAAATCGGCGAGCAGCTGTGGGCCGAGATGGCGGACTTTGCTTCTTATGCCTTTAATAGAGCGCACGCTGCATGTTATGCTGTCATGGCTTACCGTACGGCGTTTATGCGGTGCTATTACACGAAGGAATTCTTCAGTGCACTGCTGACTAATGCCATCGACGATGCTAAGTCGAAGATGGTCGGCTATATTACCGATGCCAATGCGATGGGAATCAAGATCCTTCCACCGGATATTAACTCCAGCGAAGTGGAGTTTTCCGTAGAAGGGGACAACATCCGATACGGCTTATTGGCGATCAAGGACACCGGAACCAACGTGCTTTCTGAAATCGTAGATGAAAGAAAAAAACATGGGTTATATTCTGATTTTCAGGATCTGGTTGAGCGTAATATCAATGCAGTCAACTCCAAAACGCTGGAAGCACTGATTAAATCTGGTTCTCTTGACAGCTTTGCGCATAGTCGAGAGGAAATGCTTGCAGTGCTGCCGGCTGTAGTGAAGGAAGCCAGCAAAGCTCGCAAGAAACTGAACGAACAGCAGCTCGAACTGAATGCATCGTTCTTCGCCGGCATGGAAGCAGATGACTCTCAGAAGGTACACCTTTCTGAGTTTGAGTATCCCACAGTCGAACCGCTCTCCATGTTTGAGAAACTCAAGATGGAGCAGCAGGCTACTGGTATGTTCATCTCGGGTCACCCCCTGGATGAGTTTGCGGAGGAGATCTCTCGCAAGACGAATTATGATATTGCAAAAATCCTGGGTTCCGAAGGAAGCGAACCGCTGGCGGATGATACTACGGTACGCGTCGCCGGTGTCATCACGGGAGTCCGCAAGATTATGACTCGGAAGAAACAGCAGATGGCGTTCCTCACACTTGAGGATAAAATCTGCAGTATCGATGTAACCGTTTTCCCGAAGGCTTATGAGTCGAGAGGCGATCGGCTGCAGGAAGGCGAAGTGGTTGTTGTTTACGGAAAGATGAACGATGGCAAACTGATTGCCAACGATATCATCTTCCTTACAAAGAACTAATAATTTGACAGGGATGGTTGCTTATGCAAAAGCAACCATCCCTGTTTTTTCATTTCTCGCAGCAATTGCCCAAAATTCATGAAAATACCACCAACATAGTTTGGCGGAAACCCGCTGCCTTTAGGCGGTGGGAGGAGCCTTGTTCGTTGAGACGCATCATCCTTGGTTTTCGATATACTTCTGGATAATTGCCGAGGATACCTCCCCGATACTACAGGCAAAGTATCCATCGGACCAGAATATCCTTTTCTTCGCCGAAGTATAATACTTTCTTCTAATGAACGACTCAGCCCAGCAACTTTGGTTGCTGGGCTTTTTTTATATTGCAGTGTCGGCCTGCAATTTGCTTCCTATACAAGCGAGCAATTCGATGATATAATAAAAACAAAAAACGTCATAAAGAAAATATAGGAGGATACGCAATGCCGGAAATAGCATTTTTCGTGCCCATGACCGGATATGTCATCACAGGGCTTGCCTTGTGCTTCGGGGCTTATACGGATTATAAGACACGAATGATCCCGAATTCCATACCGCTAGTGATATTTCTATGCGGCTGTCTGACACCTTCAACGATCATATCGCAACTGCTCAATCTTGCAGCTATGATCTTTATATTACTGGTGTTAAACAACGTATGCCATTACAAGTCCGGGGGAGGAGATATTAAAATATATCTATCCTTAACATTCCTTCTCGGGCTAGTATGGGTAGCGGCAATTCTATGCGTGACATTGACTTTGCATCTTCTGGTTGAATTGATTCGCCGTAAAAAGAAATCTAAAGGCGAGACTATTCCGCTATGCACCTATGTTGCGCCGGCGTACATCATTGTGTGGGGCATGATCTTCGCGCTCCAATTCGTGACAACAGCAGCTTGACAATCGGAAAGAAAGGAATGACATTGTGGGTTTTGCAACAGATTTTCTAAGGAGAAAAAAATCGCCGACTGGAGATATTTCAGAAGCAGAAAGAAGATCGCATCACATCTATCAGGCAGATCTCCTGACAGATGGTTTTATCAGTCCGATCGTTTTGCCAAGTGACCGGATAAAAGCTCTTATGGAAGGAGAGTCCGTGGACTGGTTTTCCAGAAAGACTAAATTGTCTGTACGAGAGATAGATATCCTCCTGAAGAATGAAGAGGTTGAACCGACGCCGACACAGCTGCTGGCAATATCGCACGCATTCGGCTGTTCTGTGATCTGGCTGCTGGGATATCACACATCGGTATCGCCATACAGCATGACGAACGATACACGTATGATTGCTCTCCTGAGCAAAAGAAACGCAGCTGAAGCGTCGCAGTATCGTGATAAAAGTGATGGCTTTATACAGGATTTCGTTCTGTCATCTTTCTCTAAGCGTTTGTCGAAGTATTGCCTGGAGATCTCTAATCTTGCGGCACGCCATGTTGCGAAAGAGCATCTTCCATTGGAAACAGAAGAACTCTATATATTGTTTGGTCATCCGGTTTATCTGGAATTTGCGGATGATGACGACTGCTGGGGCCTTGTTTTTGATGATGCAATAGCGACGCCGAGGGGTATGATGGACATCAGTGCAAATGGTCAGAAATATCATGCATATTTGACGCCGGACACGACGATCCGTGCACTGGGGTGATCAGACAGCCCCACAGAAAAAGATCAGTTTGGGATAACTGGGCAGTCCTCTCGCACCATTATCTATTCGATTTCTCAAACTCAAATAAGCAAGCGAACGATGCGACAAATGGCGGGTGACGCCGTCAAGAAACACTAGGCGGGAGACTCCTCAAACTGAGTTTGAGCGATGGATAAAATTATATATAGACATTGCAAATTGTTAGTGCTATAATAATGTGTAAAGACTTATGTGACGAAATCGTTTCAAAAGTATTTTATCCACGCAAGTCAACGAGAATATTCTCAAACTCAAAAGAAGGTGGTTGAAATGTCCGAAAAGCAGAAGCCACGTAGACCCTTGACAAAACCGCGTTGGTCAAAAGAGGAAGATGATATAATACGTCAGTATTATGCTACTGAGGGCTCAGCCGTCTACAAGCGTATGTCTGGAAGAACAAAAGCTGCATGCATCTTGCGAGCCAAAAACATAGGAATAGTATGCAATAAAGAGGTTCGATATCAAAGGGAAAATACATGGACTGAAGAAGAATTGGCTATCCTGCAGGAATATTATCCTAGTGAGGGAAGAAATGTAAGTGAAAGACTTCCTAATCGAACAGCATCGCAGTGCTCCGCAAAGGCCAACAGTATGAAGATCCATATGCTTGGAGCGAAAAAATCTCATTATAGGTGGACGCCTGAAGATGATGAAACTCTCAAGCGGTATTATCCGATAGAAGGGGAGGCGTGTTTTACACGCTTCCCATATCGCACGTATCGTGCATGCAGAACTCGTGCGAAATTATTTGGATTGGCTGAATTGCGGCTTGTTCCTTGGACAGCAGAAGAAGATCGAATTTTAATTGAGAATTACCCTACCATGCGGGCGAATGTCACAAAACTTCTTCCGGGTAGAAGCCGAGCGGCCTGCTGCCAGCGAGCGTGTATGCTTAATATAGCTAAAAGGCGCAGCAGCGGACGCTAAACTAAGGACTTACAAAAGAAGAACAGGGAGTGTCACAGAACAGAGTTCTGCGGCGCTCCCTGTTCTTCTTTTTTGGATTTCTCTAATGTCGAACTAAAGAATATATAAGTGCAAAACGGTGAATATATATTGCATAATAAAATAGTTAGTGATATAATGCAATCAAAAGGATGTGATGCTTTTTGTATATTGCGCATTCGCCTCCGGAGGGCAAGGAATTCCTTCCCCCGCAGCCACTACCGGTTCATTTGCAGAATGTAGGCAAAAAGTGTGCCTATTTCGCCAGCTCATTCAACGCCGAAATCGAGGGACAAATCATTGGCGAAAACCACGATTACGGAAAAGCTTCAGATGAAGGTCAGAAACGTATTTGTGATAACGGACCAAGGGTAGACCATTCTACTGCCGGCGCGATACGTGTTTTGGAAGGTACGAAGAATGGCTGTTTATTGGCTGCGTGCATAATGGGACACCATAGTGGCCTACCTGACCTTGGAAACCGGCTTGATACAGTCGGTGACTCCACATTTATGGGGCGTTATAAAAAGTGGCAGGAGGGACTTATTCCACGCCCAAACGCAGATTTTATCCCTTTGCCAATACCAGACTTGCCGGATCGTAAAGAGGGGACGATGTTCTCTGAAGCAATGCGTGCAAGAATGCTTTTCTCCGCTTTGGTAGATGCAGACTATCTGGATACAGAGGAATATATGAAAGGCGAAATGCCTCGTAGCACGTCGAATCCTCTACCTGTGCTCTGGACACGCCTGCAAGCCAAACTGAAATCATGGGAAAACCCCGCAAGAGATATTAACAGATGGAGAAATGAAATCACGCAGGCCTGCATTGATGCTGCATCGAAACCGAGAGGTATCTTTACGTTAACGGTACCAACTGGCGGAGCTAAGACCATATCGTCTCTTGCGTTTGCTCTTAATCATGCAATTGAACATGGAATGGAACGCATTATTTATGTGGTGCCGTACACATCGATTATTGAGAAAAATGCAAAAGAATACAAAAAAATACTTGGTGACATCAATGTACTCGAACATCATTTCGGCGTTCAGTACGATAGCTCGGAGGATGCGGATGAGAAAGAACTTGCTATGGCATTGGCGACGGAGAACTGGAATTGCCCGGTTGTCGTTACAACGGCTGTACAATTTTTCGAGTCGCTGTACTCAAACCGACCATCACAATGCCGAAAACTGCACAACATTGCAAACAGCGTGATCATATTTGATGAGGCACAGATGTTGCCGCTGAATAATCTCGAACCTTGTGTTGCCGCAATGGGAGAGTTGGTGGAACAGTGTAAATCAACGATCGTCCTTTGTACAGCAACGCAACCGGCACTGAATGATCTTTTATCAAAATATGCGAAATCCTATCAGCCCACAGAAATTTGTCCGCACGTTGAAGATTATTTCAATCGCTTCCGGAGAGTTACATTTCGTAAGATGGGGAAGATAGGAGACGCATCGCTGGCAAATCTACTTTGTGAGCATAAGCAAGTGCTGTGTATAGTCAATTCGCGCAAAGCTGCATTATCGATATATGCACATTTGCCGGCGGAAGGTAGTTATCATTTATCCACCCTTATGAACTCCGTACATCGCCGCGCTATTCTGGATGAAATACGCGAACGCTTGTCGGCAGGGTTGCCGTGCCGTGTTATCTCGACGTCACTTATCGAAGCAGGCGTAGATATCGACTTTCCCGCTGTTTTTCGTGAACTTGCGGGTTTGGACTCAATTTTGCAGGCGGCCGGTCGCTGCAACCGAGAGGGTAGATGGTCGGCTGAAGAAAGCATTGTTACAATTTTTCAGCGTGAGGCCTCGCCTCCTCGTGCATTTGAGAAATATATTGATGCGGCACAATATGCACTAGCGGATGACGCTGACCCAGCAGCACCTCAAACGATGAGGAAGTATTTTTCATTTCTCCGGATGCTTAATGGATCTGCCATTGATAAAAGTGGTGTAATTGAAGCATTTGAGCAAGGATTAGAAGGTTGCATTTGCCCGTTTAGGACGGTCGCTGAGAATTTCCATATGATCGAAAATGATGCATGGACAATTTACATACCGTGGGGAGAGAAAGGAAAGCAGTTGACTAAACGATTGATTGAAGGTGAATGCACCAAAGACTTGTATCGTGCGCTGGGACAATATGCAGTGCAAGCATACAGCAGTCACTATCAAGACTTGCATGATGTAGGAGCAATCCTACCTATTGATAATATGAGTAAAGCCGCCGTACTGATATGCGAGAATAAATATGACTTCTGTACCGGTCTGGAGATGAAAACAGAGGGCGGCGATTGCTATATCGTTTAGTAGATCGTCGATTTTGAGAAGGCAAGAAGGTGATTTTGTGGACAAACGAAAAGAAGTATTGATCGAAGTGTGGGGTGACTATGCCTTATTTACTCGCCCTGAATTCAAATCGGAGCGATTAACCTACGATTGTATAACCCCATCTGCAGCAAGAGGCATCATTGAAAGCATTTATTGGCATCCTGGCATGAAGTGGGTAATCGACCAAATCTATATTTGTAATCCCATCAAAACAATATCGATTCGCAGGAATGAATTGAAAAGTAAGATTAACGCTCGAAATGTGCGACAGTGTATAACCAGTGGCGGTAATGCCGAACTAGGTGTATATGCTGCTGTAGACCGGACCCAAAGAATCTCAAAAATACTGAAGGATGTCCGGTATGTTATTGCTGCTCATCCGGAGATGACAGGCGAGCCGATGCCACGTCTCAACCTCGAAAAAATCTATGAGATTACGGCAAGACGACTGTCACAGGGACAGTGTTACAGAACTCCTTATTTCGGCTGCCGAGAGTTCCCAGTAAGATTTCAGCCGGCAGCTCTGATGCCGGCTTGCCCCAGGTCGCTCCTGGGAGATAAGGATCTGGGCTTGATGCTGCTTGATATGGATTACAGTGACCGGGAGAACATTGAACCAGTATTTTTCCGTGCAAAACTCAAAGATGGCGTGCTGGACGTGCCTAATCCGGAAACGAAGCGAAAGGTTGTGATTGTCGAATGATATTGCAAGCACTTGTCGATTATTACAATGCACTCAACGCAAAGGGGGAGATATCTCCACCAGGATGGGCGAAGCCCCCAATCAGCTATGCACTGCGTTTATCTCTAAACGGAGACGTTGAGCAGGTGGCGCAGAAAATGGTTGAAGTAGAAACGGGTAAGGGAGACAGAAAGAAAACGGTCTGGCGTCCCCGCCGCGATATCCTGCTGCCTGCGGGCGTAAAACGTTCTTCGGGCGCAAGAGCAATTTTTCTTTGGGATAATGCTGCTTATATGCTTGGATTGGCAGACGGAGGAGACGAAACGCACATCCGGGATTGCTTCCTTGCTGCCAAGGAGTTACACCATAAAGTCTTGGACAATGTTGACTCTCCGGTCGCGCGAGCAATTATCTCTTACTTTGATAAGTGGGATCCCTCTCTCGTCGAGAGTTGTGAACCAGTCAAGCAAAAGCTAAAGGATTTAATTAACGGATGCAATATTACCTTTATGCTTGGCAGTCGGTTTGCGGGTGAATGCCCGGAAATACAGAAGGCATGGCAGGAATATTATGATACGAGATCCGGTGGAGTTATGCAACAGAGTCTGGTATCCGGGGAAATGTGCGAAACAGAAAGTGTGCATCTTCCAATAAAAGGCGTAAGAGGTGCTATGGCGAGTGGTGCTGCACTCGTATCATTTAATGTGGAGTCTTTCTGCTCCTACGGCAAATCTCAGGGATACAATGCTCCTGTCGGCAAAACAGAGGTTTTTGCCTATACAACTGCGCTCAATCATCTGCTCGGCTCTCATAACTGCACACAATATATCGGAGATACAACAATAACATGCTGGGCAGACACGGCAGAAGAACAATATCCGTCTATTTTTTCTGCGCTTATGGGGAATAGCGATGGATCTTGGTCAGCAAAAGATCTTTCTACTGCCCTCAGACGCCTATCAGAAGGACTACCTTGCGAAGATCTGAAACTCGACCCAAACCGCATGTTTTACATATTGGGTCTTGCGCCTAATTCATCTCGACTGAGTGTGCGCTTCTTCCTAATAAACAGCTTCGGTGATTTAATGAAAAACGTCAATGCCCATTACGAGCGTCTGGAGATTAAGCGTCCTTCTTATGACAAGTCCGGTTTTCTTCCGTTGTGGAAGCTGCTTGCGGAAACCGTCAACCAGAATTCGCGCGACAAGAAGCCGAGTCCGGTCATGGCTAATGCAACTGCTTATGCCATTTGGCATGGTGATCGCTATCCTGCCGCACTGCTGAATGGCATCATGCTCCGGATCCGTGCGGATAATGACGTAAATTGGCGGCGTGCCGCAATCATAAAAGCATATTACTTGAAAAACACGGACGATAACTGTCCGAAGGAGGTTTTGACCGTGGGACTGAACGAAGCAAGCACCAACATTCCCTATACGCTCGGACGGCTGTTTTCGCTGTACGAAGCCGCGCAGCAGGCCGCAAATCCCGGCATCAACACGACAATCAAGGACAAATACTTCAATTCCGCCGCGTCTGCACCCGCAAGCATTTTCCCGATTCTCGGCAACCTGTGCCAGAAACATCTGCGCAAGCTGCAGCCGGGACAGCGCATTTACTACGACAAGCAGATCAGCGAACTGAAAAACATTCTGGGCGAAACCTATCCTGCACGGCTGAATCTGCCGCAGCAGGGTTCGTTCGACCTCGGCTATTATCACCAGACACAGAAGCGCTTCACCAAAAAGGAGGACAAGTAAATGGAACCCATCAAGAACCGCTACGAATTCGTGATTTTTTTCGATGTGGAAAACGGCAATCCGAACGGTGACCCGGACGCCGGCAATATGCCGCGCATCGACCCGGAAACCGGCTACGGCCTTGTGACCGACGTCTGCCTCAAGCGCAAGATTCGCAACTATGTGGAAATGGCGAAGGAGGGCGAAAGCGGCTACCGCATTTATGTCAAGGACGGCGTGCCGCTCAACCGCAGCGACGCGGAGGCGTGTGCCTACGTCGGCGTAGAGCCGGACAAGCTCAAGGACGCCAAGAAGAAGGACGACCAGCTCGACGTGAAGCTGCGCGACTTCATGTGTCAGAACTTCTATGACATCCGCACGTTCGGCGCGGTCATGACCACCTTTGTCAAGGGGGCGCTGAACTGCGGTCAGGTGCACGGTCCGGTGCAGCTCGGTTTCGCCCGCAGCGTCGATCCCATTCTGCCGCAGGAGGTCACGATCACCCGCGTTGCCATCACCACCGAGGCGGACGCAGAGAAAAAGGGCACCGAAATGGGTCGTAAGTACATCGTTCCCTACGCGCTGTATCGCGCCGAAGGCTATGTATCTGCAAACCAGGCACGCAAGACTACCGGTTTCTCGGAAGATGACCTGAGCCTGCTGTGGACCGCTATTCTCAATATGTTCGAACATGACCATTCGGCTGCACGCGGCAAAATGGCAGTACGCCAGCTTATCGTTTTCAAGCATGACTCCGAACTCGGTAACGCACCGTCGCACAAGCTGTTTGACCTGATCCGTGCCGAGCATAATGAGGATGTGACCTATCCGCGTGCCTATACTGACTACACCATCACGATTGACAAAAATGCTCTGCCGAAGGGAGTGACCTGCACGGTAATGGATTGAGAACGGTGCGAACTGACAGTGAACATAGAATGTCTATGGGTTCGCACCTACAAACACGCTATTATTACTGCTTTTATGCAGCGGTAGCGGACCTAATAGCAACACAATTGACTAAACCTACGCATAATGCCCATAGCATTGTGCAATATGCATATATCTAATGTGCATAGTTTGGATTGTTTTGCTATCGCCCTCCGCAAGGAGGGTGGGGATTGAAATGGTAAAGAAAGTATTGAGATGGAACTGAAAATTGATCGCCCTCCGCAAGGAGGGTGGGGATTGAAATACAAAGATTTAGCTGCT
>ERZ791907.1569-NODE-1569-length-14572-cov-8.603086_pt1 | contig 14572 bp, 8 predicted proteins | sample MGYA00510145_ERZ791907 | MGnify/ENA primary metagenome ERZ791907 (study PRJEB30046, sample SAMN00792089) | human gut metagenome | study: EMG produced TPA metagenomics assembly of the A metagenome-wide association study of gut microbiota in type 2... | reverse complement strand
TTATATTTGTCTGTGTTACGGCATAATGTAATACTGAATATTCAATTAAATCAAGTGGGACGAAACAGGGCGGAATTGTGCGCTTTACGCACAATTCCGCCCCTCATGCTTCTCCCCTTTGATTTAGCCACACATTCATTTTTCGTAAATTAAGCCAAAGTCAGACAGCATATATGAGGAAAGCAGGTGTGCAAACATCATAAGATGCACTTGAAGTTCAATTGTGATAGTTCTTAGACTTTTCCTTAACTACCCAGCTATCCACAGACATGGATGTCTGTGGAAGTTCGATATGGGACACGGATGTCCCGTATCGAACGGTAGCGGCAGTAGTCATAACCTATAAGAAAAGTCTTAGAAATATCCAATTGAAGCTTCTGGCATCGTTGATGTATGCACAGCTGCTTTCCTCATATATGCTGTCGTCCGTATATTAATAATGTGTGCTAAACAATAATTAAAGTGTCTCTGGTTCGTCGTAATCAACCCCAAAGGTCTCAACAGTTACTGTTTTCATAACCTGTGGCTTTCTTGGTCTGTCGTTCCAGTCTGTATCTACAGAAGCAATACTATCTAAAACATCTTCACCTTCAATAAGTTTGCCGAATGCAGCATACTGTCCATCAAGGTGAGGAGCATTTGCATGCATGATAAAGAACTGTGAGCCAGCTGAATCAGGATGTTGGGCACGTGCCATAGAAAGAACGCCTCTTGAGTGCTTAAGATTATTATCAACACCATTATAGCTGAATTCTCCCTTGATAGAGTAGCCAGGACCACCCATGCCGGTACCGTCTGGATCTCCACCCTGAATCATGAAGCCTGAGATGATTCTGTGGAATATAAGTCCATCATAGAAGCCTTTTTTAACAAGACTTATAAAGTTATTAACTGTATTAGGCGCAACTTCTGGATAAAGCTCAGCTTTCATAGTGTCGCCATTTTCCATTGTAAATGTTACAATAGGATTCTGATCTGCCATAATAAACCTCCATTCTTGCGCTGCTTTTCAGCGCATCTCAAGTTTGTGCGAAGCACAAATCTTGCGTGTGAAAAATCTTATTTTTTACACTAAACCTCTTTATAAATGTATCACTGTATATATTAAGGGTGGTGAAGATAAAAGTCAATGAAAATGTATATTCATAAAATGAATGAAAATGCAAGTCTGTTTTATAGTTGTATGAAATATATATTAATAAAATGCATTGCGGATAGTAAAATTATATATGAAAATATACATTGATAAAGTATAAGAGGATATGTATATTATTAAAGTGAATGGCTGATGTAAAAATATAAAGAATAAAGGCAGATATAAAAGTTATAAGGAATAAGGATTGGATAAGTGTGAAATACGAATCAGGACTTGAAAAAATATATGTGATAATTTCAGATAAAAGAAGCGATTACGAAGATATAAAAAATACAATAAGTGCAGGCTTGTTAAAAAAGCATAAAATTATATTTAACAGTCTGGATGGATATCATCATGATAAAGATATAATTATAAGTGATGGATTAAAACATAGCATAACAATTGGAAAAGATATATGTGAAGATGTGGGGGTTGGAAAAGAATATAGAGGAAGTGCAGCGTATGTTGTATATGATTATGAAGATATAACTGATATGTATTGTGAACATATATATGCCAGAAAAACACATACACCAGCCTATATCTTAGAGACTAATAATTATATAGTCAGGGAAGAATGTGAAAATGATCTTGAGGAACTATACAGATTATATGATACATTGTCAGATTGTTCTTTTATAGAGCCATTGTATGAAGCAGAGCGTGAGAAAGAGTTTTTATCAGCATATATTTCTAATATGTATGGTTTCTTTGATTATGGTCTGTGGCTTGTATTTGATAAAAAAACAGGGGAACTTGTTGGACGTATGGGGATAGAAAACAGGAGCATAGATGGTGTAAACTGTCAGGAGCTGGGATATCTTGTTGGGAGAAAATACCAGAGACGAGGAATAGCATATGAGGTGTGCAGTAAGATTGTTGAATATGCAAGAGAATATCTTTATATTGACAGGTTGTATGCCTGTATACATAAAGATAATATTCCATCAATTAATTTTATAAATAAAATGAAGTTTAAGCTGTATGCAAAGGATATTGATGATATGGATATATATGTAAGACAGCTGGATGAAAATAAATAACGGACGTTTACATAAATACATTAAAAATTAAGAGTTTTTTGACTCTTTTTTGTGAAATATGCAAAAAAAATGAATATAAAAAATGTATAGAATTTTTACTGGCAGTTTATATGAAATAGTGATAAAATAAAAAATACGTTTATGGAATCAGAGGAGATATTTCGGGGGAGAAAGAATGAGTGATTTTAAGAAACAGTATGATAGAGAACTTAAATATCAGGAAGAGAAGTCTAATAAATATACATTAAATGGCGTTGTTATGTTAATAGCCTTAGAGCTTGTAGTATGGGCATTGAACGCAATAGGAATATTTGAAATAGACAGAAGAACGATAACGGTTGCAGTTATTATTTCTATAATATTATTGATTCCTATTGTGTTCATGATTATGAAAGAAGATACATCAAAAGAATGTTATAAATATATAGGTCTGACGTTAATATGTACTGCAACAGGGGTAATGTGTGCTCTTTTGTCATATCATGCAGTACTTTTGTATGTCATTCCATTATTATTCGCTGCTCATTACAGACAGAAAAAGATATTGTGGTTTACATCACTTATTAATTCAGTTTCTGTGTTTTTAAGTATGACACTGGGATTTTATTATGGAATCTGTGATCTTAATATATTGTTTGAGGGAAGTCATAAAAGAGACTGGTATATTAATGTATTAGAAAGTGGAACCGGATATGTATTTAATTCGAATCCACTGTTTGTTATTATTGTTTTTGGTGTGATACCAAGATGCATGATTCTTTTGGCTATTACATTTATCCTTCAGGATATAGTTGTTGGTGGAAGTGAGGATGCCGCAAGGATAGCCCAGCTTACATATATGAAGGAGACAGATTCAAGAACAAAGGTATTTAACAAGAATAAGTATGAGGAAATGGTTTTAACATATTATCCTTATATAGATAATATAAGAGTTATTTTCTGGGATATGAATAATCTTAAGATGATTAATGATACATATGGTCATGAATATGGAGATAAAGCGATTGAAAGATTATCATCCGTGCTATATTCATTTTCAGATGACAGAAGGCGTGTATATAGAATTGGTGGGGATGAATTCGTTATGATAATAGATAATCCTGGTGAGTATGAAGGAAAAGAAATATCAATATCGGCAGCAGACATGATTGAAAAGGCCAATGCAGGAAGTAACTTAAAGATTACGAGTGCAGTAGGAATGGCTAAGGGTTACGGAAGAGATGTGCTGGAAGTAGTAAAGAGAGCCGATGAGTCCATGTATAAGAATAAAGTAAAAACAAAAGCAGGGAGAGTGGGATAGTTATAGTGTGTATGGCATATAAACAGTAAATTATCATAAAAATTTCACATATTATTATAAATATTAATATATCTGAAAATGTTTTTGTAGTATAATAAAACGATGTGAGTGTTAAAATTCATTTCGACACTTACATCATAAGATGTCAATATTATGATATTAAATTATTTTTATGATGATATTTGATACTTGTTTCGGTATTTATATGATACCAGGGTCAAAAGGTCTAAACCCACATGAGCTTGCTCATAGGTGGGTGAAAGACCTTGGGACCCGCCCCGATATGAGCATAAAAGTGGGATGATAATCCCGCGATATGCGAATATTGGGGAGAATTGTGGGAGTGCGTAGCACTGAGCAATTCGTAGGTATCAAAGTCGTGGGCTTTTGCCCCCGACATCATTTATATGATAATGGAGGTTGTTATGGATAATAAGGAAGATGATATATCAATCCATACAAAAGAACAGATAGCAGGAAATGAAGATAACATATTTGAACAAGCAGCAAAGTATGAGAAAAAAAGAGAAAAGTCTCATTATTTTAAGAATGGATTGCTGCTTGGTATAGTAGCTGCATTTCTTGTAATGGTTATAATTGTTGTAAGTGTGGCTGGTGTGTGTATACAGAAGGGATATATTCATATAGGTGTTAATGGTGATGTATATATCCAGTCAGATGCAGTTACAGATGGAAGTGGAATAGGAAGTGAGGTTGAGGCTAAGCTGAATGCAATAGATTCTGTCCTGGATTCTTTCTATTTTGACGAAGTTGATGAGGAAAAGGCCAAGAATAACATATATAAAGCTTATCTTAGTTCTTATGGAGATAAATATACTGTTTATTATACAGCTGATGAGTATAATAAACTTAAGGAAACTACAAATGGTACATTTTACGGAATAGGAGCGGTCTGTCAGTTAAGTGAAGAAGGCGGAATCCTGCTTGTAGATGTATATGATAATGGTGCAGGATATAAGGCTGGATTAAGAACTGGAGACAGGATAGTCAAAGTAGATGATACAGATGTTACTGATATGGATCTGTCCTCGGCTGTTGCACTTGTCAAAGGTGAGAAAGGTACAACAGTCAGACTTGGTATTGTAAGAGAAGGGGTTACATGTGAGTATACAGTGGTAAGGGACGAAGTTGAAGTCCAGACTGTAAACTATGCAATGACAGATGATTCCATAGGATATATAGCGGTTTCACAGTTTGAAAGTGTTACGGCAAAACAGTTTAAGGCAGCTATTGAAGACCTTAAGGGACAGGGAGCTAAAGGGATAGTTATAGATATAAGAAATAATCCAGGAGGCTTGCTTACAACTGTAGTTACTATGCTTAAATATATACTTCCAAATGGTCTTATTGTGTATACAGAAGATAAGGCAGGAAATAGAAAAGAATACAGCGATAGTGATAATGAAGAACTGGATATTCCACTTGCAGTACTTGTCAATGGAAATAGTGCGAGTGCTTCAGAAATATTTGCAGGTGCTATACAGGATTACGAAAAAGGTATCATAGTTGGAACACAGACATATGGAAAGGGTATTGTACAGACACTAAAGCCGCTTACCGATGGAAGTGCAATTAAGTTTACAATAGCCAAGTATTTTACACCTAAGGGACAGGATATACATGGAAATGGTGTTACCCCGGATGTTGTTGTGGAATTTGATAAGAATGCTGATGAGGATACACAGTTTAACGCAGCCATAGACAGCCTGAAGGCAGTTATGAATTAAGCTGTATTATTATTAATATTGTTAGTATTATTAATATTGTTATTAGCATTATTAGTATTGTTAGTATTATTAGTATTGTTAGTATTGTTAGTAGTATTCAGGCCTTGCATGATACTGAATGAAAACGAAATATAATAACAGGTGCAGATAAATGTTCTGTTTATAAAAGGAATGTTAATGGATTATCCACTAATAAAATAGGAACAGATGTTCTGTATTAGATAGACAAAGTCTATTTTTTGTAGTAGAATTAAGCATGTAAGTGCATACTATGAAATATTGACTTTGTCTTTTTTTAGAAATATTTTGTAGGAATCTTATTTCAGGAAGGAGATGGCATTATGGAGTTTAAGTTACATGCCCCATATGAGCCAACAGGCGACCAGCCCCAGGCTATAGAGGAACTTGTAGAAGGATTTAATGAAGGTAATCAGTTTGAAACTTTAGTTGGAGTTACAGGCTCTGGTAAGACATTTACTATGGCAAACATTATCCAGCATGTACAGAAGCCTACTCTTATAATCAGTCATAATAAAACATTAGCAGCACAGCTGTACTCTGAGATGAAAGAGTTCTTTCCTGAGAATGCAGTGGAGTATTTTGTTTCTTATTATGATTATTATCAGCCAGAGGCTTATGTGCCACAGAGCGATACTTATATAGCCAAGGATTCTTCGATTAATGACGAGATAGATAAGTTAAGACATTCAGCAACAGCGGCACTGTCTGAAAGAAATGATGTAATCATAGTTGCTTCAGTTTCATGTATATATGGATTAGGTGCACCTATTGATTATAAGAATATGGTTATCTCACTTCGTCCAGGTATGGAAAAAGACAGAGATGAGATGATAAGAAAGCTTATAGATATACAGTATATGCGCAATGACCAGGATTTTAAGCGAGGAACATTCAGGGTAAGGGGAGATGTTGTAGAGATATATCCGTCAGCTTCCAGTGGAGATGCTGTGAGAGTAGAGTTTTTTGGTGATGAGATAGACAGGATAAGCGAGATTGATTCTCTTACCGGTGCGGTTAAATGTAACCTTGATCATGTTGCTATATTTCCTAATTCACATTATGTTGTTGAAAAAGAGAAGATGGAAAAGGCGATTGAGAATATAAAGAAAGAGCTTGCAGAGAGAATAGAGTATTTTAAGAGTGAGGATAAGCTTCTTGAGGCACAGAGAATAGAAGAACGAACGAACTTTGATATAGAGATGATGCAGGAAACAGGCTTCTGTTCAGGTATTGAGAATTATTCAAGACATTTAGCAGGGCTTCCGGCAGGGTGTCCACCATATACGCTTATGGACTATTTTCCAGATGATTTTATGATTATTGTCGATGAGTCACATATTACTATTCCACAGATAAGGGGAATGTATGCAGGCGATCAGGCAAGAAAGACGACACTTGTAGACTATGGCTTCAGGCTTCCTTCAGCGAAGGATAACAGACCGCTTAATTTTCAGGAGTTTGAGAGCAAGATATCACAGATGCTTTTTGTATCTGCTACGCCTAGCAGGTATGAGGAAGAACATGAACTTATGAGGGCAGAGCAGATTATAAGGCCTACAGGACTTCTTGATCCAGAGATAACAGTTAGACCAATAGAGGGTCAGATAGATGATCTTATAAGTGAGATTAATAAGGAAGTTGAGAAAAAGAACAAGATACTTGTAACTACACTTACCAAGCGTATGGCAGAGGATCTTACAGATTATCTTAAGGAAGTCGGCATAAGAGTCAAGTATCTTCATGCGGATATTGATACACTAGAGCGACAGAAGATTATAAGGGATATGCGACTTGACGGATTCGATGTGCTTGTTGGTATCAATCTGCTTAGAGAGGGACTTGATATTCCAGAGATAAGTCTTGTGGCTATTCTTGATGCTGATAAAGAGGGCTTCTTAAGAACAGAGACTTCACTTATTCAGACGATAGGACGAGCTGCCAGAAATGCAGAGGGACACGTTATTATGTATGCAGATACTATAACAGAGTCTATGGAAAAGGCTATATCTGAGACGGAAAGACGTAGAAAGATACAGCAGGAGTACAATGAGGTACACGGAATAACCCCTCAGACTATAAAGAAGGCAGTAAGAGATCTTATAAGTATATCTAAGGCAGCAGAAGCAGATAATTCAAATGGAAGGCTTGATGTAGATTATGAATCTATGAGCATTAAAGATCTTGAAAAGGTTAAGAAGCAGATTGAGAAAAATATGCGTAAGGCTGCAGCAGAGCTTGACTTTGAACAGGCGGCTATGCTTCGTGATAAGATAATCGAGATTAATAAGTATATTTATGAGGATAAGAAGTCAGGCAAGTGATAAGAGGATATATTTTACAGTTTTTTAAATAATCGTTTTTGTTTGTGGTTGACATACATTTCAATAGATTAGGTAAAATATATCTTCATAACAGGAACATAATTGTACAATATTTTAAATTTGCTCATTTATAGCTTGATATCAATTAAGCCAGATTAAGCTACGAGTTTAAAAGCAATGTTATGCAGTCAGTAACGGCAGGCAGATATTATCATTATGGTATTATATGATGTAGGTGTCAAATGTATAAAAGCATTTGCTGCTTACAGAAAAAGTCTTTTTAATTGAGGCGGTTAAGGATTAAGAAAGAAGAAATAACGGAGAAAATAGAATATGGAAAAAGGCGATTACAGGAATTATATAAGAATAAGAGGTGCAAGTGAGCATAATCTTAAAAATATTGATGTAGATATACCAAGGGACAGTCTTGTAGTACTTACAGGTCTGTCTGGCTCTGGTAAGTCAAGTCTTGCCTTTGATACTATATATGCAGAAGGCCAGAGAAGATATATGGAGTCATTATCTTCATATGCAAGGCAATTCTTAGGACAGATGGAAAAGCCGGCGGTAGAGAGCATAGAAGGACTTTCACCAGCTATTTCCATAGACCAGAAGTCAACTAACAGAAATCCACGTTCAACAGTTGGAACTGTTACAGAGATATATGATTATTTCAGATTATTATATGCAAGAATAGGTACACCACATTGTCCAAAGTGTGGCAAAGTAATCAACAAGCAGACTGTAGACCAGATGGTTGATACTATTATGGAGCTTCCAGAAAGAACAAAGATACAGATATTAGCTCCAGTTGTAAGAGGAAGAAAAGGTGAACATAAGAAGCTTTTTGAACAGGCTAAAAAGAGTGGTTATGTAAGAGTTATTGCTGATGGCAATATGTATGAACTTACAGATGAGATAAATCTTGATAAGAACAAGAAGCATAATATAGAAATTGTTGTTGACCGTCTTGTAGTTAAAGATGGAATTAACAAAAGACTTACAGACTCAATAGAAACAGCACTTAAGCTTGCAGAGGGACTTATGACAGTTGATGTTATAGATGGTGAGCCGATTAACTTTTCACAGAGCTTTTCGTGTCCGGATTGTGGCATAAGCATAGATGAGATAGAGCCAAGAAGCTTTTCGTTCAACAATCCATTTGGTGCGTGTCCTGATTGTTACGGACTTGGTTATACAATGAATTTTGATGCAGAGCTTCTTATACCAGATGATTCATTAAGCATCGATGAGGGAGCTATAGTTGGTATGGGATGGCAGTCTGTAAAGGATGAGGGCAGCTTTTCTAGGGCTATTATGAGCGCACTTGCAAAGGAATATAACTTTAGTTTATCAACACCATTTAAGGATTATCCAGATGATATTAAGGATATGATTATAAATGGTACTAAGGGCAGAAGTGTTAAAGTGCATTACAAAGGCCAGAGAGGCGTTGGAGAATACGATATAGCATTTGAAGGCCTTATCCATAATATGGAGAAAAGATATAGGGAAACTTACTCAGACAGTGCAAAGCAGCAGTATGAGGAATTCATGCGCATAAGACCTTGTAAGTCCTGCCACGGACAGAGATTAAAGCCTTCATCTCTTGCTGTTACGATAGCTGATAAGAATATATATAAGATTACAGATATGTCTATTGTTAAGTTAAAGAAGTTTTTAGATGAGCTTGAGCTTACAGACAGACAGAAGTTTATCGGTGCAGAGATACTTAAGGAGATTAAGGCAAGAATACAGTTTCTTATGGATGTAGGACTTGATTATCTTTCATTATCAAGAGCTACAGGTACGCTTTCAGGAGGAGAGGCACAGAGAATAAGACTTGCGACACAGATAGGTTCAGGACTTGTTGGTGTGGCTTATATACTTGATGAGCCAAGTATCGGACTTCATCAGAGAGATAACGACAAGCTGCTGGGGACACTTATACATTTGCGTGACCTTGGTAACTCAGTTATTGTGGTTGAACACGATGAAGATACTATGCGTGCCGCAGATTATATTGTTGATATAGGACCGGGTGCCGGACGTAATGGTGGAGAAGTCGTTGCGACAGGAACAGCAGCTGATATTATGGCATGCAAGGATTCGCTTACAGGTGCATATCTTAGCGGAAGAATCAAGATTCCAGTGCCGGCTAAGAGAAGAAAGCCGACAGGCTGGATAACTGTTAAGGGTGCAAGGGAGAATAATCTTAAAAATATTGATGTTGATATACCACTCGGAGTATTTACATGTGTAACAGGTGTATCGGGTTCAGGAAAGAGTTCCCTAGTGAATGAAATTCTGTATAAGCACCTTGCTAAGTCTTTAAACCGTGCAAGATGTATCGCTGGTGACCATGATGATATTACAGGAATCGAGCAGCTTGATAAGGTTATAGATATTGACCAGTCGCCAATAGGAAGAACTCCACGTTCTAATCCTGCGACATATACAGGCGTATTTGATATGATAAGGGATCTTTTTGCTTCAACAACAGATGCTAAGGAAAGAGGTTATAACAAAGGACGTTTCAGCTTTAATGTAAAGGGAGGACGTTGTGAGGCTTGTTCTGGAGATGGTATTATCAAGATAGAAATGCATTTCCTGCCGGATGTATACGTGCCTTGTGAAGTGTGTGACGGAAAGCGTTATAACAGAGAAACACTTGAAGTTAAGTATAAGGGAAAGAGCATATATGATGTGCTTGATATGACAGTTGAGGATGCAGTTGATTTCTTTGAAAATGTGCCATCAGTCAGAAGAAAAATAGAAACTCTTAATGACGTTGGACTTTCATACATTAAGTTAGGACAGCCATCTACAGAGCTTTCAGGTGGAGAGGCACAGAGAATAAAGCTTGCTACAGAGCTTTCTAAAAGAAGTACAGGAAAGACTATATACATTCTTGATGAGCCTACAACAGGACTTCATTTTGCAGATGTCCACAAGCTTGTTGATATACTTCATAAGCTTGCGGAGGGCGGTAACACTGTTGTTGTTATTGAGCATAATCTTGATGTTATCAAAACAGCCGATTATATTATAGATATGGGACCAGAAGGCGGCGACAGAGGTGGTACAGTTATTGCAAAGGGTACACCAGAAGAGGTTGCCAAGGTTAAGAAGTCTTATACGGGACAGTATGTTAAGAAGTATTTATAAGGATGGTGCAGATGACGGCATTGTGGATGAAAGTTCAATGCTTTTATAGTTACTTTAAATAATATAAAGTGTAAAAATACGACATTTGATTGCTAGGAGAAGAAAAATGGTATCAGGCATTATATTTGATATGGATGGCGTTCTTATAGATTCAGAAAGACAGTCTAATGAGGGCTGGCTATGGGCGGCAGGGCAGCTTGGAGTGGATATGCCCATGTGGCTTATAGACAGCTTTAAGGGTGCTCCAGCAGAGCTTTGCTGCAAGTTCTTTGATGATTATTACAAGGGTGTGATAGATTATTGGGAAGCGAAGGAGCTTAGAACACAGCATGTATACAAGATAAGGGAAACAGAAGGTATTCCTGTTAAAAAGGGCGTAAAGGACATATTTGAATATATAAGAAATAATGGATTAAAGTGTGCAGTTGCTACATCAACAAGGCGTGAAAGTGCTGAGAAAACACTTCATGAAATAGGAGTGTGGGATTATCTTGATGCGGTTGTATATGGAGATGAAGTCGAACATGGAAAGCCAGAACCGGATATATTTCTTCGTGCTGCTAAGGCAATAGGCGTAAATCCGTCAGAGGCAGTAGTAGTTGAGGACAGTATTAATGGAATTAAGGCTGGATATGCGGCAGATATGAGAGTTGTACATATTCCTGATACAATAGCAATAGATGATGATATCAGGAAGCTTACATATATGGTATGTGATGACCTTAATGGACTTATCGATGTTGTGGAAAGTATTAACAAACCGGCTATTAACAGGAAAAATGTAATCAATACATTTGCAGAGTATGTAAGAAATTACGACCCATCAGATGAAAAGATAAAGCTTAAGATAGATCATACCTACAGAGTAGCAGGACTGTGTCAAAAAATTGCAGAATCATTAGGCTTAAGTGAACCGGATGTAGATATTGCATGGCTTCTTGGAATGTTACACGATATAGGAAGATTTGAGCAGATAAGGCGTTTCGGTATATTTAATGATGCCCAGTCAGTAGACCATGCAGAATTCGGGGCAGATCTGCTGTTTAAGGAAGGTCTTATAAGGAAGTTTGCAGAAGGGTATTATGAAGAATGTGAGCTTGCACGTTCAGGGAATGAAGAAGCTGAGCAGATAATAAAAAATAATGAGCACCACAATAAAGAAACAGGACTTCTTGAAATGGCAATAAGGCAGCATAATAAGTATCGTGTAAAAGAAGACCTTACCGAAAGACAGCGTATGTTTTGTGATATACTGCGTGATGCAGATAAGGTTGACATATTTAAGGTAAATGCAGATATTCCTATGGAGATTATATATGATGTAACAACAGAGGAGCTTAAGAATGGAGTTATAACCAAAGAGGTACTTGAGAGCTTTTATAAGAAGGAAACAGTACTTAAAAGTGTAAGAAGGAGTGCAGTTGACCATATAGTAGGGCATATATCACTGCTTTTTGAACTTGTATATAAAGAAAGTTATAGACAGGCCAAGGAACAAGGTTATGTATATAAACTGCTGGATTTTAAGTCTGACGTACCTGAGGTTAATGCAGAATTTGACGATATGAGGAAATATGTAGACGAGTTTCTTATGGAAATATAAAGCTGTATAAATCTGAAATTAAGCGGTATAAGCATACAACAGATTAATAATAGGAGGTTGTGTTGTATGGGATTGTAATAAAGATTGAAGAATATGCTTGTCATTATACCGCTTGTTTACTATAATAAATGTATATATGAGTTGTAGATGTGTTATATATACTGATATATACTTTGAAAGCAATAGGAGAAAATATAAGACAATAAAAGCAGTAAATTGCTATACATAAATTGTTATGTAAAATATCCAATTAATATATGTGTGTTATATGTATATATTATATATGTGTATGCTATATATGTATATTATGATACCAGGGGCAAAAGGTCTAAACCCACATGAGCTCGCTCATAGATGGGTGAAAGACCTTGTGACCCACTCCCTGATATGAGTATAAAAGTGGGATGATAATCCCACGATATGCGAATATTGGGGAGAATTGTGGGAGTGCGTAGCACGGAACAATTCGTAGGTATCAAAGTCGGGGGCTTTTGACCCCTACATCATGTTATTTATATATGCATATTGTGTCTGGATATTTTTTATGATTGGCTGATTAAAGTATAGAAATGCATATAAAATATATCTTCAACGCAAACTTATGATTAGGAAAGGGACAATATGAATCAGGAAAAGGTTATAGTTATTGACTTTGGCGGACAGTACAACCAGTTAGTTGCACGTCGTGTCCGTGAATGTAACGTATATTGTGAGATATATTCTTACAAAACACCTCTTGAGCAGATTAAGGCGATGAACCCTAAAGGAATTATCCTTACAGGTGGTCCGAATAGCTGCTATGAAGAAGGTTCACCTACTTGTACTAAAGAGCTTTTTGAACTTGGTGTTCCAGTGCTTGGATTATGTTATGGTGCTCAGCTTATGCAGCACGTTCTTGGCGGCAAGGTTGAGAAAGCTCCAGTAAGAGAGTATGGAAAGACAGAGACATTTGTTGATAAGAGCAGTGCTTTATTTGGAGATGTTTTAGAAAAGACTATCGTGTGGATGAGCCATTTTGACTACATTTCACAGGTTGCTCCAGGATTTAAGATAATTGCACATACAGCAGACTGTCCAGTGGCAGCAGCAGAGTGTTCAGAAAAGAACCTCTATGCAATCCAGTTCCATCCAGAAGTTCTTCATACACAGGAAGGTACAAAGATGCTTCACAACTTTGTGCGTGGAGTATGCGGATGTGCTGGAACCTGGAAAATGGATGCATTTGTAGAGAATACTATTAAGGAAATACGTGAAAAGGTTGGCGATGGTAAAGTATTACTTGCACTTTCTGGTGGAGTTGATTCATCAGTGGCAGCAGGTCTTCTTTCAAGAGCTATCGGAAAGCAGCTTACATGCGTATTCGTAGACCATGGTCTTCTTCGTAAGAACGAGGGCGATGAGGTTGAAAGCGTATTCGGTCCAGAAGGACAGTTTGACCTTAACTTTATAAGGGTAAATGCACAGGAAAGATATTACTCTAAGCTTGCAGGTGTTACTGAACCAGAAGCTAAGAGAAAGATAATCGGTGAAGAGTTCATCCGTGTGTTTGAGGAAGAAGCCAAGAAGATTGGTGCAGTTGACTTCCTTGCACAGGGAACTATATATCCAGACGTTGTAGAGAGTGGACTTGGCGGTGAATCAGCGGTAATCAAGTCACATCACAATGTAGGTGGTCTTCCAGATTTCGTTGATTTCAAGGAGATTATTGAGCCACTCCGCGACTTATTCAAGGATGAAGTACGTAAGGCTGGTCTTGAACTTGGCATACCAGAACATCTTGTGTTCCGTCAGCCATTCCCAGGTCCAGGACTTGGAATAAGAATTATCGGCGAAGTAACAGGCGACAAGGTTCGTATCGTACAGGATGCCGATTACATCTACCGTGAAGAGGTAGACAAGGCAGTAGAAGCCTACAAGAAAGAAAATGGCAAGGCACCAGCCTGGATGCCAAACCAGTACTTTGCAGCCCTCACTAATATGCGTTCAGTTGGTGTTATGGGTGATGAAAGAACTTATGACTACGCAGTTGCACTTCGTGCAGTCAATACAATTGACTTTATGACAGCCGAAAGTGCCGAGATACCATTTGAGGTACTCCAGACGGTTATGAGTAGAATTATAAACGAGGTGCGTGGGGTTAATAGGGTATTCTATGACCTGACTAGTAAGCCACCGGGAACGATTGAGTTTGAATAAATCGAGTTGCTTAAAAAAGCCAGTGTTTATGCGG
>ERZ791907.1546-NODE-1546-length-14777-cov-4.776253_pt1 | contig 14777 bp, 15 predicted proteins | sample MGYA00510145_ERZ791907 | MGnify/ENA primary metagenome ERZ791907 (study PRJEB30046, sample SAMN00792089) | human gut metagenome | study: EMG produced TPA metagenomics assembly of the A metagenome-wide association study of gut microbiota in type 2... | reverse complement strand
TTATCAGTAGACGGTCCCATTGTACAGATAATTTTGGTTTTTCTCATTTAATCTTTCCCTCCAACTGTCAATTTCTATCTATTATCCCTGTTTATGTATAACTACTATTAGAATCGCTCTTTCTCACATTCCCGACAGCTTTATTTCTAACATTATCCGCCTTTCAAAGAGAAAAATTCTGCTGCATTTTTATTATTATCGACAGCTTATGAATTAATAGCTTCTATAACAATGAAAAACATTAAGTCAAATAAAAAGTAACATTATTGAGACTGTATGTCAATATCGAATTTTGCGTTTATTTTTGTTAGTATTTGACAAAAAAATAACATACTTTTATTGCAAATGTTACAGATATTTAGTCAAAATTCACCAGTCAGACGATACTCTGTTTTATCCTCAGACATGCGTCATATCGATATGTGTCTCCAAAACACCTTCATCAATAAAAATCATATCAGAATCCAAAATCCTCATAATCTTCCGGCAGAAATCTGTGATAAATGATATGGCATCCTTCATCCTTAAAACAGTAATAATAAGAATCTGTACCGTCATCAAAACGGATCATCTCATCAAACTCTCCATTGTCCATTGGCTCTGTCACGATCTTATCTGAATAGGAATGAAACAGATTCCTGATTTCATCCATGGTGCAGCCATGTCTGCCAACCAGTTCTACCAACGCTTTGATAAACTCATCCTCTTCCATATTATTATGCACATATTCCGATGCCTGATCCGAAACAGTAAAGCAGAAACGATCTCCTCTGTGTGAAACTACTACCTCTCCAAATTTATCTTTTATATAGGAAGGAAACTCTCTCAAAATTTCCATCATTCCTGCTGCATCTGCCTGGCTTTTAAAGAAATGATTCAAAGACCCCAACGGATAATAAAGGCTGATTTTTTCCTTTCTGTATCCAAGTTTCGCCTGTTCTTCCTTAATCACGTCAATCAGACTTGTTTCTAATTTATTGTAATTCATTTGTAAATCCTCCTCATAACTTATCATTATTTATCATTTTATGTTCTGATATTTCCAATATCTGCTCACAATAAGTCATTGCAAGTATCATCTTAAATATCATATTTTTTGTAATTTTCTGGTTAATATTTTATCAGACATTGCATCAAAATCAATGAATTTCTTTCTCATTTAGGTAGTATTACCCCTGATTTTTAATGTATTCTTTTTTGTACAAGCCAAAAATAACGCCAATTAGCTTTCATAATGCACAAAAAAACAGACAGTACTTCAAATGTAGATTTTTCACATTCAAAACACTGTCTGTTTTTATCACCGGATAATTTCTAGTATATTATGTATTTAATCCCAGTTCTTACGTCCATAACGAAGTGTCACGTCATGAATCTCTTTCTGAAGTTTCTTTGTCAGATCCCTCTTCTTAATTCTCCACTTCCAGTTAATTCCAACTGTCGATGGTTTATTCATTCGGAATCTGTTATCCAGTCCCATATAATCCTGCATCGGAATTACGCAAACCTTCGCACTGCTGCGCATAATCAGACTGATAAAGGATTTATACAGTTCTTCTTCCGGTGTCGCATAATCGCACAGATAATCTCTTGCCAGTTTACGTTCTGCCGGAGTAATACTCTTCCACCATCCCACGATTGTTTCATTATCATGAGTTCCTGTATATGCAACGCAATTCTCCGGATAATTATGAGGCAGATAATCACTGGCACATCCGGAATCTCTTGAGTCAAATGCAAACTCCAGAACCTTCATTCCCGGAAAACCGCTCTCATATACCAGATGACGTACGGAATCTGTCATATAGCCCAGATCCTCTGCGATGACTTGTTTCCAGCCAAGTGCCTGCTCAATCTTGCGGAACAGATCAATTCCAGGTCCTTTTTCCCAGTGACCGCCTCTTGCATCTTTATCCCCATATGGAATAGAGAAGTATTCGTCAAAGCCGCGGAAATGGTCGATTCGTACCACATCATAAAGTCTGAAACAATAACTCATTCTGGAAATCCACCACTGATATCCAGTATTTCTGTGATAATCCCAGCGATACAGCGGATTTCCCCATAACTGTCCAGTTGCAGAGAATCCATCCGGCGGGCATCCTGCTACTGCAAGCGGAACATTCTCCTCATCAAGCTGGAATAATTCTGGATGAGCCCACGCATCAGCACTGTCCATGGCAACATAAATCGGAATATCTCCGATAATCTGGATTCCCTTGGAGTTTGCATAGGATTTCAGTTTCATCCACTGCTCATAGAATTTAAACTGCATGTACTGCTGGAATTCAATGTCAAAGTACAATTCTTCGCGATAATAATCCATGGCATTATTCCAGCGAAGTCTGATATCTTCTGCCCATTTCGTCCATTCTACACCTTCAAAGCGATCCTTTACCGCCATAAACAAAGCATAATCAGAAAGCCACCAGCTGTTCTCTGCTACAAATTTCTGATAATCCGGATTCTTGCTGATATCGCTGTTTTCGTAAGCTTTTCTCAGAAGCGGATAGCGTCCTTTGTAAATATTCTCATAATCTACGCTGTCTGCTTTCTTTCCCCAGTTTACTTTCTCACAATCCTTTTTCTCCAAAACGCCCTCTTCTACCAATGCATCCAGGTCAATAAAATATGGATTTCCCGCAAATGTAGAAAATGACTGATACGGTGAGTCTCCATAGCTGGTTGGTCCCAGTGGAAGAATTTGCCAGTAAGTCTGTCCTGCTTCCTTTAACCAGTCTACAAATTCATATGCACTCTTTGAAAAACATCCGATTCCATACTCTGACGGAAGACTGCTGATCGGCAGCAGAATCCCGGCCGCTCTTTTTCCCATAATTATCTGTCTCCTTCATAATCTTTCGGTATTTACTGTCTGTAATTTTCCAGTTTTTATATACCTTATGCGCAACTGTTTTTTTGATTATACTGTTTTTTTGTGCAAATTGCAATATGGTTTTAGAAGAATCTGTTTTTTCGTAAAAAATCACTAATCACCTGATAAAACACGGCATTCTTTCTTATAACACGCAATTCCATACTTAATGATTATCCGCATTCCATCATCTTTTAGCTTTACATCATAATGCTTTTTTTGAATCTGTTGTATTGCTTCCATACAGGCAGAATCCATATTTCCATTATCTGTATACTTTAACCGAATCAAGTAAGTCCCCTGCTGAAGTTGTGAAGAGCAATAAGCAGTGGGTGGGGACTTGCTTGTATCAGGATATCGCTGTAGCCAATCCCTGATTCCTCATTAGATTTGACTATACAGTCTCATAATGTTCAAAAAGGCCATAATACAACAACATTTTTCTGACCTCTTCATCAGTAAATCCAAAGTACTCATCAAACTGAGTATTCAATACTGACAATACTGTAAAATTATTCAAACCTGTAAAGATACTCTCTTTGGCAACCCGAAGACAGCAAAAGTATCAATGCCAACCGGCAGTTTTTTCTTTTCTGCTGATGTTGTTATAGACATTTCAGTAACCTCCCTCTCCGCTTATCCCATTTCAAACTATATTCTTTCACTATTATCTTTTCTACAAAATATCATAACATGACGTCATATAAAATGCCACATTACCATTTATATTTCTTATTCTCAAACGCTTTTCCCACGCTTTATCAAATGCCATTACTTCTTTTTATCCATATCAAAAACTTATAATTTCAATGCAATATTGCTATTTTACGTTTCTTTTCCGATATGATAGGATATACTTGGTTAAAAAAATAACAAAGTATTACTCCAATCTATACACATCAAAGCAAAAGAAAGAGGTAAGAAAATGGAAGACAACAAATTATGTCTCGAAAAGCAGCCTTTAAATCAGGAAATGCTTGACAAAATCGATGCTTACTGGCGTGCAGCTAACTATCTGTCTGCCGGACAGCTCTATCTTCTTGACAATCCACTTCTGAGAAAACCATTAACAATGGATCAGATCAAGAAGAAAATCGTTGGTCACTGGGGAACCGTACCTGGACAGAACTTTGTTTATGCACACTGCAATCGTGTCATCAAACGTTATGATCTGGATATGATCCTTCTTTCCGGTCCAGGACATGGCGGAAACTTCATGATCGCCAATACTTATCTGGAAGGTTCTTACAGCGAAGTTTATCCAAACATCAGCCAGGATGAGGAAGGTATGAAGAAAATGTTCAAACAGTTCTCCTTCCCATGTGGAGTTCCGAGCCACTGTGCACCGGAAACACCTGGTTCCATCAATGAAGGTGGTGAGCTTGGTTACTCTATCGCTCATGCTTTCGGAGCTGTATTTGATAACCCTGACTTAATCGCAACTACAGTTGTAGGTGACGGTGAAGCTGAGACTGGTCCTCTGGCAACATCCTGGCAGTCCAACAAATTCCTGAACCCGATCACTGATGGTGCTGTACTTCCTATTCTTCATTTAAATGGATATAAGATCAGCAACCCGACTATCTTCTCCCGTCTTTCTCATGAAGAGCTTGAATGCTTCTTCAAGGGCTGTGGCTGGAAACCATACTTCGTTGAAGGCGATGACCCAATGACAATGCACAAGAAGATGGCAGAAACAATGGATACTGTAATCGAAGAGATCAAAGCAATCCAGAAAAATGCTCGTGAGAACAATGATCCAGAGCGTCCGGTATGGCCTATGATCGTTCTTCGTACTCCTAAGGGATGGACAGGTCCTAAGGTTGTTGACGGACTTCAGATTGAAGGTTCTTTCCGTGCTCATCAGGTCCCGATTTCCATGGAAAAACCCGAACATCTTGAACTTCTGAAAGCGTGGCTGGAAAGCTATCGTCCACAGGAACTGTTCGATGAAAACGGACGCCTGATTCCTGAACTGGCAGAACTGACTCCTAAGGGAAATGCACGTCTTGGTGCTAACCCACATGCTAACGGCGGACTTCTTCTGAAAGACCTTCGTCTCCCGGATTTCCGTGACTACGGTATTGAAGTAGAGCCTGGCAAGACAAAAGCTCAGGATATGATCGAGCTTGGCGGATATATCCGTGATATCTTCAAACTGAATGAAGAGAACAAGAACTTCCGTATCTTTGGACCAGATGAAAGTATGTCCAACCGTCTGTACAAAGTATTTGAATATCAGAAACGTGACTGGAACGCAGAAATGCTTGATACTGATGACTGCCTTGCAAGAGACGGACGTATCATGGACAGTATGCTCAGCGAGCATATGTGTGAAGGATGGCTGGAAGGTTATCTGTTAACAGGTCGTCATGGTTTCTTCGCAAGTTATGAAGCATTCATCCGTATCGTTGACTCCATGGCAGCTCAGCACGCAAAATGGCTGAAAGTCTGCAACCAGCTTTCCTGGAGACAGCCGATTGCATCCCTGAACTTCATCCTGACATCCAATGTATGGCAGCAGGACCACAACGGATTTACTCATCAGGATCCTGGATTCCTGGATCACATCGCTAACAAGAAAGCAGACGTGGTACGTATGTACTTACCACCAGACGCTAACTGCTTACTCTCCTGCTTCGATCACTGCATCAAGAGTAAGAACTATGTAAACGCAATCGTAGCTTCCAAGCATCCAAGCTGCCAGTGGCTGACCATGGAGCAGGCTGTTAAGCACTGCACACAGGGTATCGGTATCTGGGAGTGGGCAAGCAATGACTGCGGTGAAGAACCAGATGTTGTTATGGCTTGCTGTGGTGATACACCTACACTTGAAATCATGGCTGCTGTTACTATCCTTCGTGACGAAATGCCAGAACTTAAGATTCGTGTTGTTAACGTAGTCGACCTGTTCAAACTGGAATCCGACCACAAACATCCACACGGCTTAAGTGATGCAGAGTACGATGCAATCTTCACAAAAGACAAACCGGTTATCTTTGCATTCCATGGATATCCAACACTGATCCACGAACTTACTTATGGTCGTCATAACCACAATGTTTCCGTTCATGGATATCAGGAAGAGGGTACAATTACTACTCCATTCGATATGCGTGTTCAGAACCAGATCGACCGTTTCAACCTTGTAAAAGATGCAATCATGCATCTGCCACAGCTTGGAAACAAAGGTTCTTACTTAATCCAGAAGATGAACGACAAGCTTGTTGAGCACAAACAGTACATCGCTGAATATGGCCAGGATCTTGAAGAGATCAGAAACTGGGAGTGGCATAAATAATTTCCAAAAATACCCGATGACAAGTGTCCAAACGTTTAGAGCGGACAGATATCTGCCCGCTCTGTTATTCATATTCTCTATCTGTCAGGAATTTCTGGAATGCCTTAGATGCAATACTCTGTGGATATTCCGTATCATGGATAAGAATAATATTTCTCTGCGGAAGCGCTTCATTTACTTCTATCTCAAATACTTTACCTGCTGCCAGATCATCTTTTGCAAATTCCTCGGGAAGAAATCCGATTCCCATATTGTAGCGCACCGCCGGAAGAATCATATCAGTAGTTGCTAATTCGACATCCGGAGAAAACTGCAGTCCATTTTTGGCAAAATATGCATTCATGAAGTTTCTGGTAATTGCTTCTGATGTCAGGCTGACCCAAGGATAAGAGGACAACTCTGCCAGTGAAACTTTCTTTCCCTTCAACTCTTCAAAACGTGTTCCGCCAATCAAAATTTCTTTATATTTTCTTACCACTTTCATCTTCAATGGCTCTGACACCTGCAAGAATGCCGATACAACGGCAAGATCTATTTTCCCCTCTTTCAGTGCATTTACAGAATCTGTCGTACTGTTATTTAATATCTTGAAGTGCACATTTGGATATTGAATATTAAAATCTCTGATTGCTTCAAACAGATAACAGTGAAGTGCCGTCTCCGTTGCACTGATATAAATTGTTCCATTTTCCAGGCTGATCAGATTATTCAGGTTATCCTCACCTTTGAAAAACTGCGCACATCCGGCCGCCACATATTCATAAAAAATCCGTCCCTCCGGAGTCAGCTTCATTCCACTCTTGCTTCGTATAAATAATCTACACCCCAATATATTCTCCAGATTATGTATCGTCCTGGTCACTGCCGGCTGACTGGTCTTTAATACGGCCGCTGCTTTGGTCAGATTTTCATATTTCGATACGTAATAAAATACTTTATAATATTCAAAATTCGCGTTCATTTTCTTCCTCGTCCGTCATCATCTAGTATGACTCACGCTAATTAGCGTGAGCCATACTAGTCCACTTTTACGCGCCTATTTTATCACAATTATTTTTTATACACAATCCAAAGCGACAGCCTGTTAATACTTTGCACATTTTAACAAGCAAACTGTCTTTACAATAATTTCTGCTGGCATTATAATTCGTTTGTAATATCAGAATTATGCAATATGTTATCCTGACTTATAACAGTCTTAACTAAATATCATTATTCTCTAATGTGTTATCCACCTATTCTAATCAGGGATGAACACTATTATTAAGGAGTACTACCTATGTCTAAATCAACTCAAAAGAGTCGTGTCCTTGACATGACAGACGGAAACATTGCCAGGCTTCTGCTTTCATTTGCTTTCCCCATTTTTGTCGGGTGTGTTCTTCAGCAGGTTTATAACCTCGCCGATACTGCGATTGCCGGGCATTTACTCGGTGACGATGCATTAGCTCAGATTGGGGCCACTGCTGCCCTTTACAGTCTGATCACTTCCTTCTGTATTGGATTAACCAACGGTCTTTCACTCCCTGTCAGCCGTTGTTTTGGAAGCGGCAAGATGGATGAAATGAGAACATCCGCCTGCTGGATGATCATTTTATCATTTGCAGTCGCAGTTATAATGACTGCCGGATTCCTTATTTTCCGGTATCCGCTCCTTCGGGTTCTTCAGACACCAGAGGACACTTTTGCCGGCGCCATGAGTTATATCACTGTAATTCTGGCAGGAATTCCGCTGACCATGATTTACAATACGGAATCCGGACTTCTGCGCGCGATTGGAAACAGTATCACGCCGCTGATTTTCCTGATCGTCAGCAGTGTAATTAATGTGATTCTGGATGTCTTGTTTATGGGACCATTACACTTCGGTGTGCAGGGTGCAGCTACCGCTACTATTCTGGCACAGGCTGTCAGCGTTATCCTTTGCTTTTTCTATATACTGAAAAATTATCCTCAACTTCATATGAAACGTGAGGATCTGCATGTATCTTCTGGATTTGTAATGGAAATGTTTGTTACCGGAATGAGCATGGCACTGATGAACGCCGTATTCAGTATCGGAAGTGTTATTTTACAAAGCAGTATTAACGCTTTAGGAAATGTATACATAGCAGCCCAGGTAGGCGGCCGCAGATTGACAGAGCTTTTTATGATGCCGGGAACTGCCCTTTCGACCAGCACTGCAACCTTTTCCAGCCAGAACTACGGTGCCGGCAAGCGTTCCCGTATCTGGGGCGGGGTGAAAGTTGCTTTCGGTCTTTACCTCATCTGGTGGCTGATCGCAGTTGCTTTCTCAATCTTTATCGCACCTTATGCCGTACGGTTGATCACAGGAAGTACCAATCCAACAGTCATTGACAATGCTCTTCTTTATGTCCGAATCAGTACTTCCATGTTCCCACCGATGTCATTTCTCGTTATTATGCGAAATGCTCTCCAGGGAATGCGCCATCAGCTTTCGCCTCTGCTTTGCAGTGTTCTGGAACTGATCGGTAAAGTTATCTTTGCTTTCTGGATCGTACCTGTAAAAGGCTATATTGCCGTTTGCATTTGCGAACCGGTTACATGGGTAATCTGTTTTGTATTTATTGCCGGGGCTGCATTGATATTTAGAAATGATTTTAAAGATAAAGCTGAAGTTTCTCTGCATTAATAAAAAGAGCATATCTGTTATACGTTTGATCGGTGTTTGCATCCAGGAGTATTACATTTGTTTCATCTCCATCCAGAATCATTCTGGCACGAAGCGCAGGTTTATGGATGATCTTTTTATACTGTACAGCAATGCAGGAAGCTTCCACTTCAAAAGTAATCTTATCTCCTGGTTTCTTACCGATCCATCCATTTTTGAAATGATCCAGATGTCCTGTTTTTTCTTCTGTATCTGCACGGAAACATTCCAGTTCCGGAGAAATTTCCCTGATTGTCAGACGTCTGGCATTTTCGGTAGCAAGACTGCCCTGAGTAATGGAACCACCAAAAAATCCAATTTTCAGTTCTTCCCCTTTTTCAGCTCTCACCATACAATTTTTCAGTCTTGAAAGATTTATTTTTCCCATTCCTTGTCCCATCCTTTTACATTCAGTTTTTCAATATAATCGGCTAGTTCCTGTGACATTTCTTCTGCTTCCGGAATACGCAGATGCCCCGGAGTACCTTTTCCATTTCGCTTAAAGAGACACTATTTCTCCACTTCCTGGATTTTTCACTATGATAGTCTTCTTTCATATAATCATCCGGATGGTTATCATTCTGTCCGATTGCAACAACAACTACCTGTGGCGTATATCCTGCAAAATCCCATTCTTTCGCTTCTCCGAAGATCGGATTATAATGAATTTTATTCCACGCTGTTTCCATACCGATAGCTTCAGGTTCATAAAACCATCCTGTATGATCCATCAGAGCAATTCCGCCCTGTGCAATGTCATGAATCTGCGCATTTAACTTTCGTGCAGTCATCCACGCGTAAGAATACCAGCTATTGGAATATTCTCCGTTATACTCCGGATCTTCTTTTCCTGTATAGTCCACTGCCTCAGATACTTCTCCGGCAGATACGGAATCTCCATAAACTTCTATTTTTCTTTCCGGCAATGGTTCTGAATCAAGAATCACGCCCAGATAATTATCCCCTGTTCTCCTCTCAAATACCGCCTTGCGTTTTTTTGCACAATATCATATAATATTTTCAGAACTTATTTATGCAATTAGTATACCAACAAGTTGATTTCTTGAATTAACTTGTTGGTATGCCTGACGAAAGGATACTTTTATGAAACACGAAAAAGACTGGTATAAGGATCTGGTAATCTACCAGATTTATCCGAGAAGTTTTAAAGATGGAAATAACGATGGAATCGGTGATTTAAAGGGAATGATCGAGAAGCTGGATTATCTGAAAGAGCTTGGAATCAATGCTGTATGGATGTCCCCTGTTTATGCTTCTCCAAATGTAGATAACGGTTATGACATTTCGGATTATTTCTCAATTATGGAAGAATTCGGAACGATGGATGACTGGGAAGCATTCCGCGATGGTGCACATGAACGTGGAATTGCCATCATTATGGATCTGGTTTTGAACCATTCTTCTGATAAACACGTATGGTTCCAGGAATCAAAGAAATCCCGTAATAACCCTTACAGTGATTACTATATCTGGCGTGACCCTGCGCCGGACGGTGGTGCTCCAAACTGCTGGATGTCTGTTTTTGGCGGAAGCGCCTGGGAATATGTCCCGGAAAGAGGACAGTACTATCTTCATTTCTTTGCCAAAGAACAGCCGGATCTGAACTGGGATAACCCGGAAACCAAAGAGAAAATTTTTGATATTATCCGTTTCTGGAATGAGAAAGGTGTCGACGGATATCGCATTGATGCCATCAGCTATCTGGATAAAGGTCTGGACGGACGTGCAGATATGAATGAGCCAATCGGTACCATAGCATGCGTGAATCTGGAAGGAACCCATCGCTACATCCGGGAAATGGTAGCTGAAACCATGGCTCCGGATAACCTGATGACAGTCGGAGAAGTCAACATTAACAATGAACAGGATGCTATCAATTATTCCAGTGCTGCAAGCAAAGAATTTAATATGTCCATTCCTTTTGTTCCTCCGATCGTAGAAATTCAGACCTGGTCACCGGAGAAAATGAAACGTGACCTTAAGAAAGATTACGAAGTTCTGAAAAAAGACGGATGGTGGGCAAGATTTTTAAGCAATCATGACAAACCTCGTCAGGTTTCTCTTTATGGAAATGATAAGGAATATTGGGAAAAATCTGCCAAGATGCTGGTAGCTTATCTTCATACGCTTCCTGGTACTCCGTTTGTTTTCCAGGGTGAAGAATTTGGAATGACCAATGTTGCTTATCCTTCAATTGAGGACTATGACGATATTGATACCCGCAATTATTATAAGACCATGATCGAGCAGGGTTCTTCCCCGGAAGAAGCACTGGCTGAATCCCAGAGTATCAGCCGTGACAACGCAAGAACTCCTGTACAGTGGGACGACAGCTTATATGCAGGCTTCTCAACGCATAAACCATGGATTGGCGTAAATCCAAACTATAAGGAAATCAACGCCGCCAGCCAGATGAAAGATGACAACTCTGTTTTCAGATTTTATCAGAAACTGATTGCTCTGCGTAAAGAACATCCGGTAATGGCTCATGGAGATTTCAAGCTCTGCTGTCCGGAAAAAGGACCAGTGATCGCATATACCAGAAGCTATCAGGGTGAAACCTGGCTGGCTGTGCACAACTTCTCTAAGGAAACACAGGAATTTGCATATCAAGAAGCAGATGTAAAATTACAGCCAGATACTCCGGTGATTATTTCTAATTATGAAGAAAATTCGATTGATTTTCATAATGGAGTTCTCTCACTCAAACCTTATGAAACTGTCGTTTTTCAATTACGGTCTTGCTAATATTACAGTTTGATTTCGATACCTGTATTCTTAACATAGAAAAAGAGCCCAAAAGAGGCTCTTTTTCTATGCTAACTTCTCATGTTTTCCTACTCAAACCAACACGCGCCATCAATCACATGCTGCGAATGATGGCATTAACTATTTATGCGCTCTCAAGAAACGCCAGAATTTCGGCTTTGGTTTTTGAACTTTTTGTAAAGGCTTCTAACGGTATTTTGCAGTATTTTCAGATTTGTTCAGAAGGCTGTCCAGAAGCTGTGAAATGGTCTGGTTTAATACAGGATGTCGCAGATACGGAGCAATCTGATTCATTGGTACAAGAACGAAATCTCGGTTGTGCAGATCAATATGGGGAATATGAAGATCTGGCATATCAATGATTTCCTGATCATAGAACAAGATATCCAGATCCAGTGTCCTCGGTCCCCAGTGGATGATACGTTCTCTGTTTGCCTCCTGTTCTAACTGATGCAGTCGCACAAGCAATTCCTCAGGAGTAAGAAGTGTCCGCATTTTCAGGACTCCATTTAAAAATTCATCCTGATCAGTAACTCCGTAAGGTTCTGTGATAAGATAATCGGAAATTGCCTCTACACGACATCCTTTTGTCTCTGCCAGACCACGGATTCCATTGTCTATATACATCTTTTTATCACCCATATTAGAGCCAAAAGCAATGTAAGCAGTATGCCATTTCCGCGTGATTTCCACAGATACGGTTTTCAGAGGAAGACCAACCGGTGCCCAGGGCTTTTCGATCTTCAGAGTGATTTTTTCAAGTCCGGAAAGAGAGCAAAGAAGCATTTCTGCAAGATTCTCTGCAAGAGATTCCAGAAGTTTATAAGTATGTTTTCTGGTGAAATCAGTGATCATATGGCTGACTTCGCCATAGTTTATGGAAGCAGACAACTCATCGGTTAATCCCGCCAGACGTGTTCTGGTAAAAAGCGTGGCAGAAATAACAAATTTCTGTCCCAGAACATTTTCTTCGGGATATACCCCATGGTTTGCAAAAATCTCCAGCTCTTTAATTTCTATTTTATCTAATCTGGTCTCATCCATAACAGTAAAGCCTTTCTGTATGTTATTTATATTTACCATCTGTTTTGCATCAGTAATTTATCTACATCCTAAGATTGCTTCTGTCATCTGGATCACACGCTTGTTTTCTTTAACATCGTGGACACGGACAAAAGAGCATCCCTTCATTACGCCAATTACACTGGTAGCCAAAGTCCCCTCTACGCGCTGATCTACAGGAAGATCCAGCGCCAGTCCGATCATGGATTTGCGGGATGTACCAAGGAGAACCGGAAATCCCAGATTCTGAAAAAGCTCCAGGTGATTCATTGCTTCCAGATTCATTTCAAATGTTTTTCCAAAACCAATTCCCGGGTCAAGCATGATTTTTTCATCTTTAATGCCAGCCTGTCTTGCAAGATTGACACATTCCTGTGTTTCGGCGAGCATATCAATGAGAAAGTTTTGATATTCAGTATTAGATTTGTTGTGCATCAGACAACAGGCCACATCATATTTTGCGATTACAGCTGCCATGTTCGGATCATATTTTAATCCCCAGATATCGTTAACCAGGTCAGCTCCTGCCTGAATAGAGCTTTCAGCAACACTACTCTTAAAAGTATCTACAGAAACAGGAATGTCAAAATGCTTTTTGACCGCTTCAATAACAGGGAGAACTCTCTGCGCTTCCTCATCAGCACTGACAGGTGTATGGCCGGGACGTGTAGATTCGCCTCCGATATCAATAATATCTGCACCATCAGCAATCATTGCCTCTGTATGTTTCAAAGCTTCATCTATATGATTCCATTTGCCGCCGTCCGAAAAGGAATCAGGGGTAACATTTAAGATTCCCATTATGTAAGTATGATTCTTAGTATCAAAAAAACGGTTTCCAATTTTCATGAACAGAGCCCATCCTTTCTCTTATGCTTATAAAGAAGATCAGTATTCAATTTTCATATTTTTTTTATCATCAGACCAATAGCATTCAGAAGCTGCGGAACATAAAAAACAATTTCTGGACTGCTTATCCGCTTTATAAAGAAGTGCTGCCAGCGTACTGCAGGAATCTCCTTTTCGGTGATGTCCAATGGAAGACAAAATCAGTTCTTTTTCCTGTTCTGCAAAGTGCAGATCTGTCAGAATTTCCCGTGCGATTTCTACTCCTGCAATATCATGGGGAATGTTGTACTGATATTGCTGTGCACGTCCGATATCATGAAGAAGTGCTGCTGCATAGATAAGCTCTTTGGGCAGCTCCAGATGTTCCTCCAGTGCATAAATGTACATCAACCGTGCAACATCCAGAAAATGTTCAGGAGTATGACGGCAGAAGCTCCGTTCACTCTCAAGTTCCTGTATTTTTTTATAGTGTTCCTGATAAACCGGGTGCCCCCAGATCTGATTGACACGGTCCATATCAAAAAAATTGTTATTCATCCTTTTACCATAGAAAGGAACATTTTCTGTAGTTCCTTATCTTCTGTAAATGCACCACGGGTTACAGTAGTGATCGTTTTGCTACCCGGTTTTTTTATTCCGCGCATGGTCATACAGGTATGTTCCGCTTCCAGCATTACCATAATTCCTTTGGGATCCAGAGTACGCTCCAAAGCATCTGCAATCTGAACAGTAAGGCGTTCCTGAATCTGTGGTCTTCTGGAATAAACCTCTACTGTACGTGCCAGTTTACTTAAACCGGTAACTTTGCCGTTGGGGATGTATGCAAGATGAGCTTTTCCATAAAAAGGCATCAGGTGATGCTCACACATGGAGTAAAAGGTGATGTCTTTTTCCAGTACGATTTCATTATTCTCTACAGGAAACTGCTTCAACAGGTGCTGGTCCGCTTCATGGCCAAGACCTCCGTAAATTTCTTCACACATACGGGCAATCCTGTCAGGAGTATCGATCAGACCTTCCCGCGTGATATCTTCACCGATACCTTCCAGAAGCAGACGGACTGCCTGCTCAATTTTCAGCTTGTCAACCATTAAAAAATAACCTCCTTTGTATTTTTTGAAATGGAGATTAGTAAGCGCTTAAATCTTGGGTAGCTTTACTGTCTATGTTTTTAAACTCATAATGATAGTAAATAGATTTTTACTACACTCCGCTTGATAGGAGATAGA
>ERZ791907.1540-NODE-1540-length-14813-cov-2.596219_pt1 | contig 14813 bp, 16 predicted proteins | sample MGYA00510145_ERZ791907 | MGnify/ENA primary metagenome ERZ791907 (study PRJEB30046, sample SAMN00792089) | human gut metagenome | study: EMG produced TPA metagenomics assembly of the A metagenome-wide association study of gut microbiota in type 2... | reverse complement strand
ATTGTACCCAAAAAGCCGGGCGATATTGTAACCATCAACGGAGTTCAGTTTGTCGTCTTAGACAACAAACCCAAGGCCGCACCCGCCAATGCAGACCGTCTGTTCCTTCTCCTAAAGGAACCTGTCGAAAAAACCGCCTTTAGCGACGACGGAAACAACGATTATACCTGCAGCAAGCATCGTGAAATGATTTGCCGCTGGTTCGACGTATTCTCCGCCGCCGTGGATAAGAACCTCATCTACGGTCGCAATCTTAGTTTGCTGACGTTGGATTGTCGCGTGGACTACGGCGCCAAATACGATATGTCGGCTTGCCTGGCAGCTGCCCTTACTTTTGACGAGTATCGCAAATATTCTCATGTAATCCCAAAGGGCAATCAGACCTACTGGCTGGCTACCGGCTATTTCGCAACCCGCTCGGAATGTGATTCTACGGACGATTTTGCTATGCTGATCCGTGAAAACGGAGATTGGGCTTACTCGTTTTGTACGAAAGAGTATGCCATTCGTCCGGCGATTGTCGTTTCTTCTTTGCTGCTTGACGATTGTCGTATTCGCGGAAACATGGACGCTGTATTTATGCAGTTTCCTGAGGATCACGGCATCACTTTAAACGGCTTCCAGCATATGTTCTCTATGCTGGAAGCAGACCCGACCGAAGAGTTGTCCATCTTGAGAATTGAGGGCAATAATGGCTATGCTGTCGGCGTAATTCGCGATTCCGTCTTTGAGCGTTTGGACTACGACTCGCGGCCGTCTACACCGTATTGCTCGGCTATCCGAGATATCATCAACGACGTAGAAAAAGAAACCGCAGACCATATGTATAATCTCTGCGGCGTACGTACAGCCATTATCTAAGGAGGAGTAAAACCATGAAAATCTATGACGAAAAGTACCTGGTCAATATCGTACGCCAGGGAGAACCAATGATCATTCCTTTCTGCGAGCTGAAGGCAGGAGACCACCTGCAGACCGTTAACGGCACAGCTCTTGTATGCGGCACTGACGCCCACGTATCCGGCGATGCTGATTACGAGGGCTGGATCGTCTTTGACGAATACGGGGAAGGCTACTTTCCTGAAGACTTCGGCGCACCGCTGAGATCGGAACTCTAAACACCAATTATCCATGTCCTGCATGCCACCCAATATGGGCAGCATGCAGGACTTTTGTTTTTTTATGGAATTCCTTGTTCTTTCGATATTTTTATTGCAATAACGTCCTCAATATGCTAATATAATCTTGTAAACAGTCTCTCTTTCATCTCCTAATTTGGAGATATCGTTTCTCTAACTCTCTTATCTAAGGGAGCACTGTTCCTATATTCGATATAAAAGACATCATTGGATTTTTTCTGATGGTGTCTTTTTTTATATATATTTTTTCAAAACAACCAACTTGGTTGTTTTGACTCAAAAAATTCTATGAAAGGAGGCATCTTGATGGTGTCAAGAGAAATCGGTTTTGTGTACAACAAGGCCAAAGAACAAAAACTGCCGTATTTCGTCGGTGAGGAAGAAAAAATCCTAACATTCGCCGGCAAACCGGACTTCCAGGTCCGAATCTTTGCAGATGAAGAACTGGACGAACTGGCGTATGCCGTATCCGTAAACTCGGATATTCATGTAGTTGGCGACAAAGAGCTCTTTTTCGCAACGCGAAAGGCTGCTCGAAAGGAACATGCCAATCTCCTGAAGAAGTTCGGTGCGCTGGCAAAGAAAATTCGTGAGAAGACAAATCGTGAAACGCGAATTTTCGACGCCGCCGATGGCAAAATTACCCTGGTCGTGGATACAAACTATGATGGTATGTATCCGCCCAAGGAGACATTTGATGTTCTGAAAAAGATCGAGAAAATCGTATCTCGGGCAGGATATCTTATGACCACCCACCCTGCAAAAGTAGGGTGCTATATTACAAAGGAGAAATAACTATGCGTTTCACAGAAACAATGGACGTTGTAAACACGCTGAAGGCGTTGTTTCGTCTCTCCGATATGATCGAGGACGACCGTTCGGAATATCCGCAGGAGGTAGTTGCAGCTTCTCATCTCAAGAAGAGCGAACAGCTTTTCTCTAAAATGAGAAAGAATCTGCCGCAGGACGCCGCTGTCGAGGAATGGGAGGATTTCTTTGCCAAGGCGAAAGATTCTTGCTTTGACAACGCACTCGTTTCATATCTGGATACTCTCTGGACATTAGAAGATGACAACGGCAATCCGTGGTACGGTCGTGAGTTCTGGAACCACATTGCGATTCCATTTGCGCTTTACGAGGCGCTTGAGGACTATGTTACCTCTATCGCAAAAGCCTATCCGTGCATTCTCGGTACGGAGGCTCAGATGAAGGACAAAATGCCGACATCCTGCTGTGCTCTCAGCATTTACGATCTAAACGATTTCACGATCGTATTTGACAACACGGAAAATATGGATCAGTTTATCGATGAGAACGTAGCTATTGATCCGGTTGACTTGCTGCTCTGGAACGATGGTTCCTGGAGCGCTCTCGATTAACAAAACGTCTATTAAGAAAGGTGGATTCTATGAACACGTTAATCCAATATTTCCTCCGTGACGAGGAAAACAATAAATCTCACTTTGAAGCGGTTCTTACCGGTGAGATGACGGATGAGCAGGATTTGCTTATCCGTAAGATCTTGAAGGGAAACACCTTCTTTCCTGCCTCTGTTGGTCTGGATGAAGATTTGCCGTGTGAATGGCAGGGCTTCGATCTGACATCTCATAAGGCATGCAGTCTGACGGTTCAGCAGTTTATCGAAAACATCCGTGCGACCTATGAGGACTCTGCAGAGTCGTTTAAACCCTTCATTGTAAATGTGAAGGAGGTATCCTCCAGAGATGTTGTCATCTGGGCGGAGAACCGCGAGGATGCTCTGGACAAGGCCGAACACCTTTGCAACACAGATCGGATTTATCTGAACCCTCAAGATCTCGATGAGCGTAGTCTGGATTGCAAGGGGATTGCACCGAGAGACAATCTCACCAAGTACAGCTCCTTCGGCCGTGATGAGGTTTTTGATGCAACACCCTCTAACACTGATGATGAGATGATCCATAACTGGCTGACCAATCTCATCAGCGAGGAAATCGCAAGTGTTCAGGTGGATATCTCGAACGAGCGTATGTGGGCTCTGGGGAGCAACAGTCTCGCCGAGGCGGATATGCACTACGGTAATGCCGCGACCAAGCAGCTTTACCTTCAGCGCTTGCATGAGATGCTGGAGAAGGCATAATATGAGCAAGGTGTAATCGCAGCTTATCATTGCGTTTATCCTTGTAGAAGAACCAAACCCGTGCAGATACTCCATTGTGTCTGCACGGGTTACGAATATGCACAAGATTTCGCGAACCGCTTTCTGCGATAAATATACTGGGCTATAGACCGAAAGGAGAAAAAATATGGATTTATTTAATGATGAATACATCAAGTTCGATTACGACGGCAAGACATATGCCATCGAGATGTTGTACGATCCCATGCCGAGCAATCCGCGCGTTGACGCTGTAAACATTGTCAGTTTGATGTGCTGGCATCGTCGTTATTGCTTGGGCGATCACCATGACTACAAAACTCCCCACGACTTTCTTGATGCGATGCTGACGCGTTATGCGCAGCTTATCACTGAGGAACAGAAAGAGGCGATGTCGATTTCGGAGAAGATTGCCGAGCTGCAGAAGAACTCGGATATCGTGATGATTCCCTTGTTCCTCTACGACCACTCGGGACTTGCTTTGCATCTCGGCGTACCCGGTGTCGGCTGTGACTCATTCGACACAAGCGTGATCGGTTGGGCTGTACTTGAGAAGAAGTCATTTCTCAATATTGGCTTAGCAGAAGCGGAATGGACGAGAGAAAAAGCCGAAGAGTTCATCCGCGACGAGGTTGATGTATATGCTCAGTACCTTGCAGGGGATGTACATGGCTACACCCTGTATGATCTGGAGGATCCGAACGACCCACAGGAGGTTAACTCCTGCTGGGGTTTCTTCGGTACGGATATCTTTACCAATGGTATTGCTGATAACATCCCCGGATTGACAGAGGCTATCAAAGCCGATAAGTATACGACGGGAACTGTACAAACGGTCACCTATACAACGAAGAAATTTGCATAAGAGCAATGCTCTATGCATGGCTTCAATGCAAAAACCTATCAATAATGCTAAGAGGGGCGATGCAATAATCGCCCCTCTTAAAAAGGAGAAAAAATATGAATATGCTTGAAAAGTTTGCAAAGGTTGAAATCAACCTCGTCGATAAGATCTCGCCGGAAGATAAGCAGGTCTGTGAAGTCCTTCAGACGGCTTACGATGCCGCTCTTGCCGCTATTAAGCAGCAAAAAGCTCTTATCAACAAAAGCTGCACAGAGCAGAATGAGCTCATCGCGCAGCTCCCGGACAAGTATCTTTGCTCGGATTATCTGGGCGATACTTTTTCCGAGGATAAAATGGACGAGCAGAGCAAGAAGGTACACGCACTTTTCGTGTCCAACATTGCGAACTGGTTCGCGAGTCACTACTCGGTGAAATTAGATCGCAGTGAGGTCTGCGATTTGCTGATCCCCAAGGAGCCGAACCGATGGGATTTGGATGATATGGACCTGGACAGAAAAGAAATCCGAGAAAAGATTGACGCTATGTCCATGGAATACCAGGTGAAGATGGACAATCTTCATCTGCGTTATGAGGATGTCCTCAACTGGATCTTCCAGCAGCTTGACGGCTTTTCTTTTGAAGAAAAGGCATTGCAGGAGATGAAAGAACAGTGCAAGAGAGCATCGCACGGTTACAACGGTTCGCCGAACTTCGAACTGAAAAAAGCCGTGCTCTCTTTTGAGTATGGCTGCCAACATAGTGACTGGCGCGATAGCTGGGAGATCCGCGGGGATATGAAAGACATCATCCGTGGATTGATAGCATATGACACCGGTATTCTCAATGAAGTACCGTACAATTATGCCTATCTGTTCAACTACAATGTGGAACAGCAGATCATACCGATTTATGGGACAAAGGTATCTTCCGTCAAGCTGTTCAAGAACGGTCGCGTGGACGTACGTTTCCAGTCTGAAACGTACGCGCGAGAGTTTGTAGAAAACTTTCTGAACGTATAAGAGTGGGGAATCATCGCCTGCACATGTCACGCCTGTTAACGATTAAAAATGAGAAGGAGTAATTATGAGCTGTAATATCTATGATGTTTGGCACTTCAAGGAGACTGTATCGTTAAAAGATATGGTTGCTTTGGCACAGCAGATTTCTGTCATCCAGAAGGATGCCGTTAAGGACGAAATTATTCAGTCCTTCGATAATGTCTGTTGGACGCCGTGGTATGACTGCATTGTGGAGGCATTCGGGAGCATTCCCGACCATCTGGGGAGAATAGTCGCAGCGGCAATTTTCCCAGTGATGGAAACACAGTATCTCAGCCCCGTATGGACTTTCCCGACTGCTTGCATGGACAAGTTGAAGGAGTCGCTCAAAAAACATACCGCCAGCTTGTATTTGGCAAATCGGGAGAATACCTTGCTCGGGCTGGAGGACTTCTGTAAAGACCTCTACGGTGAGTTTACTCGGAGGGATGGCTCTCTGATGTTTCTGACCGATAAAGAAGGGAACACATATCTCAAAGGGTTCGCCTTGACGGCAGCTACATCGAGGTATCTGGATACCCGCCTGACACCGTTCTGCTATACAAATTCGACAGAGATGGAAGAGAGGGACTTCCCCGAATATGCAGAAAAGTTCGCATCTTGCGAAAGCGAAGAGGCTCGCGCCGAAATGTTGGCGGAAGCCCAGAGTGCTCGCGGTGCGAAGTGGGACGAGATCCTTTGTGGGCGGACGAACTGGAAAGGTTTGGGCCTGACTTATCAGCTCAACGACATGTCCAAAACGGCGAAATGGCCGGAAATTGTCGCAGTCGTCAAAGGTATTTTGGAAAACCATAAAAGCATAAGCGATTAAAACGAATAATTGGATGGAGAGGGTATCCCTCTCCATCTGTTTTTAGGAGGCAAAACCTATGAAATACAAACATTTGGGACAGAATATTCCCCAAGAGGCTCGCAAAGAGCTGAATGAAAAAATTCTACACCTGATCGCCTGCAACCAAGCTGCAGCAAACGGCATCACACCGGAGGACATCTACAACGCCTACACCGGTGACGGTGGCCTGCATGGACTGAATTTCTCCGATTTCGACAATTACGCTGAATTTTCTTCGGCGAAGAAAGAAATCGAGAATGGACAGTTTTTTACGTCTCACCCCATTTGTGAGTTTGTGATGGCAGCTCTTGCTATGAATAAACAAGAGTTAGTCGCCGATCTTACCTGCGGCATGGGCAATTTCTTTAATTTCGTTCCTGTGGAAAGCAATGCGTATGGATGCGAAATTGACGCTAAGGCCTATAAGGTTGCGCATTATCTGTACCCGGCAGCTAATCTGGTTCGAGATGATATTCGCAGCTACTCAATTCCTCTCAAAATGGACTACGTGGCAGGAAATCCCCCGTTTAATCTGACCTTTGAGTTGGGACAGGAACGCATTCTATCGCAGCTTTACTTCTGCCAGAAGGCGGTGCAACTGCTTAAACCTTATGGTATCATGGCTATTGTCGTTCCAATGTCTTTCCTTGCAGACGATTTTTCTGATGGGAAGATGATTGAAGGGATGGAACAGAACTTCCGATTTCTTGGACAGTTTGCGTTGCCGACAGATGCCTTCCGCGCAGTCGGTGTTCAGTCCTATCCGACGAAAGTACAGTTCTGGCAAAAGCGACCGGAAGGGGAGGAGAGCAAATCTTTTCCTTATCATACGGCTATGACATTGGATGTAGCAAATTTCTCAAGTGAGAGCGTAGAAGCCGTGCGTAAAATGATTGTTGTTGACGCACAAACTGAGTTGAGGACAAAAAAGAGCAGTATTATGTTGCAGCTTGCTCGCGAGAGTGATGCCAAAACTGATTTTGCGTATAAGGTAAAAAAGTACCTTTATACGATCAAGTCGCATCCTCGCCTCCAAGAAAAGCACGGGAAAGCGTGCGAGTATCTTGGCCGTCTGTATGACCAAAAGCAACCGGAAGGCATGTCATATGAGGAGTGGTGCCGGCTATGCATCACCGAGGCAAAGGTGCTCGCATATCTGCGGCAGATTGTCAGCCGACAGCACAAACCGAAATATGAGGACAAAATCGAACTTATCAAGAGTAACGGCTGTCTGACTTATCGTGCATACAGTCCGAAGATGGCTCGCAAACTCACGGAGAGCCAGAAAGAGATGGTCCCTATTTCGAGTATTATTGCTTATGACTGGCCGGCGGAGAACTACGGCGTATTTTCTAAGATGCTGCGTCGCAAGCAGCGCTGCTACCAGACTGAAATGCAACCGTTCTCTGAAATGTCCTCGGAACCCCATATTGCTGAATGGCTGAATGACTTTATTCTTCACGATGCAGAGAATAATGAAGACATCCACCTGACAGACCTGCAAAAGCAAGATATCAACCGTCTGATCCAGAAACAGTATGGACTGATCCAATGGGAGCAGGGTAGCGGAAAAACGCTTGCCGGCATTGCAGTTGGCACATACCGTATGCAGGAACAGAATGCCTTCTGCACATGGGTGATTTCGCCAGCTATCTCGATTAAGAATACATGGGAAGTTGCTATGCAGAACTACGGCAAACCGTACATCATGCTGACCCGCTCGTCGGATTTGGATAATATTCAGCAAGGTGACTTTGTGCTCGTGACACTTAATATGCTGTGTAAGTATCGCAAGCAGATCAAGAAGTGGATTCGCATGCACATTCAGAAGGTTGCGTTCTGCTTTGATGAAAGCGACGAGATGAGCAACCCTAACAGCCGCCGAACAAAGGCTGCACTGAGCTGCTTCCGCCGCTGCAAGTTCAAACTCCTGATGACCGGCACAACTACCCGCAACAACATCAGTGAGTTTGCGCCACAGCTCGAAATGCTGTACAACAACTCCTACAACATGATGTCGTGGTCCCAAACGGTATATCACTTTAATCGCGGGAAGAAAGACGAAGAACCTGGATTGCAGGAAGGCCGAAATCTGTATTTTGGAAAACCCATTCCAGCGTACAAAGCGGGCTATTCGCTCTTTTCTGCTTCCCATCTGCCTGAAAAGGTTACCGTGTTTGGCGTAGGCCAAAAGACGCAGGACATCTATAATGCCGATGAGCTGAATGACATTCTGGCGCATACGGTCATCACTCGTACCTTCGAGGAAATTACCGGTAAGGACATCAAGCATATCCATCAGATCCCGGTACAGTTTTCTTTTGCAGAGAAAGCCGTATATCAGAAGGCGATCAATGAGTTCCACTCGATGAGAGCCAACTACTTCCGGTCAACCGGTAACGCCCGTAAGGACAGCATGATGCGCCTTATCCAGCAGATTACCTTGCTGCTGCGCATCAGTGCGGCACCGAACACGGTCAAGGAATATACGGGCGGAATGCCTGTAAAGCTTGCCAAAGTCATGGAGATGCTGCAGGATATGCCGGATGATATGGTTGCCATCGGTGTACGGCATAAGAACGTTGTAGATGCTTACGCTGCAGCTATTCACTCGGTAATGCCGGATCGGCCGTTGTTTGTGGTTACCGGTGATACCACGACGATTGCACAGCGTCGCAAACTCCGTCAGACTCTGAAGGAGAGCGGGAATGGCATCCTGCTGTGCACGCAGCAGAGCCTGCCGAGTTCCGTCAACTTCGAGTATGTAGACAAGGTCATTATCCCGGAACTGCATTACAACAACTCTCGGATGAGTCAGTTCTACATGCGGTTTGTTCGTTTCACCTCGCAGCATGAAAAAGATATTTATTTTGTGACCTACCTTGGCAGCATTGAGTCCAATCAGATGCAGATGGTACTCGCAAAGGAAAAAATCAATCTGTTCATGCGTGGCAAAGAAACTGACCTCGATGAAATCTACGACACTTTTGGCGTAGACTATAATCTTCTCGAAGCACTGATGCGCAGGGAAGAAGACAAAGACGGCCATTTTCAGATTCATTGGGGACAACAGGAAATTTCCTGAACTTCTCGAAGTGCAATACCTTCAAAAAACACCTTGGTAGAAACCTCGGCCCTTTATGGGGGGGTAATTGACTATTGGAGGGCGGCTGCTTTTTTGCAGCCGCTCTCTTTTTTCTTGTGACACATCTATAATGCACAACAAATATTCCTTGCCATTACTGGGGAGATATGATATAGTATAAATATAAATTGTCTCTTTTTTATCTCATATAGTGAGATAAGTCTCATTTATCGCACAACATATTTAGGCGATAACTGTTAAAAATAAAAACACAACACCTATCGATTTTTTGCATCGGTAGGTGTTTTTTTATATATACAAAACATATTTTAAGGAGGACATGATAATATGTCTAAAAAAAATGAAGACTTCCTCATTCAGAGAAATGACGACATCGACAACACGGTTTACGAGCTGTTAGATGCCATCATGCGTGAGGAGGACAAGAAGGTCATCCGGAGCGAGCTCCGGAACGCAGTGGAAGCCCTGGTTCAGGATCTTCAGGTGGAGCATCAGCTCACTGAAGAAGATGAGGATGAGGTGATTGACTCAGCCACGGAACAGGTAAAAAAGCACGGTCGTTGGTCGGGTTCCCATCTGGAGTGGGATATGTTCATTATCGGAAACACATTCACCACAATCGAGTTCGCACTCGAAGAGAATGGGATTCCGGTTTGCCACCCATGGTTTGACACGGACAACGAAGAAGCAGTGTGCTGCGAAACATCAGACAAATGCGCATACTGCCCGCGAAAAATGTAAGGAGAGCTGTATATGGATTATACTTTAATAATCGCTGGAAATAAAACCCCCGAAAAATTGGCGCTCATCGAACGACTGACCCAGTTCTATAAGGATAAAGCTAATGTCAGCATTATTTCCTACGATGACCCGCACGATGTTTTCGAGTTCCGCAAAAGCTATACCGGCGAAGGCTTTGTTTTTGTTATTCCTCTTACTCATAAAGAAGATATGGCAGCTTGGGCTGAGCTGAATAACACATCGGACCTCGTTTTGAGTTTGGATGATGTTTCCCACATAACACTTGATGCAATTCAAATGTGCGATACCATCGAAACTGTGATTTTGCCTCACGAATATTCCCGCCGACTTTGGACTCTTACTGATCCGGATTGTGCGCAGTATATTCTCGCACGAAATCGCAATGTTTACGACTGTATGCAGGTGCAGCAACTTCCGGATGACCAGTTCGGAGTGGCAACTATGACGGTTGATCTTTCCGAATACACGACAAGCGAAAAGTTAGATGTGCTTGCAACATACGGCTATGAGTGGAGTTCGCTGCATAAGTCATTACCTGATTGCGATGCTATGCGCACGCTTGCTGAGTGTGTTTTCGAAACGGAGGCACTTCAGAATATTGATGAGGTCTACTCGACATACGCCGAAGCGAAGGACAAGGTTGAACATCTTCGCCGCAGGATTTCGAAGATGTACGACGAGGAGAAAACTCCGAGTGCCGAATCGACTGAAAAATTTGCTCCTGGATGGGCAAGTTATTCCGACGAGCGAGAGCTTTGGCTCCGTCCGCTGGATCCGATTTCCCCGGCTGATTTCGAAGTCGTTCGTGCGACACCGTCTTATATGCGATATGGCGAGTGGGCATTTACCCATCGTTTTATCCATCTGTCTGCATATAATCTGAATGATGAGTTTGATGCTCGCATTCTGAACAGGGACGGCAACATGGATGAGACCACACTGGGAATCGCCGGCGTGGACCACATCATGACAGATGAGTATGGTAAGCCGGATCGAATCAATGATCCCAACTACATCCTTGACTATGCGCTGTTGGCGGCTATGATTGCAGATGACGAAAACGGTGCGCAGTACATGTCTGAAGCACAAGCAATGAGTCTGGTCGATAAAATTGTCGGCGCAGATCGTTGGAGTTAAACAAAATGCGCTCGCTCATATCGAGCGGGCGCATTCCCATTAAAGGAGGAAAATTATGATCAAAACTTTTCCTGTCGAAGTTGGACAAACCGTATATCTTGGCGTTTTAGATGGCTATGCCCCTAAATTACCGGCGAAGAAAATGATTGTGGGCACGATTACTAAAATCGGACGTCAATATTTGTACGTTCGGTACAATCCGTACACAAAGCCGCTTCGCTTTTCTAAGGATAACATGACGTTTTCCCCGTTTCCGAATAATCCGTACGACAATAAGTACATCATCTTTGAAACGGAGAAGGATTTCTTGACGGAGATGGAACGCAGGGAGTACAGGAAGGTTATTGCGTCGTGCTTGTCCAACTCGCACTCAGCCAACCTCGACGCGCTCGACATCTCTCTTGAGGCACTGAAGAAAATCTATACGGTGCTGAAAGAGGAAGGTGTTGATAAACTCAATCCAGTTGAGATAATTGATTATGCGGGAAAAGGTGGACAATAAATGGATTTTAATATCGAACAGCACAAAAAGCTGCATCATGGTTATCTAGAAATAATAATTTCACCAGATGGGGAAATCGAGTATGCAATCCCCTCACATCAGATATATCTGCTGCGGAAGGCTATGGATATCACACATTTGACAGAGGTTGAACTTAACAACCTTTGCCCCGAAGAATACTACGGGGACTTCATGCGCTGGCTGTTCTTTATCAGCCGATATCTGCCGGTATGGGAGAACTTTGTGCTCGGCAATGTTCAGGTAACACGAGCACAGCATGCCGCACTGAAGTCATTAAAAATGCATGGTCTGTACAAAGGCCAAATTCCCAAAATCAAACCGCTCAGCAGATGTCCTGTTTGCGGAGCCGAGGCGAAACGCAGCACGGTATCCTTCAAGGGAACATCTGAATATAAATACAACTGCTCCAACATAGCTTTACACGTGAGCTGCGGCGATTGGTACAAGACAGACAAACAAGCTCGTGCAAGCTGGGAGAAACGTTGCATGGGCTTTGGTCAGCCAGAAAATTATCGTCCAACCAATGAGGAACATATCCGACAGATGTTGCGAAAAGCTCAAGGCGCAGAATTCTATCATGCTATCAACAGCGCACATCAGATGATGTCCAACATTTCTTCTGATGAGGCAGCCGACAAATGGCTTAACAAGAGATATGTTCCTGAAAAATGCGCTAATTGTCTGAAACAGCAGATGGAGTATTGCGTTTGCAAACCGTTTGCACCGCCAGAGTATTTGTACATTGTGTCAAAGATTGAGCCTTCTGAAACTAATTCCGACTCAAGTTCTACTAGGCAGGTTGTCACTCGCAGCGAGAAGGAAGCGTTTAAACTTCTGGCCGATGATCGCAACACCTTGTGCAGATATAGCAACAGAACCGGCGCAGAATATTGGCATGCTGAAGAAAAGGAGTGGAAGTATGAGCTTGACCAAAGAACAGATTGAGGCTTCGGTCGCACATTTTAATGCGATTTTGGAGCGAAAAGCAGGTCCACCTGAAAACCGCTGGTCGGAAGCGGACCAAATGCTCGCAAAATCTTTAATCGCCAATGGATACGATCATATGAGCTGTATGCGCACCGAGAAAGGTGGCAATTTTGTGATCGGAATTGGCGGACCAAAAGGCAACCGGGCTTTTTTCAGCGTCGGCGATGTTTTCCCTGATTTAATGGAAGGGGAGAGCATCGAACTCCAGACGATCGCCGAAATGCGGTCCGAAAAAATAACCAGAAAGGGAAAAAAGATGAGTTACAAAAAATTTAAAGACATTCCACGTCTGATTACTGCCAACTATGCGGTAGATTATCCGCTGCCGCACTTGGTAAAATGGATTGAGAGGGAGCAGCAGGAAGCTGGCCTCCAGCTCAATCCGGACTTTCAGCGAGGTCATGTCTGGACAGAAATGCAACAGATTGCCTATATAGAATTCCTGTTGCGTGGAGGCAAGACCGGACGAGACGTATATCTCAACAACCCGGAATGGCATCACAAACGCCCGGAATCGGATTACAAGGACTATGTCTGTGTAGACGGTCTGCAGCGTATTACCGCTATTTCGAAATTTATTAACAACGAAATTCCGGTATTCGGCACGTTGTATAAGGATTTTGAGGATAAGTTGTCATCGATCCATGACACGATCCGCGTCCATATCAACGATCTGCCTACCAAGCGGGATGTGCTACAGTGGTACATAGAGATGAATGAGGGCGGAACGCCTCATTCCAAGGAAGAAATAGAGCGGGTAAAGTGCTTGATGAACGAAGACTGCGACATATGAAAGCAGACCAGACATATTGCATCTGTGATAAGCTGCCTTGATGCACCCATACGCAAAAAAATGGTTGCAACCAAAGGGCAAGCATGTTATACTCATAGTAGAAAGTCTCTCTTATCACAGTTTTTCCTGTGAATGTTTCTCACCTCTATATATAGAGACTGTCTAACCATACATACAAACACACCTATCATGACTTATTGGTAGGTGTGTTTTTTTTATATATAAAATCAAATCTGCACAGGAAAAGAAAGAAGGTGAATTTATGAGAAGCAATGCCGAAATTGCAAGATCTATGGCCATCAAGTTCTGGGGGCGGCCAGATCATCAGAAGAAGATCGCTGATGGTATTTGGCTGTTTTCAACAGCCAGCCATGGCGGTATGATCGTTGATACAAACGTACGAACTGAACTTCGTTCGTACAATTCTCCGGTCACATCACGTCAATACCTGATCCCCTCGGAACAGCATTTTGCTGCTTTTGAGGAGGATTGCATGGCTGCAATCGTCGAATGGGTCTATGCGAGTGACATCTACACGCACAAGTTCCGTTCGATGTATGTATCAGATCTTTCGGATGAGGAGTTTTTCCAGGAACGTCTGAAACTCATCCACAAGAGTCTGGAACACTGGAATCCCGACGTTCTTGAGAAATGGCCAAATCCTAATTACTAAGAAAGGAAGACAAAGATGGATTTACGTATGCAGAAATTCTTTCTGAGACAACTGTCCCTCATGGAGGAGGAATACCGTTGCGAGTTTGAAATGGCAGTAAACATGATGTTCTTTAAGAACAACCTGCAGCCATTTTATTTCGCGGAACATGAAGACAAACTGTGGAAGCTGCTGGAGTGCGTTGACGATGCCGTTACGGAGTCGTGTGACGCATCTTTTACGAAACAAGACTTAATTGACGCTTTGATTTTCACCTCCAAAGTGAAATTCAATCCCGATTATTATCTGAGTTTAACGGCGGACGACTTCCGCACGTTGCTGTATCTGCTTGCAGAACAGAAACGTACCGTTTACAGCGATATTCCATTCGAAGATGATGCAGAGCTGAGGGAATTTCTGGAGGCACATCCGCAGTGATGTACCACGCAACGTATAAAGAGTATCTGCCAAGCATCCTCAAAACAGGACTCGGTGGAGCAAGAACACACCCGAATTGGGATCAGTCAAGAGAGGGCATAGTCTACTTGTCTAGCGACAAAGATTGCGCTCTTGCAATGGCAGAAGTAGCCGAACTGGTCCCCGATGAGGTGTATAATTCGGGAATAGTTATATTGGAGGTCGATTGCACCGGCCTCAAACTCACTCAGGACAGGAACGTCATTTGCGATGAGCCTGTCTATTTTGAGTTTGAGGGTGTAATCACCCCCGATAGACTAAAAATTTTATTCTGAGAAAGGTGATAGCGCATGAACTATACTATGAGGTTTAAAAACGATAACGGCGAGACAGTCGAAAAGATTTCCAATGTATTCACCTCGCCGA
>ERZ791907.1512-NODE-1512-length-15120-cov-19.318221_pt1 | contig 15120 bp, 10 predicted proteins | sample MGYA00510145_ERZ791907 | MGnify/ENA primary metagenome ERZ791907 (study PRJEB30046, sample SAMN00792089) | human gut metagenome | study: EMG produced TPA metagenomics assembly of the A metagenome-wide association study of gut microbiota in type 2... | reverse complement strand
AGGATCGGCATGGCGCTTGCGCCACGGCTGCGTGGTCTGGGGATGGATGTGACCGTCTGCGCCAGACGGTGCGAGACCCGGGCGCTGGCAGAGATGCAGGGATTCGCCGCTGTGCCGACGGAACAGCTCCCGGCTGCGGCAAAGGCAGCCCTGGTGATCTTCAACACCGTCCCGGCGCTGGTGCTGGATGAAACTGTGCTGAAAGGGCTGCCGCAGGAAACCTTGGTGATCGACCTGGCGTCCCGTCCCGGCGGCACGGACTTCGAGGCGGCAAAACGCCTGAGAACACGTGTGGTGTGGGCATTGTCCCTTCCGCCGGAAATGCGGCGTTGACACACGCTGGAAAGGGGTTCCAGGCGTCAAAAATGTTGAAAAGTCGGTGGAAAGACTGTTGAATTGAGAATTCCAGGCTGAAAATTGTGAAAAAGCGACAAAAACGGGGATAATATCCAGCAAAGAATCTAAAGAAAATTGAGTCAATGGGCTTGACACGGGCGCGATAATATGTTAAAATACGTATGTAAATTGTTTACGAGGGCTTTTTATAGGTGCTTGTAAGCATGAAGATTGCCGCAGCGTGCGTCTTTCGGGTATGGAAGCGGGATTGCCCGGATGCGAATGCGACTGTTGGGGTTGGGTGAATCACATCCATGCAGACGGCAATGAAACTCAACTAAAAGAGAGGTAAAGAGAAATGAAGAAGACATTCAACAGACTTCTTGCTGCAACTGTCGCAATTCCGGTTGCACTGGGTCAGATTCTTGCAATTTCTGCAAACGCTGCGGAAGCTCCGGCAGCAATGCAGGTCACCGCAGATCAGCTGCTGAAGGTAAACCCGGAGACTGGTTTCCCGACTGACGCTGAGGGCGATACCATTGAATACACAGTAGAGTCCGACTGGAACACTGTACTGGGTAAGAAGGTAGAGTCTGCTGCAAACGGCAAGACCATCACCCTGAATGCTAAGGATCTGGTTGCTGGTTTCAACACCAACAACTACTACGCTGGACTGCTGAAGGACATCGTAAACGCTTCTGAAAATCCGACCGCTACGGTAGAAAACGGCGTTGTAACGATCTCCGGCACTGCTGATCTGGAAAGCTATCTGGCTCCGCAGCTGAAGGACAAGCTGGCTGGCATGAGCGGCTATGAGAACGTAACTCTGGATACTTCCATCCTGAAGGGCGTTGCTTACACCGCAAAGATCACCACTGATCTGGCAAACAGCAAGGAAGTAAAGGCTGACCTGAGCTTCACAGCCGGCGGCAAGACCTACACTGTAGATACTGCTACAGATTACATGAACGCTGTATATGACAGCCTGGAATCCCAGGTTGAGGCTGCTGTTGACCAGAAGGTCAAGGATCTGGCAAAGCAGTACGGCATGACAGAAGATGAAGTTCGTGCAAACGCTGACTTCGACATCGCAGGCGACCTGGCAGCTCTGAAGGCTGAGACCGACAAGCTGGGCAGCAAGATCGACACCGTGAAGAAGAAGTATGACGCTGCAAAGAACCTGTCTACTGCAACTAAGACATACGGCACTGCTGACGAGGCAATCGCAGCTGGTGTTAACTATGCTGTAAAGAAGGGCATCCAGTCCGCAGCAAACCTGCCGACAACCGTTAATGGTCTGGTTGGCAAGTACGGCGCACAGTTCGACAAGGCTGTATCTTCTGTAAACAGCAGCCTGCAGGATGCCGGCGTAAATGTTGAGATCGCTGTAAAGTCCGGCGATGTTGCTGCTCTGCTGAACGGCGCATCCAATGTAACTGTTGGCGCAGCTGCCGGCACTTACACCGCTACTTTCGAAGTTGCTGATGCTGAATACGATGCAGTTGTTGCATATGTAAAGGCTGAAGTTGCAAAGAGCGACAAGCTGGCAAACAAGGAAGTTGAAAGCGTAGAGACCACCAAGACTGTTACCGTTAAGGGCGCAGCTGCTGGCACTGCATCTTTCAATGTTGAGCGTGACGTTGTTGTTGTTCTGAAGGATAAGGAAACCACAACTTCCACTTCTGAAACAACTGATACTACAGAGACCACTGTAACAACTGCAACTGGCTCTGACACAGATACCAACACGCAGACTACTGTAACAACTGTATCTGGCTCTGAAACAAACACTGAAACAAACACTGAGACGAATACTGAGACCAACACCAATACCAATACAGAAACTAACACTGAGACCAACACAGAAACCAATACTGAGACCAATACTGAGACCAACACAGAAACCAATACCGAAACTGGAACCGGCACTGGCACAGGTACAACTGAGACTCTGCCGACTGGCGTTTCTTCTGTAGAGGTTAAGCTGGTTGACGCTGAGACCGCTGAGGACATCTACCTGTCCAACGAAGAGTCCTTCGACGTTGCTGGTTTGATCGAGTCCGTAACTCTGCACCTGGAAGACGGTACTGACTATCAGGTACAGGATCCGGCAACTGCAATTGACTTTGCAATGACTCCGGCCGAGGCTTATGCAACTGTTGACCAGAAGGCTGGCGCAGGCAAGGTTTACTTCAACGGCGAAGTTGGTCTGAAGTACAAGGGCGAAGAAGATCTGACCATCAGCGAAACCGTTAAGGTTGCTGTAGCTCTGAAGGGCGACACAAACCTGGATGGTAAGGTAACAAGTACTGACCTGTACGATACCATGCTGTACATCGCACTGAAGGGTGCTGGTGAGAAGGAATACTTCGACACCGTAAAGAATGGCACTGCACTGGAGACCAAGCTGGCTTACCTGGCATCTGATATTGATACCGAGTCCAAGGCTGGCGCAAACACAGACGATGCTAAGCTGGATTCCACCGATATGCTGTACACTCAGGTATACCAGGCATACAACGGTGCTGGTGAACACATCGACTGGGCAGAGGCTCTGAAGATCGCTAACGGCGGTAAGTAAGAATCTCTTTTCCCGCAACTCTTATTTAAGCTTGTATATGTTGGTGGTGTGAGGTGCATATCACACCGCTGATATATCACATATAATTTTATTCTTGAAAGGAAATAGAAACAATGAAGACTACATTGAAAAAGACAATGGCAGCTCTTTCTGCTGCTGCTGTTGTAGCTGCATCCGCTGCTGTTATGGCTATTCCGACAAGTGCTGCAGGTATGTCCCTGACTATCGGTAGCGCAACTCTGACCGAGTCTGAACTGAAGGCTGCTGATTACAAGGTAACTCTGCCGATCGGTTCTACCGCTGAATTCAACAGCGTAGGCGTAGGCGTTACCCTGGGTGAAGGCCTGTCCTATGTTGAAGATGGTATGGAAACAACTGCTAAGGGCGCATCTGGCCTGGCAGTAGAGAGCAACGGCTTCGTATTCATGCCGTTCAGCTATGCAAGCGTTCCGCTTAAGACCCTGAAGCCGGGTCAGTTCGCTCAGATCACCGTTAAGGTAACTGACGCAGCTAAGGCTGGCGACGTATTCAACCTGACCATCGCTGGTAAGGATTCTGACGGCACTGTTATGGAATACAAGAACGGTGTAACCGGTGAAACTGGTGAGGCTGGTTCTGGCGCAGGCACCATCACTATCGTTGCAGATGCAACCGATGCTCCGACTGAAGCTCCGACAACTGCTCCGGTAGCAACTGGCACAACTGCTGCTACTACAACCACTAAGAAGGCTGCTGCTGCTAAGTCCACTTCTTCTCCGAAGACTGGCGACGCTCTGCCGGTAGCTGGCGTAGCTGTAGCTGTAGCTGTAATCGGTGGCGTAGCACTGGTAGCTAAGAAGAGAAAGTAAGCTTTCGCTGCGATAGCAGCAAATAGCGCAACTGAATCTTAACGCATTTTATGCGTGAAAAGAGGACATCTCCTTCGGGAGGTGTCCTCTTTGTTTTTTCCGGCGCATAGAGTATAGCGAGGTGATAGCATCATGATCGCAATTTATGCCCGTCAGTCGGTGGAGCGCCCCGATTCCATTTCTATTGCCATGCAGGTGGAACACTGCCGCCGCATCTGTCCTGCCGAGGCGGAGGTGCGTGTGTTTACTGACCGGGGCTTTACCGGAACCAACACCCACCGCCCGGCGTTCCGGGAAATGCTGGAGGCGGTGGAACAGGGCGAAGTGGAAAGCGTCTATGTGTATAAGCTGGATCGGATTTCCCGTTCCCTCTGCGACTTTGCCGCAATGATGCAGACGTTCCGCCGCCGGAATGTGACGCTCCACTCCGTCCGGGAGAGTTTCGACACACGGACGGAGATCGGTGGAATGCTGCTGAATCTGCTGATGATGTTTGCGGAGCTGGAGCAGAAAACCATCGCCGGTAGAGTCCGGGACAATTACTACGCCAGAGCCGCCCAGCAGCTGGCACTGGGCGGAACGCCGCCGTATGGATACACCGGGAAAAACGTCCGCATCTCGAACCACACCGCCACTATTCTGGAAGTTCAGCCCGACGAGGCGGCGCAGGTGCAGGCGTTTTATACGGGCTACGGCATCGCCGGGCAGAACGTGGAACAGCTGGTGCAGGCGGCAAACCGTTCCGGCAGCCGCACCCGAAACGGGGCGAACTGGTCGAACAGCGCCGTTTTGCGTATCCTGCGCAGCCCGGTGTATGTCCGGGGCGACCTCCGGAGCGCTGTCTTTTTGCAGGAACAGGGCGTGGAACTGACCCATCCGCTGGAACAGTACTGCCAGGGCAACGGCTACCTGGTCTACGGCAGTCCAGCCGCACGCCACGGCGCAAAGCTGACCCGGCTGCAGGGAGAACATATGGCGGCAGGGTTTCACCCCGGCATCGTGGACAGCGACCTGTGGCTGAGCGTCCAGGAACGGCTGGCGGCTCGTGGCGGCTGTACCAACCGTGGCACAGGTCATCGCTCCTGGCTCCAGGGGCTGGCGGTTTGCGGTCTCTGCGGCGCACATTGCTACGCCCGAAACAACGGCAAGGGCGCAGCGTATACCTATTTCGTCTGCCGGGGCAAGCGCCAGGGCATCTGTCCCGGCATCCCCGGTCTGCGCACCCAGTGGGTGGAGGACGCCGTTTCGCCCATTCTGGCACAGCAGGCAGAACAGCTTTTGCCCTATGCGGAGACAACGCCCCGGCTCGACCCGGCGGCGGTGGCGCTGGAGGAACTGGAACAGCGGATGCGCTGCCTGGCGGCGGAATTGTCCCAGCCCACGGCGGCGGCAGATTTTCTCCGGGAAGAGCTGAACCGCCTGGCACAGGAGCGCCGGGAACTGGAACAGCAGCTGCGCAGGGAATCGACCGGACGAACGGAAACACCTGCCGGCAGCTGGGCGGCGTGGTGGGAGACTGCCGGGCTGGAACAGCGCAGACAGGCGGCGGCGCTGCTGCTCCGGGAGGTAAGGCTCTATCCCGACCACGGCGAGGCGGTTTTGCACTGAAAATGTGCCAACGCCGCACCGCCGCTCCGGGAAAGGTTGCACCCATGACCGCCGGGGAGATCATCGCAGACACCATTTGCAACATTCTCGAAGAGAGGAGACTCGCCCATGAACGACTTGACAGGTGAGCGGATCGGGTTTGTGGTGACCGGTTCGTTCTGTACCTTTTCCGCCGCATTCGCAGAGGCGGCAAAGCTCCGGGCAGCCGGGGCAGAGCTGACGCCGATCTTTTCCGAACACGCCGCCGGGACGGACACCCGTTTCGGAAAGGCGGCAGACCGGGTGGCAGAGCTGGAAGAGATCTGCGGCAGAAAAGCCATCCGCACCATCCCCGACGCCGAACCGCTGGGACCGAAAAATATGCTGGATCTGCTGGTGGTTGCGCCGTGTACCGCCAACACCGCCGCCAAGCTTGCCTACGGCATCACCGACAATACGGCGACCATGGCGGTGAAATCCATGCTCCGGCGGCAAAAACCGGTGGTTCTCGCCGTGGCAACCAACGATGCCCTGGGCGCATCGGCGAAAAACATCGGGCTGCTGCTGAATACCCGGCACTATTACTTCGTTCCCCTGCGCCAGGATGCGCCCCGGGAAAAGCCCACTTCCCTGGTGGCAGACTTCTCCCGGCTGCCGGAGACGGTGGCGCTGGCACGGGAGGGCAAACAGATTCAGCCCATTTTTGGATGAAAACCGGGTCAGACAGCAGGCTTTTTGCAGAGATCCGGCGCTTTTCCCGAAAATTCCGGCAGTCGCCACACGCAGGACACAAAACAGAAAACTTTATGTGATATACTGATCGGTAGGGTCTGGCTCGTCCGGACTCTGCCGATTTTTGGGATAGAGGTGTTCTGTTTTGGCATGGATCATATTAAAACAGGCGATACTGATGCTGCTGCTGAATGTGGTGGGCATCATCGCCTATCGGACAAAGGTCGTCGATAAAAACGGCGGCAGGCAGTTCTCCAACTTCGTGCTGGAGATCGTGACGCCGGTGCTGGTGGTGAACGCCTATGCCGATGTGGAGTATGAGTCCCGGCTGGTGGTGAATATGCTGTGGACGTTCCTGCTGGCTGCGGCGGCGTATGGGATATTCATTGCGGCGGTGTATCTGCTGATCCGTCCGAAGCCGGGGCGTGAGACGGAGATCGAGCGTTTTTCCGCCATCTACAGCAACTGCGGCTTTATGGGCATTCCGCTCGCCAGCGCCATTCTGGGGAATGAGGGTGTGTTCTATACCACGGCATTCCTGAGCGTGTTCTTCTGCTTTGCCTGGACGCATGGCATCATGCTGCTGACCGGGCAGCACGACCGGAAGGCTCTGCTGAAAAAGCTCTGTTCGCCCACCATGATCGGCATTGTCATCGGACTGCTCCTGTTCTTCTTCCGCATTCCGCTCCCCGATCTGCTGGAAAAGACCTTCGGCTATGTGGCAAGCATGAACACGCCTATGGCGATGGTGGCGTCCGGCATCAGCGTGGCGCAGGCGGACCTGTTCCATGCGCTGAAAAATCCCCGGGTGTACTACGTCAGCGCCGTAAAGCTGCTGATCGTGCCGCTGCTCCTGGGGCTGCTGTTCCTGCCGCTGGGCTTTATTCCCCAGGAGATCCGCCTGGTGGTACTGCTGCTGATGGCTGCGCCCTCTGCGGCAATGTGTACGCTCCAGTGCCAGAAGCACAGCATGAACGACGCCTATGCCTCCCACATTTTCGCCGTCACCACTCTGGTCTCCATGCTGACCATGCCGCTGGTGGTAAAGCTGTTCACCTGGGCGGCAGAAAAGTTTTGAAGAATCGTTTCCCTCTGTGAGGCGAGCAGTTTTCCTTTTTCTGGGCGAAAAAAAAACTTGGCATATGGTCACTCCGACAGGGAAAAATATACGATTTTCAAGAAAAATATACGATTTTCACGAAAACAGATTGACATTTCCATGACAAGTATGGTACAATGAAAGCATATGTAGATGGGTACGGGCACAGGCAAACACTCCGGTGTACCGGAAAGTCGCATAGAATACAACAGATACTATTTTGAAACGCAGGAGGTACTCTATGAAATTTTCTGACGGACTCTGGCTCAACCAGAGAGGCTATGACGTTTCCTATGCTGTTCAGGCGTATGATGTCACAACCACAAAGAACACCATCAAAATTTATGCAACATCCAGTGCGATCTGGAACCGTGCGATGACACTGGGCGGCGTGACCTTTGAGATCACCTATACCGCCGTTGCACCGGACGTGATCCGTGTGCATATCTGCCACCACAAGGGCAGCCTGAAGAACAAGCCCCAGTTTGACCTGAATCTGCCGGAGGGCTATGTGCCGGATGAGATCCACGAGGAAGAGGGCTTTGTTTCCATGACTGCCGGTCATACCACAGTCAAGGTAAAGAAGGGCACAGACGGCTGGGACGTGTCGTTCTCCCGTGACGGAAAGCGGCTCACCGGCGGCGGCTGGCGCTCTACCTCCTATATCCAGGAGAACAAGTTCCACCGTGACGCACGCCTGGCTGTCCAGACCGACGACGACTTCTTCAACTACCCGCAGGACGCACACAACACCTTTATCCGGGAGCAGCTGACCCTGGATGTAGGCGAATGCGTCTATGGTTTCGGCGAAAAGTTCACCACCTTCGTGAAGAACGGTCAGAACGTGGAGAACTGGAACTCTGACGGCGGCACCTGCTCCGAGCAGAGCTATAAGTGCATCCCGTTCTATATCACCTCCAACAAGTACGGCGTGCTGGTCAACACCGCAGACAAGGTCTCCTTTGAAGTGGCATCTGATACCATCAACAAGGTCTCCTTTACCGTACCGGGCGAAGAGCTGGACTACTTCTTCATCGGCGGTGAGAATCTGGAAGAGGTTCTGGTGAACTACACCGATCTGACCGGCAAGCCGGCACTGCCGCCGGCAAAGACTTTCGGTCTGTGGCTGTCCACCTCGTTCACCACCACCTATGATGAAGAGACAGTTACCTCCTTCATCGACGGCATGGCAGAACGGGATATTCCGCTCCAGATGTTCCACTTCGACTGCTTCTGGATGAAGGAATACCAGTGGACTGACTTCGAGTGGGATCTGGATCAGTTCCCGGATCCGCCGGCAATGCTCAAGCGTCTGGCAAGCCGTGGTCTGGGTCTGTGCTGCTGGATCAACCCGTATATCTCCCAGAAGTCCAAGCTGTTCGATATCGGCATGGAAAAGGGCTACTTCATCAAGAACCCGGACGGCAGCGTATTCCAGACCGACCTGTGGCAGCCGGGCATGGCGATCGTAGACTTCACCAATCCGGAGGCTGCAAAGTGGTTTGCTGCCGGCGTGCGCAAGCTGTGTGAGATGGGCGTTACTGCCATCAAGACCGACTTCGGCGAGCGTATCCCCACAAAGGCAGTATACTACAACGGCGCAGATCCGATCCATATGCACAACTACTACACCTATCTGTACAACAAGACAGTATTTGAGGTGCTGGAAGAATACTACGGCAAGGGACAGGCGTGCCTGTTCGCAAGAAGCGCTACTGTCGGCGGTCAGAAGTTCCCGGTACACTGGGGCGGTGACTGCTCCGCAGAGTACACCTCCATGGCAGAGACACTCCGTGGCGGTCTGTCGCTCTGCTCCTCCGGTTTCGGTTTCTTCAGCCACGATATCGGCGGATTTGAGGCAAAGGCATCTCCGGACGTTTACAAGCGCTGGTGTGCATTCGGTCTGATGTCCACCCACAGCCGTCTGCACGGTTCCACTTCTTACCGTGTGCCGTGGAACTTCGACGAGGAGTCCTGCGATGTGCTGCGGTTCTTTACCAAGCTCAAGGGCAAGCTGATGCCGTATCTGTTCGCACAGGCTGTCAAGACCCACACCACCGGTATCCCGATGATGCGTCCGATGGTCATGGACTACACCGACGATATCGCCTGCCGCTATCTGGATCAGCAGTATATGCTGGGTGACAACCTGCTGTGCGCTCCGGTATTCCGTGAGGACGGCGTGGCAAACTTCTACCTGCCGGAGGGCAAGTGGTATGACATCATCACCGGAAAGACCTATGAAGGCGGCAAGTATCATTCTGTGACCTGCACCTTTATGGAAATGCCGGTTCTGGCAAAGCCGAACTCCATCGTGACCTTCGGCGCATTCGAGAACCAGTTCGAATATGATTACCTGGACGGCGCAGACGCTATGATCTGCAGCCTGGAGGACGGCAAGACTGCTGAGGCAGCGATCTATGACACCAAGGCAAACCTGGTGCTGATCCTCAAGGCAAGCCGCAAGGGCAATGTCATCTCCATCGAGAGCAGCAACACCGACAAGACCTTTACCGTTTCTGTGGCTGGCACAGACAAGAAGATCACCATGCAGGGCGGCAAGGGCGAGATCGTACTGTAAAAGCAACACCGCACAAAGCCCGCCCGGCGGCTTTGTACGCAATCTGCTTGCTGATTTTCCGTCATACTGCACAGAAATCCCTTGACATACGACAGTATGCCTGCGGAATTTCTGTGCAATCTGTCGAAAAATCCGGCTTCGCATCTTACGCACAAGCTTTGTGCGGTGTTGCCTAAAAATAAGCCTCCTCTGAAAGCGGCGGCTTATCCGCAAATCAATGCAGTCATCAAATGGAAAGGCGGCAGTCATGGCAAAAGGAAAAACAAAAGACGGGCTGGAGTATCTCTGGACGGACAAAAAGCGTACCCTGTTCGGGCTGCCCCTGTCCTTTACCCGGTATTATCTGACGGAGAGCCGGCTCATCACCCGTGTGGGACTCCTCACCGTGGTGGAAGATGAGCTGGACATCTATCGGATCAACGATAAGAAGATGGAACTTCCGCTGGGGCAGCGGATGTTCGGCTGCGGAACGATCATTTTGTTCAGCAAAGACGTAGATACACCGGAAAAACACATTCATTCCATCAAGAAACCCCGTGAAGTCTCGGATCTGATCACGGCGCTCATCAATGAACAGCGTGACCGTTTCGGCATCCGTGGACGGGATATGATGGGCCCGGCTGGTATGCCGCCGGAAGCATGGGGAGATAACGACTGCTGTAACGATTAAGCAGTCCGGCAGCCATGCGAAAAAGAGAAAAGGAGGTCCTGAACACATTGCTTTCTTTTATCACAGAAAAGCAGTCCTCGTGGGAAAAATTGCAGGCGGAGACCCGTCCGATCTTTATCTACGGGATGGGCGATGGTGCAGAAAAGATCATGCGTGTCTTTCGGGAAAAGTCCATTCCGCTTGCCGGCATTTTTGCAAGCGATGAATTCGTGCGAGGCCATTCGTTTGCAGGCTATAAGGTGCGGAAGCTTTCCGAGATCGAAGCACAGGTAGACGATTTTGTCATTGTTCTGGCGTTTGCCGCCGGATACCAGTCTCTGGTGGACAAGATCGTGGAGCTGGGACAGCGCCATACCCTGATCGTGCCGGATGTTCCGGTGGCAGGCGGCGGACTGTTCACCTATGACTACTGCGTGGAACACGCTGCGGAGCTGGAAGAGGTATACGAGATGCTGGCGGACGATGAGTCACGCCGGGTGTATGCCAACATCATCAACTTCCGCATCAGCGGCAATATCCGCTATCTGATGGACGTGACCACGCCGAAAACGGAGATTTACCGCAAGATCATCCGGCTCACACCCAACGAGGTGTATGTGGATCTGGGAGCGTATAACGGAGACACCATCGAAGAGGTTCTCCAGCACACCCGTGGCAAGTACATCCGGATCTATGCGGTAGAACCGGACCGGAAAAACTTCAAGAAACTGTGCAAGTATCTGGACGGCATGAACTATGTCTATGCGTATAACGCTGTGGCATGGTGTCTGGATACCACGGTGCCGTTTTCCACCAAGGCAGGACGGCAGTCTGCTGTCTCTGCCTTCGGGCAGGAGATCGACGCACGCTCTGTGGACAGCATCCTCCAGGGCAGACCGGCGACCATCATCAAAATGGATGTAGAGGGCTGTGAGCGTGAGGCGCTCTGGGGCGCATCCCAGACCATCGCACACTTCTCCCCGAAACTGATGGTTTCGCTCTATCACCGGAATGAGGACATCTTCGCCCTGCCGCTGCTCATCCGGCGGCTGAATCCGGGCTATGACCTGTATATCCGGCACCAGCTGTATATTCCGGCATGGGAGACCAATCTCTATGCCGTACCCTCACAAAAGAATTCTCTGGCGTGAGCAGGTTCTGCAATAAAAAAACAAACGCACCATGCGGCTTTTCTGCATGGTGCGTTTTTGCTTGTGTACGCTGTAAAAAAGCGCTGTGCCGGTTTTCTGCACAGTGCTTTTTGTTTTATTTCATGGGTTTCCGCTGTCTTACTTTGCCAGAGCCTGTTCTGCGGCAGCCAGCTTTGCAGCGCAAACGAATACGTTCATTGCCATCTGGAGTTCTTCCTCGGTGGGGAATGTGGGGGAGATACGGATGTTTTCATCCTCCGGATCTACGCCGTGGGGGAACGATGCGCCGGCGCCGGTCAGAACTACGCCAGCCTCCTTGCACAGAGAAACGATGCGCTTTGCACAGCCCTTCTGGTTGAAGGAGATGAAGTAACCGCCCTGGGGGTTGGACCAGTTGGCGATGCCCAGGTCAGCCAGTTCCTTTTCCAGGGTGTTTTCTACGATCTGGAACTTCGGAGCGATGAGCGCCTTGTGCTTTTTCATGTGTTCTACCAGGTTCTCGAACTTGCCGCCGAAGAAACGCAGGTGACGCAGCTGGTTCATCTTGTCGTATCCGATGGTGGAGAATCCCAGCGCCTTTTTCAGATATGCCAGGTTGTTCTGGCTGGCTGCGATCATCGCAATACCCGAACCCGGATGTGTGATCTTAGAGGTGGAGGCGAACATATAGCAGATATCCTCGTTGCCGGCTTTCTTTGCCTCTTCCAGCAGGTTTGCCTGTACCGGCGGATTGTCTACCAGGTGGTGTACGCAGTAAGCGTTGTCCCAGAAGATACGGAAATCCTTTGCCTTGGGCTTCAGTGCCGCAAAGCGCTTTACGACCTCGTCGCTGTATACCACGCCGCCCGGATTGGAGTACATGGGTACGCACCAGATCGCCTTGATGGTGTCGTCCTCAGCCACCAGCTTTTCCACGATGTCCATATCCGGACCGTTTTCCTTCATGGGAACGTTCACCAGCTCCATGCCCAGGAATTCGCTGACTGCAAAGTGGCGGTCATAGCCCGGTACCGGACAGAGGACCTTCACCTTGTCATACTTGCCCCAGGGCTTGCTGCCCATGACGCCGTTGGTCATTGCCAGGGACATTGCCCAGTACATGATGTTCAGGCTGGAGTTGCCGCACACGATGACATCTTCCGGCTTGACGCCCAGCATGGGAGCGAAGAATTCCTTTGCCTCCGGCAGTCCGTCCAGGCAGCCGTAGTTGCGGCAGTCCAGTCCGTTGGATGCCTTATAGTCATCCTCAGCCAGGCAGTCGGTGATGCCGTTGGTCAGATCCAGCTGTTTCGGCGACGGCTTGCCACGGGACATATCCAGTTTCAGACCCTGTGCCTGAAACGCCTCGTACTGCTTTTTACAGTCAGCGGCAAATGCTTCCAGTGCTTCTCGATTCATCTCTGCTACTCTCATGATTTCTCACCCGGTCCGCCTCCCGGCGGACACTGCTCCTTTTGCATAAATTTGGGGAGTCGTTCCCCGGAATTAAGACATACTCCGTGCGCAGGCAGTCCTGCACACACTGCAATTCTTATTATAACACATCTTTCACTGGAGTGCAAGTGTTCTCCGTGAAAAAACACTCGTTAATTTTTTACGCACACCGTGGAAGAGAAAGACAAAAGCAGCCCTTCCGGAATGGGAAGGGCTGCGGTATGAACAGTTTGCGGTCAGACCAGACCGCCACGCTGGTAGAATCCTGCCTGGATGATATAGGTGCAGCCGCTGAGGAAATGATAGCGGTCACCGATGGGACAGAGCAGGATAGACTGGGCGAATGCCTCGCCGGCGAATTCCTCCGCTGTTTTGCGGATCAGTTCCAGATGCTCCGGCGTAAAGCCGAAACCGTAGAGGTTCACGTGTTCTGCGGCGTACAGGCAGTGCAGTGCCTGGAGCATCACGCAGAATTTTTTCACCGTCTCTGCGGCGATCTCCTGTAAGGGCTGGTCGGTCTCTGCCGCCGTCAGCAGGGATGCCGGCGTGAGCCGGGACAGGTCGCCGTTCAGCGCCGCAAACAGTGCCGGGGTGTTCTCTTCGGAGAAGACCGGGCGGATCTTGTCTGCCACAGCCTCTGCGGAAAGCTCTGCCCGGACGCTGCCCCTGGGATAGCCCTCCATGGCTCTGCCGTCCGGATCGACGCACAGACGCTCGATAAAGGCATCTCCGGCAGCTGCTGCCAGCAGGGGCGAATTTCCGCTGATGGGAATGGCGTGATAGCTGCCGCTGTCCCAGTACAGGAATACCTGGTTCTCCGCCTTGGCGTGGATCTCGTTGTAGTGCAGTCCTGCCATGGCAAATTCCATGACGGCGCTGTTGATATAGATCGGCAGGTGCAGGCTGTCCTCCAGCGCCTTTTGCAGTGCCGGAAAGACCGGACAGGTCTCCGTGCCTTCCTCCAACCCCATCATTTCATAGGCAGAGGGCATGATGCCCACGCCGATGCCCAGGAGATTTTCCCGGGAGAGACAGCTGTTCTGGAGCATTTTTTCCAGGATGTCGTCCAGCAGCGACACCAGCTTTTCCGGTGTCATGTCACCCTCGTGGGCGATCAGCTGTTTATCCAGCGCTGCCGCATTTAAGGTAGTCAGACCGATGGAGACTTCCTTTTCGTCCACGTAGATGCCCACTGCAAATTTATATGTTTCATTGATGTCCAGCAGGATCTTTCGTCTGCCCTTGCGGACCTCGCCGCTGGGGTTCACCGGCTCTTCGCCGACCTCTTCCAGGATGTGCTGGTCGATCATTTCGTTGGTGATGATCGTCACTGCCGCACGGGTGATCCCCAGAATTGCCGAAATGTCCACACGGGAGATGGGGCCCTGTTCCCGGACAACCTTCAGGATCTGCATCCGGTTGCGCCGTTTCAGATCCAGTTTACTGATACCGCAGTCATTCATGTTTTTCTTCCTCTTTTTGAAATCAGATTGCTGAGCGTGTTTCGCAGGATTCCCGTTCGGGATGCTGTGCAATCTGCACACGGCTAAATACGAAACGGACGCTTATTTATCTATTTTACCATATGCAAAACCGGTTTGCAAGGTGTCTGCGGATTTTACTTAAAAATTTACAAAAATGACACGGAACGGAACAGGTTATGCCACAACCGAAAAAAGATAGAAAAATGCGTGAGAAAATTCGGACACCGGCAGCCGGTGCGGTTGGAACTGCGGAGAAATTGGAAGAGCGTTGATTTTGTTTGTTCATATTTTTGCTTAAAAAGGTGTGCCGGACTTGAAAAAGTAAGTTGCAGGCTTGATGGAAAGTCTGATTCCCCTGTCCCGAAAGGACAGGGGGATAACCCCTCAGTCAAGCCTACGGCTTGCCAGCTCCCCTGTTAGGGGAGCTAAAAGAAAAGTCTCCTCTTATAGAGGTGATTCCCCACGGGGTGGGGAAATGTCACCGTAGGTGACAAAGGGGACCGCTCAGTACGAGATGCCCGACAGGGCAGAGGAGTCGATATGTCCCCCTTGAAAAGGCACCCGAAGGGCGTGCCTTGTGCTGGGATGTCAGCGTAAGCTGACAGGGGGATAACCCCTCAGTCAAGCCTACGGCTTTC
>ERZ791907.1507-NODE-1507-length-15229-cov-2.403256_pt1 | contig 15229 bp, 27 predicted proteins | sample MGYA00510145_ERZ791907 | MGnify/ENA primary metagenome ERZ791907 (study PRJEB30046, sample SAMN00792089) | human gut metagenome | study: EMG produced TPA metagenomics assembly of the A metagenome-wide association study of gut microbiota in type 2... | reverse complement strand
GCATTGGATAAAAATACAATAGAGTGGGCAGACCTAACAAAGGTAAACCTTGCCACTATCACAACCTACATAAAGAGTAAAGTTGCGCCAAATTCAGCATGTACCTACCTTAACATCATCAAAGCGTTGCTCAATGAATATTCGGAAGAGGGGATTATTCCTTGTAAAAGTCTTAATGGTGTTTTGAATGGCAAGAAAGTTCCATCGCAACATGTCGCTCTTACGGAAGAGGAATTGAATGCTTTGGATAACTATATTCCCAAGAGTCAGACAGAAAGCGACGTGAAAAATTTGTTTATGAAATGTCTATTGACTGGTGGTAGAAGTTCTGACGCAAAGCGTATGACAAAGAGAAATATTGCCGATGGTATATTGTCTTACGTTTCTCAAAAGACCAAGACGGAAGTAAAACAACCTGTTCACAAGCGACTTGAAAAGTATCTATGCAAGCCTTGTAAGGAACATGCTACTTCTGTTGCAAATCGAACAATTCAGCGTATTTGCAAAAGTCTTGGGATGACAGAGGATGTGCAGCTCTATATCGGGGGAAAACTGAAAACAGGACAGAAATGGCGGTTCATAACCATGCACACCGCAAGGCGCACATTCTGTACTATCCTTGCGCAAAAGGATGTTCCAGTTGAGGTTATTAGAACGCTTGCAGGTCATAGCACGAGCGACATGACAGACAGATACATCTGTCTTGATGGAAGAAAGCCAGGTGCAAACGCAATGGCATTTTTTAATAACTAATTAAAAATTTTACAACTATGTGTTTGATTGATATTTTAATGATTATCGTAATCGTTGTTTCTTGGATAATCAAAGGTTTCATTTAAGGAATATGTTTGTTGATAGCATATTTTTTAAATCACTCTATTGTAGAATTTTTCAAAAATAGGAGAAATAAAAATAAAAAATGATTATTCGTTGCAAGGAAACAAAACCCACACAAGCGCAACAACTTGTGTGGGTGCTATTTTTTTAATCACAAAAACTAATTGTTGGAATTTTATTCTTAAGTTGATACCGTCCATCTTTTCCTATTGTTCTTAGCTGCATAGAATACAACTTTAGGTATTCTTTTACATCTTTCGGTTTTGAAAGAGCCAATTCCCTAAAAGCAAGCATACAATAGTACACGTCTGTCTCTTTTGTAAAACCAAGTATATCACAGACTTCATTGAACAAAAAGGTCTTATTCCACTTTGGAATCCATATATCTAAGAACGCTTTCACATTTTTATCATTAGGACACTCTAATTTGCTCTCTAATCCCCCCAAGTCCCATAAGCGTTCACTTATACCGTCTGCACCACACAAGCGCAAGAGAACGAGATTAATGCGCTTCTGTGGTGTGTTTACGGGAAGTTCCTCAAACAACGACAATAAAGCGTGGTATGGTGTGTATTCTTTAAGCGTAATCAGTTCAAAAAATACATCGAACAGAGTTTTACCATTGTCGTATTCGATATTCCATACAATATCAAACAGTTTCGCTATCTGCCAATATTTTACTGAACCAAAGTGAGATACAGGTTTAGTTTGATTGGCGCCATTTGACCATTGTACGAAAGTACGATTGGAAAACAAATCTTCGTATGGATGGTCTCCAAACAACTTCTTCACAGCCAACACTTGCTGCATTACCCTATTGTTATCGTTAAGCAGCAAACAAGCCGTCAGCGTGGCTAAAAGTTTATCTCCGTAGTCTTTATAGTAATCAGACAAGAAAAGAGGGGAGAGAGGATATTTTCCCCTTTCCTTGTATTTTTTCACAAGCTCTTTTAACCAAGCACGATGATTTCCCCCAAACTCTTTATAAAACAAAGAAAAGTTTTTCTTCTTTACCTCTTGGCGAATGAATTTCCTTCGCTGCTTTTCTTCTTCAGTCATTCTTGTTTAAGTTTGATTGAATATATTCATGATTCACGAGCCACGCTATCATGCTAATACAATTCTCAAAGATATTTTCTTTTTCGTAGCCTTGTATAATATCTATCCCTGTCAGAGAGCGATAATACACCCCTATGTTAAGGACAGACAACCCATAACAAGACTTCTCGTTAAGAATAATCGTGTCGGGCATGAGTTTAACCAATGCTCCGAGAGACCAAGCGGCAACACCGTCCATGCCATATCCAGCTATCTCCGCAACTTCTTTATCCTCTGTCTATGGATTAATGTACTCTTGCAATGTCATATCAGCGGTATCGCTGCTTATTCCTAATTCGAGCAACCTTTTAGTCTGCTCTATTGTTGTGCATATCTGTGCCATAAGTTTGTGCTTCTTTAACTTCATACAAAGCCTTAACAAGGTCATGGTTTGGTAGTTTAATTTTATCCCATCCCATTTTCTTTATCGTTTTTTCTTCTTCGCTAAATATGCGAACAAATATGATAAACAAATCTTTTGGAATATCAAAACCATCTTTGATAAGCTCATCGCAAACAAGATTCCACTTGTAATATAGCTGTTTGAATAATGCTTGTGGGTTTTGCATGAAATTTTCATCTTTAATCATACTTTTAAGAGTATGACTAAAAACAAGAAACACACGCGCTGCCCTTTCTATTATATCTACTTTTGATAGTGCTTTTCTCAACTCTTCTTTAATTTCGTTACTTGTCATAATCTTTTACTTTGTTTTTTACATCGTCTTGAAATTCCTCTTCAAAATGGTTGTGAATATACTCTTCCAAAGACTTCTTATATATCTTTGCATACGCTTTGTAAACTCCCACATAGAAAGAGAGTAAACACAAGACGATTGTCAATAACACTCTTAAAACAAAATCTAACATAACAATCTATATTTTTATTCAACAGAAATCAAAAATTTAACTTAAACCCAATCTGAATACTCTCCTGCTTGCACTTGAAATCCTTTGCATTGGTATTCTCGTTTTCTTTCCTAATATGTAGATTTACAAGGAAATTCTTGTGTTTTGCGTGTAAATCATCATAAATCTTCAAAGCCTCATCGTATTTCACCGCCAATGCGCTATCCATATAGTCGCACATCTGCACTCTGTCCGAACTCTTCCCTTTCAAGTCGTAGCTTTTTAGGTAGCGAGTTCGCTTTGATTTCTTGTTGGTTAGCGCAAAGATAATGTTCTCTTTGTTCAAATCATTCTCAATGGTAAGGAAAACACTATGCGATGTTATCTTATCGTTTGTGTTCTGTCTTATCCTTGTGAGCATAGCATTTACACTATCAAGGCTTTTTGAGAACTCTGCCTTATTTATGTCTTTGGTAAACTCTGCAACTTGTGACCTGCGCTTCAGCTTCTTATCGTAAATTTCCTTTTCGGAGCAATAGTATTCAAGTCCTTTGCGAGTGTGCTTAGCGATGATATAGAATTGATTGTAAGCAACAAGTTCATCAATATAGCAACTTCCCAAATAGTAGGGAAAAAGGTCTTTCAATTTCAACGAAAGGGTGATTTTAGTCAATTCTGTATGCCCAAGTTTTTCTATATTTAACGCTTCTCCCAACAACGGAGTAAGCACTAACTTCTTTCTAAATAGCCAATTACGTTTGTAAGACTTCACAAACATTATCACTCCCTCTTCGCCTTGTGGCTTTACCATTAATTTTAACATAGTCTAATACCCTCCTAATTCTTCAAAACAATACTCTTTAACAGCAACTTCTGCCTTTGATAATAGCAAAGATAAATCATGGCATCCGTCATCAAAAACAACAATGTCGCCACCGTCTTTTTTACACCCTTTTCTTGTTATTATCAAGCACCAATCAGTAATACTTGAATAATAAAATTCTATATGAAATTTATGGACTTTTACTATCTCTGCTAACCAATTTATATCAGCCATAATTATCTTCCTCCTAAAAACTTGTTGATAAAATAACCACACCCCTTGCCTGTAACCTTAGTGGTTATTGTAGTGTGCATAACACCCTCATTGCCACTGCGCACGCCTTTCTTTATTTCAAATAAACCTTGCTCGATGTATAGTTGATTTGGTATATTGTAGTACTCCCCTTTCTTTCCAAGATACCCATTATTGCGTAGCCACTCAAACAACCTGTTCTGTCCTATCGTATAGCCGTTCTGCGTGAGTATCTTTGCAAGCTCACCAATTAGACAACTTGATTTACTTGCTTCTATGGCATTGGCAAAAGCTACTTTCGGGGCTTGTTGCTCTAACTTGTTATTAAGCATTTCCCTTTCCTGCTCCAATTTCGCATTTTCTGCTCTCTCTGTTTTTAGTTTCACAGCAAGTTCTATCACAAGGTCAGGGTTATCCACTATCTGTTCTAACGTAGGCTGCGTAGCTGTCATTCCATACCTCAACAACTCTTTGATTCGGTCGTTGCACCATATTGCAAAGGTAGGGCTAAGCCATCTTGCAAATTCCAATGCTACGTCTTCATGCATCCATGTACCTTGCTCAAAGTCACTGCTGTTTCCTTTCTTAACAACAACTAATTGTGATAGGCAGATCTGCCTAACACTTGATAGTGAGCTTATAAACTCACTTGAAGCGTTGGTGCGTAACCAGTCTTTTGTCGTTTTACCGAAAGCCTTTGCCATTTCTGTTGCATTGACCATCACTCCGTTTTCACTACTAAATGTTATATTACTTCCGTTATAATTAAAAACTTTTATCTTATCCATATCTTAAGTTCCTTTATTTTTTCCCTTAATCATTTACTATCTTTTTTTTAGCCAATTCATATCTGCCATAACTATTTATTTTTTCGGATAAAAAACATAATGATTAGGAAATGTTTTTGCAACAAGTTCCATAGGTTTTTCGTTATGCCAATTTGGAACATAATTGCATATTGCAAAGCATTTTTTTAAATCTAAATTTAATTTTGGTAATTCTTGCTCAATAAATTCTCCTGCTGTCATATCAAGCAACGTGCAATTAGGCGCACAAAAATACTCAAAATGAAAATCACTAATCTCATTCAATGGATTTACTGCATAAACACGCTGAAACTCATTGAATAAATAACTTTGTGCATTATAGCCGCACCCTATATCTATTATTATAAAGTCTTTTGGAATTATTTTTGATAAGTGGAAGTAGGTATCGACAAATCCGAGAAAATCTCCACAAATATCAGCTCTTGTGTCCGAGTGGAAAACTCTCTCTATTTCCGCCTTTGGAATAACAGAAAGCAAGTACAGGTTTATATCTTCATTGGTTTCCATATATCAATCTTCAAGTCTTCTTTCAATCCATTTATACATATCAAGCACCATAAAACTTTTACCAGCGATAGCAGCAATGTTAAGATGTCTTTTCATATCTTTAAGTGCCTGCTCATAACCTTTGATGTATGCGCTCTTTTTCTCAAGCATAGAAGCAGCGGTGTCTTCATCTTTTGGATAAAGAAAAGCCTTGTCAGCCTTACTCTTTATTGTCTTTCCCATTTTCTTTGTTTTTAATATCAATAACCGCCAACAGACAATACGAAGCCATATCCATAAGCGTGTCTATTATTTTCTCTTCTTTCACTTCCAACACATCTTTCTTGCAGAATGACTTGATACGATTTAGTTTGTCGTTCAATCTGATTGCGTAAGATGTAAGCCCAAACTCCTTAAAAGTCTGCGTTGTGCTGTCTCCATAGTCTGCGTTTTTCTTCTTGAATGTTTCAAGCATCTGTTTCGTTAGATTCGCAAACTCTATTTCTTTGCACGAAACAAGTTTGTCTTCGTTTTCTTTGTGAAAAGGTTTCATAAAAATACTTCTAAAAAAAACAAATCTCTCGCCTCCTTTAAGCAAACATTTGCATAAGCCGTCTTCAATTTGCTCTATCCGCATAGGCATGTAAGAATCGCTTAATTCGTCGAAAATAGATTTCCCTCTTTCGTTCAACACTACCAAGTCGCCAACCTTAAATTTTTCTTCACTCATAATATTTACTTTTCATATTTTGGCATGTATGCTTCCACGCTCACCAACTTTCCCTTTTTGTCTTTCTTGTGATTTCTGAATCTAAAATCGTTTCCTCCTGCCATAAATTCGTCTGCTGCATGACTATCTGATATGCAAAGTTTAATAACCGCTTTATTGTAGATTGCGTCTCCTTTTTTATGGCAGTCGAAATAACCATCGTCCAAGCACCTGTTAAGCACTTGCTTTATGGCTAACAGCCGAATAGAGTATGGTAAAATATGTTCTATTTTTTGAGTACTCATTATTACAACTCCTCTAATTTTTCTTCAATTCTTTCCTTCATGCTGTTTAGCACATCTTTCACGTCAGAAACAGCCAATTTGTCAAGGAACACATACCTTCCTTTCCCGCCTTTTTCCTTTACTGAAACAGTTACGCTAAAATCAGTGTCACTTCCCATCAATCCTAAAACATTCTCTACGCATGATTTCATTTTCAATAAATACCATGCTTTGTTTGCGTTTTCTACGTTCATATCTTTAAAACATTAAAATAATTTTGGTTCTCTCAATTCGTTCTTTATTCTCTCATCTGCCACCTCTAAGAAGTGGTTGTCCATTTCCATTCCTATGAACTTACGATTTTCCTTTATGGCTGCAATACAAGTTGAGCCGCTACCTGCAAAGTTGTCCAACACCAAATCACCCTCGTTAGAATAGGTGCGAATAAGGTATCTAAGCAATTCAATCGGCTTTGCCGTAGGATGTAGCCAATCTTCTTTACCGTGTCCCTTTGCAAAAGTTATAATGCTGCTTGGATATTTCTCGTCTGTAATAATATCATCTGCCTTTCCATACTTCCCGTAATTTCTATTTGTTTCTTTGTGCGTCCCGTTCCCTCTGCTGTGGTTGCGTTGACGTGGCTCACACTTCACCATTTGAGGATTATATGTAGGCAGTTTTTTATAGAATACAAGTATTTGTTCATGCTGTCTCATCGGCATTTTCTTCGCATTGAGAAAACCTGTCTTTCTAACCTTGTTCCAAACGATGTCGAATTTGTATAATCTTGGGTTACTCATAATGAGCTTGCCTGCAAACAAGCCTTGACAAAACAATAGTATAGCTCCATTATCCTTTATAATGCGCTCATACTGCCTCCACAACTCTTGCAAGTCTATCTCCTTATCCCACTTTGCATCCTTGTTGTTTTTGTTCAAGCAAGCGTATGGTGGGTCGGATAATATCATGTCAATAGACTTGTCTGGAATATCCTGCATAAGACGAAAGCAATCACCGTGATATAAGTTATTTAATTCAAGCATTGTCAGAATAGTGTTGGATTAGATAATTCTTTCCTAACTCGATTACAAGCAATTTCGTAGTAATTATTTTCTTTTTCAATTCCTATGAAATGCCTATGCGTTCTAATTGCTGCTATTGCCGTAGTTCCGCTACCAATACAATTATCAAGTACAGTCTCATCTTCGTTTGAATAAGTTTTGATAAGATATTCAAACAAGGATACAGGCTTCTGTGTAGGATGCGGAAGTTTCTCACGAGAATTGCTAACTACAGCAGGAAATGTAAGAACATTAGATGGATATTTCCAATCAGCATTAAAAGTTTTCCAATCTCGTGGAGCATATTGAGTTGCAAAAGAAACTTCTTGTGCATCCTTTCTATTTGTCCTCCATTGCTTGCTTTTTCCTTTTTGTGCTTGTCTTACCCTGTCGGATATTCTCGGTTGCATTTGTGGGTTGTATGTGCATCTACCTTTTGCAAAACAAACAATATCCTCACTGTATTTCAAGTGCATATATTTTGCATTGCCGATATTGCTCGGCTTATGTTTCATCCATGTCAACTTTTCACGAAACCAATCTACATTGCTTAATACCAATTTTGATGTAAACGGCTCATTGCAAAACAATACAACTGCACCGCTCTCTTTTAACACCCTTTTATATTGTTCCCATAATGGATTAAAAGGGATAATTACATCCCACTTACATTGAGTCGTTCCGTATGGTAAATCACATAATATCATATCAATACTCCCATCAGGAATTTCAGTCATAAGATTCAGGCAGTCTCCCAAATATATTTTATCTAATTCCAACATAATCATCTTTCGTTCTTTACCCACGCTTCAACATGCCTTAAATATCCTGCCTTGAACGCTTCTTCAAGTGTCGCTTTCGGGTGCTTCTTTATCCACTCAGAAGCGGTCCTGTCAAGTTTGTTTCCATCTATCATAGCGTAAATAGTTTTTCAATAGGTTTCTTCGTTATCGTTTGGTTCATGGAGTTCGTTACCTGCTTTTGCCAAACGCATTTGAAATCATCTGGCATTTCATATTCTGAAACAAATATCCGATAACCCTCTGTGTGTTTCTCTCTGCACCAATCGTAAAATCTTTCGTAATCAAAGTTTTTTGATGTCGTATATTGCTTTACTCCTTTATAGGGAATGTCGCAATAGATAGTCGTCTTGCTCACAGGCGGTAGCTTTATTTCTTCATAGCTACCGCAACGAAAGTCCACATCCGATAAAAGCGGTATTTGCGAAAGTGTATTCCTTATTTGCTCGCTGATGTAATCTCTTCCTTTTACATCATGTCCAGAATAGCCGCCATCGAACCAACGACCGTTATAACTACCCATGAAACCAATCCAACCAATCTCGCCTTTTGTAAAGTCCGAGAAGTCTTCTTTCCAATATGCGTCTCTCGCCTTTGAGTACAAATCCCTACTGATTGGTTCCGTAAATCTCTCACCTTGCTGCAAGCATTTCCACATGGCTATAAGGTACTCGTTATTGTCATTGGCAATCCGCTTGAACGTGTCTGGCACTTTATCCAATAAATTACAGCCACCACAAAAGGCGTCTACAAAATAATCTCCCTCTCTTATTCCATCAAGAATGATAGGCAGAATGTCTTTCGCTATCCTGCGCTTGCTTCCTAAATATTTCATCTAAAATAATTTTAATTGCACAGGCTCTTGTTTTCCTTTCTCATCTTCAGGAACACCTATAAACAAGTTTCTAAACATATACTCCATACAGCTCACTACTATGCTGTTGCCAGCTAATTTGTAACATTGCGAATTAGATATAAGTTGCTGCCCATTCTCGTTCTTGGTATTCAGCAACTTATCTATATTCTCCTCATCCACGTCCATAAGGCGGAAGCACTCTCTTGGAGTCAGTTTCCTTATCCTAAATCGTTTGCCAACATATTCTTTCGGTAGCTTTAACTTCACTGACACCTCTTCTGTTATCAACTTGCCTTTATTTCTCTTTTGTTCTATCATAATATTGTCTTTTGTTAAAGTGGTGATACAATTAGAGACCCCGTCTTTGCGAGGTCTCCATATACGCATATCTTGCCTTTTGAGACCTAATTCGTGCCTCTCATATTCTTTCCTGACAGATTTCCCAAATTCTGTCCGCTCAGGTCTCATTATTTGCGGAAATTCCATAAGCAGATAGTCTTTTTGAACTGTTGTGATGGTATTTGAATTGCCACTATTGTTAATCTCAATTCTCTGTCTATACATTCCACGAGACCTATTTCGCTCGCTCGGATTGTCGGGATTCCTCCCACGACTTGCGCATGCTAAATATTTCATCACTCTATCACCACTATTTTTGGCTATCGATTTCCGCCTTGCATCGTATTAATGGTAGGACTTACCCCCATCACGCTGTAAACCCTACCTCTCTGTCCGTTCTGGAAATTCGTAGATGGTGGTAAGATGTTGAACAGTTGAATTATCTTTTTGTTATCATCCATACACCTCGATTATTCCCGTTATCCCATGTCCCATGCCGATAAAAACACTATCAAAACCACACTTACCATATACTCCACGAATAGTGGATGACACTTCCTTACCATTTCTTATGTAGCCATTGATTTCAAAAACATCTTCAATCATAAAAACTTACAACAAATTTTCATTCTACCTCTATTACGGCTGTCGCTCCAAATCCGTCTTTCCTAATAAAATTAGCCTTTCCTACTTTATAATATTATCCCTTGATAGTCCTTGATACTTCTGTTGCTTCATCCATATACAGTAGTATGTTTGGTTGTACATAGGCGTTAAATATAAAAGTTTCACTCATAAATTTCCACCACTCCTGCAACAGGGAAATGCGCTAACGAAACAAGGTTAGCACACCCCATATTTTTCACGCTCGCCGTTATCGTTGGGCTTGCCCCCCCCCATTGTTTGCGGTATGATAACAGCTTCTATTATCTCATTCTTCATCTATTATAAAATTGTCATCTACACGACTTCCTGCCTTGCACCTTATGGTGTAGGCTATCCCACCACCACCCCTTATTTGAAATTATGACCATGCGCTTTGTCTTCATCAACTCTATTGAAATACTCAAGCGCCTTGTCAGACAGATAGTATTTCTCGTCCACTTTCTTCGCACTCCCATCTTCGTTTTTCTCAACAATATCTTTCAATCGTTTTTCAAGTGGAAAAGGTTGTGGAAAATGAAATATAGGCATTGGCTCATCTTCTGTCTTTAATATTGATATGCAAAATACTCTTTCTCTATTCTGTGGCACACCAAAGTCAGTAGCGTTCAGTACTTTCCAATAGTTGGCATAGCCGTAATTTTCAAGCTCGTCAAGCCACTTCTGAAACAATGGCATGAATTTCTTGCTTGTTAATGCCTTTACGTTCTCAAGCATCAAGTATTTTGGCTTCTTTGCGAGAATTGCCTTTCTGCATTCCCATAGCAACGAACTGCGCGTGCCACTTCCCTCCTCGCCACCTCGTTGCAGACCGCTTTGACTGAAATCTTGACAAGGCGATGAGAACGTAAATAAATCAAAATCAGGCACTTGCCCCCCCCCAATCTATCTTCGATATATCACCAAAGTTTCTGTCTTCGTATTGAGGAAATAGAATATTATGCGCTTGTATGGCATACTTATCTATTTCTGACCAGCCAACAAGGTCATACTCGAAATCCTTGTCATATTTCTTCAATCTTTCCAATGCAAGGCATTGACTATCGTACCCACTGAACGCAGTGAATACTTTTAATGGATTCTCTTTATTAAATTTCATTTTTCTACCTCTATTATCAATGGTGGTGATTTATAATCTGTCGCGAGCATGGTTGGCGCGACATATTCAGACGGTCTCACATTACCAAAATGCTTGTGTGGATTTGGCGTTATAAAAAACTCACTCATCTTCCAAAACTACTACCGCTGCGTCATGCGAGCAGGATTTGATACACCTGCTTATGCCCTCTCAACCCTCCTCTGAAAAAATCCTCCGAAGTGCCTATGTACAAGCCATCGAAAGGGTAAAGCGGTTTGCCTTTGAAGATGATGTATGGTTTTCTGTCCTTAACGTAAATCATATAGCTTCAGCACGTTCAAACATTATTTTCATTCCACAGGCAAGCGCAGCGTTCAACTCCGCACGGCAGCCAACGGAGCGTTCCCATTCACGTCCCATAAGAATGTAGTCGCAATCGAGCAATAACTTAAAGTCCGCTCTCATGTGTTCCTCATGGCTTGCATTGAAATCGACTTCCCTGTCAAAAGGAGAAACTGGCATATAGCCTTTATCTATCAAGTTGCGTTTCAATTCCGCAATTCTTCCTCCAACGTCATCTAAATCTCTACCCGTTATTGGTAGAGATATGTAACATTTCTTGTCTTTTATCATACAAATAAATTTAATTGACTTTCTTTGTTCAATTCCTCGAAAACTATCTGCTTATGGAGCATGTTAGAGCATATATAAACACTACTAAATGGAGGATTTAACGATTCTCTCTTTTCTTTATAATCTTGCATATAACAAATGCGCTTATCAAAATACATAACCTCAAATTTGTTTGAACGAAACAAATCAAACCTATTCTTGCTCTCGAAAATACCAACAACTCCAACGAGCATTGCGAAAGGCTTACCTATTTGAAATAGCCTTTTGAATACTTCTGTTTTAAGAGAGTAAGGCGGATTTGATATAATGTAATCACATTCAGGAACTTTCATAGAAAAGAAGTTTTCTCCACTACTGATGTGAGAATAAAATACTTTATGTCCTTTTCTTCTAAATATCTTAACAAAGAAACTTTGTTCACTATCAAACGGACACCAAATAGAAGAATTTGGCTTAATGTATTTCAGTATAGGGTATATGGCGTATGGTGGTGTATAAAACTCATCATTGCCACTTCCTGCTAACAAATCCATTTTCATATTTTACTCAAATAAAAAACCACCATCTGTTACACGATGATAGTTTAAAAAATCTATAACTTTTTGATAAATTTAAGCTGGTAGCCATCTGCCTTCCTTATGCCAGGTATCTTCTTTTGCAGAAAGTTCCAAGCTCTTGTTTTGTAACGATGCCACATCGTAACAGGATGGACTCGTTCTCCATCTGGAAGAATGTAGAAATCAGCTTTAATTTTATCTATTAACGTATAGTTAGCTGCCTTATAAATTGTACCTGTCATCCCTACAGACGTGTCAGCATAACTGATTAGATATTTGATATTTGGATATACTTCTTTTAGAAAATGATGAAGTAGGCTTATCACTATCGTCTCCGAATATTTTGGCATGTCGTCAGAAAGCCACATTCTGTCAAATTCTCTTGTTTCGTCACAAGAATAATCTCCTTTTATTTTTGGTCTTATACCATAACCCAACTGCAATGCTCCGCTAACCTTACCTTTGTATAAGACAAGAAAAGAAAGAAACGAATTTTTTGTTACCTTATGAGAATAGTGGTGTTTCTTAATAATGGTATCAGCTTGTCCTTTCTCACATGATATAATTTCAATCTGTTTAGAAGGACAAGAGTATCCATTGCAGTATCCTAATAAATCAAATAGAGCAACCTTTTTAAGTTTTCTCATTGGTTAAATATTATCTCAAATAATGTTTACGCATACTCAAACAAGTACCCACCTTTAACGATTACTCCATGTTTGCAGCTCACGCAAATCATAGAACTTGGAATATTGAGCTTCTCACTCGCTTCTTTCAAAGAAGAAAAGGTTAGCATTTCTCCATCGTGAATAGTGCGAACCTTCCTTCTTCTGCATTGTGCTGCATAATAAGCAGACTGTCTTTGTTTTTCTGTACACATTATAAACATTATCCTTGTCGTGCGACCCGTATAAAATGAAAACCATCTACGGCTTCTTCTGTGTCAAGCACACGTCGTATTCGATAACCACTAATACCCAAATCTTTGGAGCAATCTCTAATCGTCTTGTATATTTTCTCTGTCTCAAGACATTTCACCTTAATAGACCACTTCTTTTTTGGTGGAATAAATCTTTTTATATTATCACTATCGCTTCTTTCTTTAAAAACACTGTGAATACCAGAGCAGTTACTTACAATGACAGAGTTATTTTTAGATTCGTTTTTTCTTCTGTATTCCATAACAGAATATTCATTATGGAATATAGAAATGTCAACTATCTTTCCTTTATTATTTACAGCCGAGCAAACATATCTCTCTATATTCCTCATGATTGAATTAAAAATTAATAGTTATAGTTAGAACCATCGGGTTATCGGACCATGTTAATTTTGGCAACGAGATGCTAAAAGCCATAATAAAAGAATTTAAAGAACCAGAAATAATGCCTTTCCATCGCTTATTAACATTATCCCTTATTGGTTTATCAACAAATATGCACGTCTGACCACTTCCAGACGTGCATACCCAAAATTCGAGTGTTTGTTCCTTCATCATTCCGTTTCTTTTTCAACAACATCAATTACCGAGGTCTTTGATATACTTGCTATCTCATAATCAGCCATGCTTGCTGCATAAACGGTATTGATGACTGCGTTTCTCGCCGTTTCAAGAGAACTTGCCTGTATCAAGTGGAATGATGGCACTTCTTTTTCGATTCCGTCAATCTCGTTTATTTCTTTGGTTAGAATTTTCACCTTGTAAAACTTGTCGTCCTTAGTGTCGTCAGAGAAACAAATCTCTTGGTACTTAGGCCGTACAATCGTTTTTACCGTTATTCCTCCCTGTGTCGCACAAGGGTACATCTCTTTGATTATGATTTCCTCGGCACTTCCGAAAGTAGGCGCCTCAACTACATACTTTTCTTTAACTTCTTTAGTCTCTCCTTTGTCGTTGAGTTTTAGGTAACTTACTCCGCACTCAAACCATTCTGATGTTTTGTTTCTCATATTTATTTTTTTTAGTTATTTTGTTCAACAAGTGGAAATACACCATGTTTCTTCAATTCCTCATACAAGAACAGATGCCCTTTTTGCGTCCATTTGGAATGTTGCTTTGTTTCCTTTCTTCCATCGTTATGCTCTATCACAACGGATTCGCTTTGGATATATCCATAAGGTAGATATTTTGCTTTCAAAATCCATTGTCCTGCAATCTTATGCTGAATGTCAAAATTGCGAAGTAGAATGTTAAAAGCCTTCGCGCTCATGCCATAATTCTGCGCTATGCTCGTCGTACAGATGGTGGCTGTGTTCCTCAAAATCAAATCGCAATAATCGGCTTTTGGCTTCATTGTTGCAACGGTATCAGAAAGAGTTTTTATTTCATTTTCGTTTTGCATAAGCGTTCTTTGCTGCTCTTCTATCTTTTTCTGCTGTTTGGCTGCAAGCAACAACGCATCGGAGAATGTTTGAGGAACTTGATAAGTGCCTTTCTTAATTACTTCCTCCATTTTATTAAAGGCATTGATGTATTCAACTTTGAATCTTAATGCCCTTTCGCCTGTAAAACCCATAACCAACAAAGTAAAGCCATCACGATTCATAACTATTACTCGTGATTTACGCACACCACCATTAGGCTGTGGTATATCTATGGACGTGTCGTCAAAATATCCTTTACATTGATTATCAGATAGTTTCTTCGCCAAAGCATCTATTGACTTTAACACATCGCCATGTCCCTTTCCGAACTTTTTAGCCACTAACAAACTATTTGTCAGTGCTTGGTTGTTCTCTCCTTTGAATACTAAATCAATCTCACTCATAGGGTATCCTCTCCTTCTTCAACGATTTTTCCATCGTATGTATCAATAACTACTTCACATGCAATATTTCTATCTGTACAGACAAAATCGTATTTATCTTCATATATGTCCCCCTTCTCATCTATATACAACCTATGCTCGTACAAACCTCTATCGTGTAATATTCCGTTGTTGTCGAAATACACACCACAAAGACGAACTTCCTTGATGCAATATTCTTTCCTCTTTCCATTCACAAGAATGGGAGTATACGCTTTTTCACCAATTTGAAACTCTGATTTTAACTTATCCTTTAGGGCTTCCTCAAAG
>ERZ791907.1500-NODE-1500-length-15275-cov-6.426150_pt1 | contig 15275 bp, 14 predicted proteins | sample MGYA00510145_ERZ791907 | MGnify/ENA primary metagenome ERZ791907 (study PRJEB30046, sample SAMN00792089) | human gut metagenome | study: EMG produced TPA metagenomics assembly of the A metagenome-wide association study of gut microbiota in type 2... | reverse complement strand
AGTATACAGGTAAATCCACGAAGTTACAAAGTGGAGGTCATTACATATTGTCTAACCACCCAAGAAACGCAAGCTGGATTTCCCAAAATCTTAAATCCAGTCAACTAACCACCCAAGAAACGCAAGCTGGATTTCCAAGGATTCTAATTCCAGTCACCCAATTCAATTCGTCCCTCTCTCTACTTCAATAACATAGTAAATGAATATCATATTATCTTGCATTTTCCATACCAAATGCTACTGTTATCTATATCTGCCATATATTTCCTATTATATGGACTTGTAAAATCTTCTGGCATTGAGAATTTGAGTTGACTTTTTCTGTATAACACGGAAAAATATGGGAATGCTGTCATTGAAAGCAAGATTGATCACCTTGCACAAAGCGAACGAATTTCGCGACACCAACATGATACCTGCAATATGATGCTAGGGCTCCCCTAGATTTACAGGATCAAAAAAGACAGGAGGATTACTATGTTTTACCATAACTTATCTGATACAGACACCATTCTTACACACGTTTCCACTCGGCTGCAACAGCCTCAAAACACTGACCGCAGGAGACGTTATAGCAAAGCTGTTGCATTACTGTTGCTTTTTACAGTGTCTTTCACTACATTGTTGACCGGACTGCGTGCAGTAAATGCAAACGCTGTACATACCAGCTTCACCCATTCTCAACAAGCAAAGGCCAAGGCTCATCAGATAAATTCCCCATCGACTGATCTTGTCGATAGTATGATTCGACTGCACGTCATTGCCAATAGCAATTCGACTGCCGATCAAACATTGAAATATCAAGTACGAGATGCCATTATTAACGAGCTGCAGCAAGATTTGGCAAATGCAGCAGATCCACAAGAAGCAGAACAGCGAATTTGCGCCGAAAAAGATTATATTATGAATACTGCTGAAAAAGTGATTCGCTCACACGGTTTTTCCTACCCGGTATCTGTGTCACTGGAAGATCGCTATTTTCCAACCAAACAATATGGCGATTTGACCTTTCCACCGGGAACGTATCGTGCACTTTGTGTGGAAATTGGCAAATCCGAAGGCCGTAACTGGTGGTGTGTGCTATTTCCATGTCTTTGTTTCGTTGACGAGACTACGGCTGTAGTCCCAGAAAACTCTAAACAAAAGTTGAAGCAACATATAACCACAGAAGAATATAACCGCCTTACAGCCACTTCCTCTCCGGCGCCAAAGAAAAAAACGCCATCGCCTTCTCCCAAGGTCTCGTTTCACTCCGGCATCTATGACTGGATTACCTCTCACTAGTCAAATAGGTGTTGAAACAAACTCCCTTACGTTGCGAATTTATGCTATAATAAGCCTCAGAGAAAAACAAGGAGGATACTTTTTTGGATAATAACGTAGTATTGACATTACGAATGGAACAATTAGACAGCGAAGATGGTGATGGAATTATAAATACATATCCGGCAAAATACCGTAAAGTCGGTGACTGGCATGTATTTTCCTACGAAGAGACCGTCTCCTCAGACCCTGGAGACCGCACCAAAAACCTTCTTAAGATAAGAGACGAAGAAGTAATCTTGATCAAGAAAGGTACCATCAATTCTACCATGGAATTTCGCAATGATGACGTTTTCCGCGGTTTTTATGACACACCTTACGGAGCTTTGCAAATGGTGCTCAACACCGGTCTGGTACAGATGACAAACGATCCGGACACCATAAAGGAACTAGAATTGGAAGGTGAACCGGATCTCTATACTGCCATTGAATATGAACTCCAGATGGGAGGAAATAGTCTCGGCAAATACGCTATGGAAATATTGATCAATAACAAGCCGATCGCTTAATTGATATCAGACCATTTTGGATATTTTCCATTGTAAATATCTCGGATTTGTTTGGTCGATAAGTCTGTGATTGGATTGTTCTTTTGCAGCACGATTGCAATCGCATCCGATCCAATCACCTCATAGGATAAAAGCTCTTTCTCATAATCTTTTAAGGCACGTGAAGACATTGCCAGATCGCAGTCCCCACGAATTGCCGCATTCAATCCATCCGAAGAATCGGTTGCTTTCAGCGTGATCGTTGCTTTCGGATTATACGACGCATATCCAGCGATCAGCTTCTCCATGATCGGAGCAACCGATGAAGAACCCTCTATCGAGATCGTTCCCTCGGATCTATCCGACAAAAATGTAGCCGCTTTCTTCTTGCCAACACAGATTTTATCAACCTCTTTTTGTCCTGCCGACATAATATATCGAAGGAAATCCTGTTCGACACTATTTTACTTTCCTTTATAGGCAACATAATAATCACGACATAACGCATATTTCCCACTACGGATCGTCTTGTCGGACACTTCTACCCCATCCACTTTGATCATCTTATAATCTGCCGTCTGCCTTGACAGCGACAATTTATCGGTCTTGTCATCGGCGGTAATGGCACTGTATGCCACATAACCGATTGCATTTTTGGTAGAAGCAACCGTCTTCAGCATATCCTTTGTCGATGATACTACTTGATCTGCATTCTGTTCCGTAACTTTCAGATTCGTGTCAAATTCTGTTCTGGTTCCCGATCCCTCTTCTCGCGATACCGTTAATATCTGTCCCAAATCACGAACATCCGGCAATGATGCCTTCTTGCCACAAGATGCTGTCCCAAAAACAGCACAGATACAGATCAAACATGCTGTGATTTTAGTTATCCTTGTCATTACAAACCTCTTTTCTGCCTGCAGCACATTGTCCTCAAAATAACAACTCTATTTTGCAATGGCTTCCGCGTCCTCAAAATAACAACTCTGTTTTACAATGGCTTCCGTGTCCTCAAAATAGCGACTCTATTTTGCAATGGCTTTTGTTTTTGGTGCAAAATCCATGCGCTTCAATTCTTCCTCATTAAGCGTGATAAAGCTGACTTCTGCCATTGCCTCTTCTGCAATGCCCACACAGTTATCCGTAATACGCCCTATATTTTGCAAAATCTCCGTATAACCGGTAGATAGTGCGGTGTCACACTGTTTCTTGTTGACACGCCCAAAATGTGCCTTGCTAAACTGGCGGTTGATCTTACGGATGCGGTTTTTATCTTTTGTCATCTTATCGACGATATTTTGATCGCCCTCTTCCACTGCCGCAATTGCCTCCTCAAAGAGCTTGGTGGAAAGCTGCATACACTCTCGCAGCTCTTCGACAGCCTTTTCCGACAATTTATTTCCATGTTTCTTCATCAGCAGATAGGACTGCTCAATCTCATCACAACGGTCAGCAATTCTCTCAATATTATTAGATACGCATAATAACCCCGCCGTCTGCTCTGACTGCAACTCTGTCAGATTACCGCTTGCAAACATCTTCGAAATATAATTTGAAATGCACACCTGCAGTTCCTTGACATTGTCTGAACATTCCGCAAATCTGCCTTCTGCCGCCTTTGCTTTTTTGCCGGAAAACAACTCATTAAGCAACTGTAACGTCTTCTTGGCATAAGATGCAGAACGCTTGATCTCTTCTGATACAAGATACATAGCGGCTGCCGGCTGCATGATCAGTTTGTCGTCTAAATACTGTGGCGCAAACGCACTGACTTCCTCATCCTCTTTACCTCTTACAATGGCCGACACGATCTTAACCATTACCGGGATCAACGGCAGCCAGATCAATGTGCAGGTCACATTAAATGTCGTATGTGCGTTAGCGATCTGTCGCGAGATCACATCAACTTCATTACCTTTTGGTGAAATATATTGCACTAATTTACTGAACACCGGGATAACGAGCAAAAACACTGCACTACCCGTAATATTGAATACGCTATGTGCTACCGCTGTTCTCTTAGCGTTTTTAGACTGTCCGATCGAAGCCAGCAATGCTGTGATCGTCGTTCCAATGTTATCTCCTAACAGAATCGGAATTGCTCCACTAAGACCGATCACACTTGTCACTCCGTCCGCTGCCGGCTGTGACGCAAAATTCTGCAGTACCGCAATCGTTGCGGAACTACTCTGTACAACAAGTGTCATGACTGCACCTAACACAACACCGAGTACCGGAATATCCGATACTTTACCCATCAGATCAATGAATACCGGGCTGCTTGCAAGTGGTTTCATAACGCTTCCCATGATCTCGATTCCTTCAAACAACAAACCAAAGGAGAAAATAACTTTACCAATCTCTGTTACCTTTTCACGCTTACTCAAAAACGATACCATAAATCCAATAAAAATAATCGGATAAATGTAGTCGCTAATCTTGAATGCCATTAATTGTGCTGTCATCGTCGTTCCGATATTCGCACCAAATATAACAGATATACCCTGCGGCAGGCTCATCAGTCCTGCGCTGACAAATCCAATAACCATAACGGTTGTTGCCGAGCTGCTCTGTAATACCGCGGTCACAAGGGCACCTGCTAACGCACCCATGACCGGGTTTTTCGTCAATACTTCCAAAATACGTTTCATTTTTTCACCTGCAGCTTTCTGCAGCGCATCACTCATGCTGTTCATTCCATATAAGAACAGCGCCAGTCCACCTAACAGACCAAATACAACTTCTAAATTCTCTTTCATCGTTGCCATTCCTCTCTAACATTTTCCTTCGGTACACATTCAGCGTAACGCATGTTAGAGATTCTTCATATCATACTCCCGTAAAATAAATGTGTAATCTATGTAAAAAAGCAAAGCCAGCACTTTTAAAACAAAAAAACCTGCAAAGTACATTACATACCTTGCAGGTTCCATGTTTGAAATCTTATTTATGTTTCTTTTTGGTGTCTTTTTCAAGTTCTGCACGTTTCTGATTCAGCTCTTTTGACTTCTTCTCAGCACGTTCACGCATACGCTCACCAAGCTTTTTCTTGCCCTTAGGTGCATGCTCTAAATTGTTGTGAAGTCCCTTTACATCCATAATGTAAATTCCGCTGATCGTCGCACGAATCTCTTTCTTAACCGGAATCAGATCAAAGATCTTGTCCTCGCAGATAAGAGACATGATTCTCGGACCAATCTTTGCTTTAACGATCGGCACCTTGCGTCCGCGCATATACTTCGGCACCTGTTCAAGCACCATTGGCGGCAGTCCCGAATCTTTGAACTTCATCTTTTTCTTATCAATGACCAGAAGCTTGGCACTTTGTGCAGCCTCCTGCAACTGTCTCTGTGAATCTTCCTGTCTGTCCTGCAGTTTCTTACCATAAATACTTAACGCAACCAACGCCGCAATCAACAGCACAATAACAACAAGCATTACTATGACCCATGTTGATACACCGTATACCGGCATTACATTCCATGTGTAATCCATCTTAATTCCTCCATCTGTTCATTCTATATACCAGCCACTGACAGCTACGCATACTGTGTTATCATAGCACACTTCTTACTTATAATCAAATTGATATACTGTAACAGATAATGGAGGCAGTGTCATTTTGATCGAATAGTCTCTTCCATCAAAAGTAATCTTGTCCGCTGTCACCTTCTTCGCATTGCGCACTCCGGTTCCACCATATGCTTTATCATCCGACGTCAGGATCAACGAATACTCTCCGCTGCATGGAACACCTACCCGGAAATCTTCTCTTTTCACCGGAGTAAAGTTACATACAAAGAGAAGCTGTTTCTTCGTCGTTTTACCTCGGCGCACGAAAGATACCGTACTCTGATCTGCATTCAGACAGCTCATCCACTCAAAGCCCATAATGTCATAATCATTCACATACAGCGCTTCATTTTTGCGATACAGTGCATTCAATGCTTTCACATAAGCCTGCATCTGTTTGTTGCGCTCTTCACCAAGCAAATACCAATCCAGACTGCGGCTTTCGCTCCACTCACGATATTGTGCAAATTCTTGTCCCATAAACAATAACTTCTTACCGGGATGTCCATACATGAAGCCATATGCTGCTCTCAGGTTAGCAAACTGGTCATCCAATTCTCCCGGCATTTTGTTGATCATTGATCCCTTACCATGAACAACCTCATCATGCGACAATACCTGAATAAAATTCTCACTATACGCATAATCCATACTAAATGTCAGCTTACCATGATTACCGGAACGGAACAATGGATCCATATGCATATATTCCAAGAAATCGTTCATCCAGCCCATATTCCATTTGAATGTAAATCCAAGACCTCCATCGCGCACACTTGTACTGACTTTTGGCCAAGCTGTAGACTCTTCGGCAATGATCATGCAGCCCGGTACCTGCTTCTCAAATTCGCTGTTCATATGACGGAATAAGTTGATCGCATCGTAATTTTCATTACCGCCATCTTCGTTTGGCAGCCACTCGCCATCATCTTTACCGTAATCTAAATACAGCATAGACGCTACAGCATCTACTCGCAGTCCATCTACATGGAACTTTTTCATCCAAAACAAACCATTGGCAAGCAGGAAATTGCTGACCTCACGCTTGTTGTAATTAAAGATATATGTACCCCAATGCGGATGTTCTCCACGTCTTGGATCCGGATGCTCATACAATGGCTGTCCGTCAAACATACCAAGTCCGTACGCATCTTTCGGGAAATGTGCCGGTACCCAGTCCAAGATCACGCCAATCCCCTGGTCATGCATATAATCTACAAAATACATAAAATCATCCGGATTGCCATATCGTCTGGTCGGAGCATAATATCCCGTCACCTGATATCCCCAAGAACCGTCAAACGGATGCTCTGCAATACCCATTAATTCGACATGTGTATATCCCATTTCACGGACATACTTCGCGATCATTGGCGCAAGCTCTCGATAGGAGAAGAATCCATTATCATCATCTTCCACGCGTTTTTTCCAAGAACCCAAATGCATCTCATAGATCGCCATCGGCTTCTGCCCCAGAGACTGTCTGGTCTCCTTAGCGCGGTCATGCATCCAGCGGTGATCGTTCCAATGATATACATTCAGATCCGCCACGACAGAGGCATTATTTGGACGCAGCTCAGCGCAATTAGCATACGGATCTGACTTCATCAAGACCTCTCCGGTACGAGTTAATATCTGGTATTTATACACAGCCCCGGTCTTTACACCCGGAATAAAAATCTCATAGATACCGGACACATTTAACGTACGCATCAAATGCAGTCTGCCATCCCACATATTAAAATCGCCCACAACACTGACCGCTCTTGCATGTGGTGCCCAAACGGCAAAATACACACCCTTTACGCCATCGATCGTCCGAGGATGTGCGCCTAATTTTTCATAAATATTATAGTGATTTCCCTCCGCAAATAAATACAGATCATCATTCGAAAGCTGCGGATCGAATGAATATGGATCCGCTGTCGTTACAATATCATTTTCTCCATATTGAATATGTAAAAGATACGGTTTTTTGTACTTATGATCCGGCACGTATTTTCCAAAAAATCCACTGCCTTCCTGTATCTCTTCCAGTTCTAATGCGTGCTTGCCATTCTTGTCCGTCACAGTAATCTTCTGCGCTTCCGGACGATATACCGTAAACACCTGTCCTTTGCCAAATTCATGTAAACCCAATAAATTATGCGGTGCATTATGATGACCGGCTAGCAGCTCATCATACTCCACCCAGTTGATCCACTGATCCATTTTTTCCTGCATACGTCTTCCCCCATAATTTGTATTTTCCCGGGAATGACCATCGGTCATTCAAAGGCAATTTTAGTATTTCCATTTTAGCATAAAAGCGATGCAAGAACAAGCGGAAGCAGGCTTTTCTGACGCATCCACCAAGCATAGATCTGCATATGTCCCACCGGTGCTTCCCACGCTCCCGTCTCGATCGTACACCACTTTTTACCCTGCTCTGTCAGATAATCTCCAAATGATCCAACGGGCTTTCCGGTCTCTAACACAAGGGGATATCCGGTGCGTCTGCTCATGTATTCTAATGCCGTAAAAAACTGTCGGTAAAAAATAACCTGTCCGGTAGAATGATAATTTATTGTCAATTGCGGTGATACTGCGTTGACGAGATCACGCAGCACGATACTTTCCGGCTGATCTAACGCTTCTTCCGTAAAAATACGGTTGAGATCAACTCCCTTCGCATTTCCTTTCCAGCGTCTTGCCTCTCTCTGTGTCGCGATCTTTTCCTGTAATTCCTGCCGAAGCACCGGATCGATAATGCCTTCGGAGCCAAATTGGCTGATCTGAACGCCATCCGGATTGACCATCGGCAATATATAGACATCATAATGCCGCAGCAATTGCCGATATGGAATCCCCTCCCAAAGAATATCCTCCCCATAACAGCGAAGAAAACGTTCTGCCATCATCATCAAGAGCTGCGCATTTTTCCACTCCCTTGCATGCATTGCCGCCTGAAATACCACGGCATGCTTTGTGAAACCTTTTGTTCCATGTAGCCGCAAGCAATATATCTGCCGGTGATCTAATGTTTGACCAAGTGAAGTCAATTCCGTGGAATCCGGATAGCAGATGGCAAGCTCCTGCAGATCACGCTCTAAGTCATAATATGTATACAAGCGGTTGTGAATACTGACAATTCCCGACACAAAAAATACCTCCTTTGCATATCGTCACGTAATACATACCCTTGTGATTATATGCGCCAGGAGGCATTTGTATTCCTTAATTCTTACATTTTTACAGAGAAGCCACTAATGCATCTACTGCTTTTGCCATCTCTTCCGACTTCTTGTCTGCATCTTCCAGAGACTCTCCAACTACACCAAAGTAGAACTTGATCTTTGGTTCTGTACCGGATGGACGTACACACATCCATACCTTGTCGCTCATATCAAAATACAGTACATTCGACTTTGGCAGGCCGGTAGGCTTAACCTCTCCGCTCGCAATGTCTGTGATCGTATCTGCCTGATAATCACGGAAAGACTCTACCTTGTATCCACAGAACTCTTTTGGTGGATTCGTGCGAAGCTCATTCATGATTTCCTGAATCTTCTCCAGTCCTTCGATTCCCTTCATTGTCACAGCCTTCACACCGTCTTTGTAGTATCCGTAACGCTCATACATGGCAAGCATTGCATCCCACAAAGTCATATTTTTGGTCTTGTAATATGCTGCAGCCTCGCAAAGAGCCATCGTAGCAACGATCGCATCTTTGTCACGCGCATGTGTTCCGATCAGGCAGCCATAGCTTTCCTCAAAACCAAACAGATACTCACCTTTACCGGTTGTCTCAAAACCGAGGATCTGCTGTCCGATATATTTAAATCCGGTCAATACTTCGATCAAATCAACGCCATAGTATTCTGCGATCGCATCCGCAAGATTCGAAGTAACGATCGTTTTGATCAATTTGCCATCTGCAGGAAGACCCTTTGTCTCCTTCTTCTGAGAGATCTCATAATCTGCAAGCAGGCAGCCTGACATATTACCGGTCAGAGTAATGTACTCTCCGCTCTTGGTATCCTTGACATAAACGCCCAAACGGTCTGCATCCGGATCTGTTGCCAATACAAGATCTGCATCTTTCTCTTTCGCCAGTTTCAGTGCAAGCTCAAATGCTTCTGCTGCCTCTGGATTTGGATAACTTACCGTTGGGAAATCTCCATCCGGAAGTTCCTGCTCCGGAACAACATATACATTCTCAAAACCGATCTCTTTCAATACACGTCTTGCCGGGATATTACCGGTTCCATGAAGTGGTGTATATACGATCTTAAGATCTTTACCGACCTCTTTGATGCTATCCCAATGAATAACCTGTTTCTTTAACTCTTCAATATATTTGTCGTCGATAGCAGCACCGATCTGCTCGTACAATCCCTTTGCCACTGCATCGGACTTGTCCATCGTCTTTACTGTCGCATAATCTGTAACAGCCTTAACTTCATCCATAATTCCTGTATCATGAGGTGGTGTGATCTGTGCACCATCTTCCCAATATACCTTATAACCATTATACTCTGGCGGATTATGACTTGCTGTAATGTTGATACCGGCAACACACTTCAATTCACGCACTGCATAGGAAAGCTCTGGTGTTGGACGAAGAGATTCAAACACATACGCCTTAATTCCATTTGCTGCCAGGCAAAGTGCCGCCTCATCTGCAAATTCCGGTGACATATGACGAGAATCAAAAGCAATTGCAACACCCTGTGCTGCCTTACCTGCTTTGTTGATATAGTTTGCAAGCCCCTGCGTTGCTTTACGCACCGTATAAATATTCATGCGATTCGTGCCTGCACCGATCACTCCACGAAGTCCGGCAGTACCAAACTCAAGATCCTTGTAAAAACGCTCCTTGATCTCTCCATCATCGTTTGCGATTGCTTTTAGCTCAGCCTTTGTCTCCTCATCAAAATAAGGATTTGCCAACCATGCTTCATAAATCTTCTTGTAATCCATTGCTTACATCCTCCTGCTTGTGCCTTGTTCTTACCTGTTCCTTTCCCTACCCTTATCGACTACTGGTTTCTTTCACCAAGTCTGCAAACTTCAACGTGACATCCTCATCATCATCCAAAATATCAATCGAATAACTTTTCGTCACATACCCGGTCTGGCTCAAAGTTACTGTCTGCGAGCCTATCACCTTCTTGAATTTGCATGGTGCCAACCCTTTATACACATTATCTAAATATACTTCAACACCTCGCGGTGCCGTTACCGTGATCGTATGCGAACTGTCCACTTTCTTGGACGCCGCACTGCTGTCTGTCGATGAACTGCTTGACGAATCGCTCGTTGTCGAGCCTGAAGGGCTGTTGTTATCTCCCGCCGCACTTGCCGCAGGTGTCGCTGTCGCACTGTTATTTACCGTCGCCTGCTCCTCGATCAGATCAATATGCACCGGTACCGATGCATCTTCAACATCCAGCGTACCACTATAGGTTTCGTACCCTGTCATGGCAACTGTGATCTTATACTCTCCATAGTTTAATGCAACCGGCTGCGAATAGTCAACCGTTGTCCCGTTGATCGTCAAGTCTGCCCCTTCCGGCTCAATATCAAACGTAACCGTTCCAATATCTTTCGCCGTAGACACATAATCCGAAAAATCAACGGTTACCGTCTGATCCTGCTGCACCGTCGCTGTCTTGCTGGCAATCGACACTCCCTTGCACAAAGTTACACGGTAAATGCCTGCCGGTGCCGTGATCAACATATTATCTGCGATCGGCAGAATAATACGGTTACCAACCTCAACCATGCCGCCTGTAAAGTCCTCATATCCGGTCAGCCGAACATAACCATGCCCCGCTGTTCGTGTAATAGAATAGACATGGATGCCTACGCCCCGCACCGTCAACGTATCTTCTTGATTAAGCTCTGCAAGTGCAATCTGCTGCCCGGACGATGAAATATACGTATTTGCTGAGTATTGATATTTTTTATCGGCAAAACGCATCATATTCTCTTCTGCCCGAAAAGAAAAGGAATCCACTTCGTCATACTCCCATACATCCTCCGGTACCGCCGCCGACACCAGCAGTGTATCTGAAGTACGATATGCCAACTCCAAAATCTCGCCCGTTGTTATTTGCTCTGCCGTGATCGTCTCTCCAAATTTGTTGGTTACCGCTGCGGTAGAGTCGTAATACAGTACCGATTCCAGATTGCTATCAAGCTCTCGCACGGTAATATTCTGTTTCTCTACATCCTGTCCGGTCACCACTCCGGTCAACGTCTTCGTGTTCACCGGCGATCCTGTCGCAGAAACACTGTTACGCTGTCGACGATGTTTCACGGTACACGCTGTCAGCATGCATACACACAGCAAACACATCATCAAAAGCAATATTTTCTTACTGTTCTTCAATTGCTCCTCCATCTGTGTTTCTTTTTACGCAATCTTCCATGCACTCACGGCCTGTGATGTATAGACCGTTAAGCATGATAATCACCCCATCCAATTTTACCCACATTGTTTATATTACCACAGAGATACCCAAAATAAAAGACCTTACGCGCAATTAACATACACCATTTGAACTTTGAATCGCCAAAAAATGCAAATCTGCAAACTCCGACAGAGCCCTCACATAATGCGGCGGTTTTTGCAGCACAAATGGAAATATAAATATAACAAGCAAATAAGCTTTTGAATCAAGCGAATAAGCTCTGCAAGAGCGGATTTGCGAGTTTGATCAAAAGACTAATGGATGTATGATATTAGAAACCATAGAATTCATGACTTAAGAAGGGGGTATACGATCATGATGACAAAGAAGCTATTATTACAGATTAGTATTATATTGCTGGCCGGAAGCTTATTTTATTTACCCAAATCTGCTGCTGCCCAAGCAACAGACTCCGGCTCTTCCTACCGCTCAGCGTACCAAACAATCCGTCACACGCTAAATCACTATGCCAAAAACAAGATGAAACAGGAAATCAATGACTGGATCCCTCTATTATTAGAAGACGATTATAAAAATTCCCGTATTTCTGCAGCATCCATAACGACCGGTGATCCGTTCTTTTATTTTGATGTAAAGAAAAACACCCAAGACGCTGCCGTAAATTACCCACTTTATTATAAACATAATATCATCGGTATCTTTTCCTTATCTCAAGAAAATGGGGACTGGCAGATGTCCATAGAAGGGCAAAGCGAACAAACCGACGCCTTAAATAAGATGTCAAAAGCGGATACCCCTGCTATATTTTACGTACTTGGCGTCGGTGAATGTGGTGACGTTGTTATGATCGAGAATGCCAAAAACACACTCGCCTATATAGAGGGGCAAGGTGACATCTCTTACACAAACGAGGAAAAAAGCTTTGCCAAGAAGACCTACGATGCAAAGATACAGTACATTGCAGATCACTTAAAAAATTTCGGAGCGTTGTCATTCTCCACGGCAACACCCGCAGCTAAGACATACGCTCCGACAAAAATGCAATCCTCGTTGAAACAGAAACCACAACATAACGTGAGTAAATCTCTGCAACTCTTCTTTGCAGCCGTTGGAATATTGCTCGTGTTTATATCTATAATATTCCTTATTCTGTCGCATCACAGAAAAAATCTCCTCAAAGAGCACAGACAAAATGAGCACTAAAATAAAACATCTTTTATCATTTCCAGAAACTGAATCCGCCCCTCTTCCTGCCCGCGTATGCGCAACAGTTTCTCATAACTTTTTGACGACATCCATGATTTTTTCCCATTATAATAGAAGTTACACTGCTTCCAATACTTCTCCGGATACAGAAGCAGTGTATACAACAAATGCCTCTCCTCCTCCGACAGCGGACGTTTTTCCTCATAAGAAGCGATCATGCGGCGTCCCAGATCCTGTTTCCATCCATTCTTCTCCATGGTTTTGCGCAGGAATCCATATAAATCCATAATCTGTATACCCACTTTGGCGTTCTCAAAGTTGGAGGTGACCACCTCCCGCCCTTGAAATACAATATTGTGATAATTATAGCTTCCATGCATCAGCTTGCCTTGTTCTGCCGCTTCCCGCTGCAAATAATCATAGTTATGCTCTGCAGTCTCCAACTGCTCTGCCTCGCAGCCCTGCTCATAGTAATGGGCAAATGCATCTAAAAGCGCAAGTTCCATTTCATTCTTTCTTCTTTTTTTGCGAATATATGTATGTACACGTTTTAATTCCCGGTTGCGTCGTCCAAAAAAATCAATCGGTGTAAACGCTGTCACTTCTGCCGCCTGCAATTCCTCACTGCCAAGATCCGTTTCCCTGCCGCTAGATGCCAATTCCCCACTATCAAAAATTGCCTCCCTGTCGCTAGATGTCAATTCCTCCGCATTTTCGGTTTGCTGTGTGCGAATATCCACCTCATGCTGCTCACTCATCCATAAATGCAGCATCGCCAAATGAGACATCGCTCTGCACACCTGTTTAGCATCCTTTAGATCGCACTCCCTCCCGGCAAACCAACGCTTCATAAGCCAAATATTTCCCGAACCATCACGTGTCAACAGTTCCCCTTGTTTATTGGCCAGCGCTTTGTCCACTTTACGATAGCCATGACCCATCAAACTCTCCTTGATGCGTTCTTCTCGCTCAAGGTGGCTGGCAGAGCCATTATATTCTCGCAGTAAATACTGCCCTTCTCTGGTCTCCAGCAGAATTGCCCCACGAATTCTTTTTCTGCTCTCAATCTGTACCGGATACTGCGCGAGTATCTCCTCTATCTTGTCATCCATCTCGTCGTCCTCCCACTGGATAAGTCTGTTTCATCTTATGCGAAGAGCACACGAAAAATACATACACCGTTCAAACTTCCATGGCGGTTTTTTCCGAAAAGGTGGTAATATAATTTAAGGGGAATTTGAAGAAAATTGTTCTAAAGTAACTTTGCCGCCACAATACAATACGTGAAAAGTTATCAGGAAAGGAGCGTGTAACTCATGAAAAAAATTTGTTTTATATTAATTATGTCATTGTTTGTTTTAAATAGCAGTGTACCTGTTTCTGCCAGCGAATCCATCCGGCAACAAGTAAAGAATATTTTTGCAAACAAGAAAAAGGCGCAAAGAAACGATTTGAATAAAATTAAAATTGTACTAGAAAAAGAAAAAAAGCCAATCAAGAAGGAAGTTCCAAAACAGAGACCATTTCAGACGCAAAAACTTGCCTCGGACGAGAAGAATATCAATATAGCAAAGCATATACGCTGTCATCTACAGAATATTTTTTAATATCCGAATACTATAAACAAAATAAAAATTTTGATAAAATAATTTTGAGTTCCTATGGATGGCAAGTCCCCTATAAAACCGCTAATGGCGAACATGGTGTAGCATCTTTGGCACCAAAAGCAAACTCTTTTGAATGGGTATCAGAAACAGATAACGATCAGGGAAAAGCAATTTGGCCGCCAAAAGAAGATGAAATCATCTCGATTCTAACTAAAAATTTGAACAAAAACACAAAAATTAAAGATATAACATTTTTGAATAATATTTTATATGCTTTAGACATGGTATATATCAAATGCAATAATACCAGCTACATCATTCCGTATCCAGAAAATCCCGAGGCACTAAATGCTGATGCTGGTAAATATAAAATAGAAACCGGTAAGTGCTACCGAGTTGATAAACCTATATAGATCATGAACACAATGTTTGATGAAAGCAGTGTCAAAAATTCTGATCCTAATGCCGTTGGGAGTATAGCCCTTCCCTACCGAAAATCCTATACTCTCCTTTATGTCATTGCAGCAGGAATCTTAATAGGCATCATCGTACTAATTGCTGTATTCCGGCACAGGTTCTTTCATCATAATGCTTTTAAGTGATGATTAGTATTGCTATTGTGCGGACATTTGCATATAATAAAGATAGATGGAAATACT
>ERZ791907.1499-NODE-1499-length-15284-cov-3.113533_pt1 | contig 15284 bp, 10 predicted proteins | sample MGYA00510145_ERZ791907 | MGnify/ENA primary metagenome ERZ791907 (study PRJEB30046, sample SAMN00792089) | human gut metagenome | study: EMG produced TPA metagenomics assembly of the A metagenome-wide association study of gut microbiota in type 2... | reverse complement strand
ATGCGTCCCGGACGGTTTTTCTTTGGTAATACCTGCAACATTCCGAAAGGCAGCACAACATGAAAGCAACAAGTTTTAACACCGGCTGGACCTGCCGCCATTTGGGCAGCTCCGCCCCCGGCACGCCCGTTACCCTCCCCCACGATGCCATGCTGGCCGAGGAACGCAGCCAGACCTCGGCAGGCGGCACCAACACAGGCTGGTTTGCGGGGTACGATTATCTGTATGAAAAGCACTTCACCCCCGATGCCGCGCAGGCGGCGCAGTGCGCAGTGCTGGAATTTGAGGGCGTTTACCACAACGCCGAAGTACACCTGAACGGTGAGAAAATCGCATCCTGCCCCTATGGCTACAGTGATTTTTACGCGGACCTTACGGGCAAACTGCTGCCCGGCCGGGACAATGTGCTAGAAGTTATTGCCCACAATGCGGATCAGCCTAACTCCCGCTGGTATTCCGGCGCGGGAATCTACCGCCCCGTCACCCTGTGGACTGCCCCCGCACGGCACATCCTGCCCGATGGTGTGCAGGTCCGCACGCTGAGCATTGACCCCGCGGAGGTGGAAGTGACCGTGCAGACAACAGCCAGCGGCGCGGTGGCGGTTGCCATCCTGGATGGTGAGCAGACCGTGGCCACGGCGCAGGCAGAATCCAACGGCAAAGCTGTTCTGCAGGTGCAGATCCCCAATGCCAAACTTTGGAGCCCCGATTCCCCTGCACTCTACCGCTGCCGAGCCATGTTTGGCGATGACTGCGCCGAGACGACATTCGGTGTGCGGACCCTTTCCTGGGGCGATGACGGATTTTTGCTCAACGGCAAGCGGGTCATCCTGCTCGGTGCCTGTGTCCACCACGACCACGGCGTTCTGGGGGCCTGTTGTTACCCCGAAGCGGAGGAACGCAAAGTCCGGCTGCTGCAAAAGGTAGGCTACAACGCTGTGCGCTGTGCCCATAACCCCTGTTCCAAGGCATTTTTGGATGCCTGCGACCGGTTGGGTATGCTGGTCATGGATGAATACGCCGATATGTGGTACATCCACAAGACCCAATATGACTATGCGGGCTACCTGCCCGACCACTGGCGGCAGGATCTGGAATCCCTTGTCCGCAAGGACTACAGCCATCCGTCAGTGATCATGTCCTCCATCGGCAACGAGGTGGCCGAGACGGCCCAGACCCGCGGCATTGCGCTGACAAAGCAGATGACCGAGCACATGCACAGTTTGGACAGCACCCGTCCCGTGACCTGCGGGGTGAACATCTTCTTCAACTTCCTGTCCTCAATGGGCTTTGGTGTTTACAGCGATGACAAGGCGAAGAAAGAGGCCGAAGCTGCCGCCAAGCGCGCAGCGGCCGGCAAAGCGGCCCCCAAGAAAAAGGCCGTCGGCAGCGAGTTCTTCAACAACCTGGCGGGTTTCATGGGCGCGGACTTTATGAAATGGGGGGCATCCCTGCCGCCCTGCGATTGGAAAACGAAAGATGCCTTTGCAAATATGGACGCCGCGGGGTACAATTATGGCATACGCCGGTATAAGCATGACCTGAAAAAATACCCGCACCGCTTGATTGTCGGAAGCGAGACGTTCTGCAGCGATGCCTACCGTTTTTATGAGCTGGCCAAGCACGAACCGCGCCTGCTGGGCGATTTCGTCTGGGCGGGTATGGATTACCTGGGTGAGGTCGGTATCGGCGCGTGGGAATACCCGGACTATGTACCGGATTTTTCCCACGGGCCGGGCTGGATCGCAGCCGGGGCAGGCCGCATTGACCTGATTGGCCGCACGCAGGGCGAAGCCCTGTACACCCGTGTGGCACTGGAACGGGAAAAAGGCCCGCTGCTGGCCGTCTGGCCTGTCAACCACACCAAAGAAAAGCACTCCCCTTCCGCGTGGCGCATGTCCCACGCCATCCCAAGCTGGAGCTGGCACGGTTGTGAAGGAAAACCTGCCATGGTGGAAGTCTATGCCCGCGCCGCCAAAGTGGCGCTGAAAATCAACGGCAAAACCGTGGGCGAAGCTGCGCCAAAAAACGACTGCGTTGTGCGCTTTTCCTGCACTTATGAAGATGGCACCGTTGAGGCAGTCAGCTATGATGCAGCCGGAAATGAGATTGGCCGCACGGCCCTGCATACCGCCAACACCGAGACCCGGCTTTGCCTTGTGCCGGAAGAAGAAACCGTCCGCCCTGGCAGCTTGGCGTTTGTCCAGCTGCGATACACCGATGAAAACGGCACGGTGAAGTCGCTGGAGCGCGGCACTGTTACCGTTAAAGTCCGCGGCGGAACCCTGCTGGGGCTGGGCAGCGCCTGTGCCTACAGCGAACGCGGCTATCTGTCCGATACCACCGATACCTATTTCGGCGAAGCGCTGGCCGTGGTCCGTGCGGATGCTGATGCAGATACCGTGGAACTGACCGCCGCGGACGGCACCCACAATGCTGCCTGCTGCATCCCCTGCAAGGAGTGAACGTATGTCTCTGTACGGCTTGGGCCTGCGGGCCAGCTTCAAAATCAGCGATACAATACGGGACCGCGGTTTGCAGACGCCAAAAGACATTGTCCGTTTTGATAATCTGCCCTATGGCACGGACCCGCGCTGGCAGACATTGGACGTTTACCGCCCCAAAAACGCCGGAGGCACCGCACTTCCCGTGATTGTCAGCGTTCACGGCGGCGGCTGGGTCTATGGCGATAAAAACCTTTATCAACATTACTGTATGAGCCTGGCCCAGCATGGCTTTGCCGTTGTGAATTTTTCCTATCGGCTGGCCCCGCGGCACAAGTTCCCCGCCGCCTTGCAGGATACCGATGCGGTGTTTCACTGGGTAATGGCTCACGCGGTGGATTATCATTTTGATACTCGCCATGTTTTCGCCGTGGGCGATTCGGCCGGGGCTAACATTCTGGGGCTGTACGCAGCGCGGTGCGCTGACCCGGCAGCTGCAAATATTCCGGTTACCCCGCCGCCCGGCTTTGTGCCGACGGCCCTTGCGCTGAACTGCGGGCAATAATGCATTTCCCGCGGGCAAAAAGGGCTGATCGCCCACCTGCTGCCGGACATTCTGCCAGACGGCGGTACCGATGCCGAACTGCATGCCATGGATGTGACAGCCCATGTAACGGGCCGCTACCCGCCATGCTTTGTCATGACCGCCAACAACGACTTTTTGAAGGAGCAGACCCCGCTGATGACCGCAGCGCTGGAACGCTGCGGTGTGCCCTGTGTGTACCGCTGTTACGGTGACGAAACACAAAAGCTGGGGCATGTTTTTCACTGCAATATCCGCGCAGAGGCGGCACAAAACTGCAACACGGAAGAATGCGGTTTTTTCAAGCGTTTTATGGAATGAAAGGAACTTCCTTATGAATCAAACGAAAAACGGGCTATGGAACAGCCCGCTCCTGCGGTCGCAGGTCACATCGGAGGATGTCCGCCCGCCGGAGATGCTGTTCGGTTACCTGATCGGTCCCTTTGGGGCATTGCTGGCTTCGGGGATTTTTACCAGCCAGCTGCAAAACTACCTGACCAACGTGCTGAAGCTGGACCTCGGTTTTTTGACGACCCTGCAGCTGCTTTCCACAATTTTGATCGTTGCGGCCAACCTGGTGGTGGGCCAGCTGATTGAGCGTACCCGCACCCTTGCGGGCAAGGCACGGCCCTGGATCCTGCTCTCTGCGCTGACGCTTTCGGTTGCAAGCGTATTGATGTTCATTGTTCCGTTTGCGGACCGCACCGCCCGGATGGTCTGGATCGCCATTGCCTACAATGCGTATTACGCCGTGGGGTTCCCCATCTACAACACAGCCAATTCCACGCTGGTGCCGGTTTCCACCCGCAACAGCAAACAGCGCTCCACGCTGGCCTCGCTGACGAACATTGCCAGCCTGGGCGTGATGGGCGTTGGCTCCATGATTTTCCCCACGCTCGTTTCGATGGCGCTGAAAGAGGACCAGCACCTCTGGTTCGTTGCCATGCTGGGTGTGGCGATCTTTACGGCGCTGACGATCCTTCTGCAGTTCCGGTTCACGCGGGAGCGCGTGACCGAGGAATCAGCAGGCGCGGAAAAGGCCGAAAAAAGCAGTGCTTCCCTCGGCGAGCAGGTCAAGGCTGTCACCAGTGAAAAGAGCTGGTGGCTGGCGATGCTGTTCTATGTGGCGTTCCAGTGGGGCGGCGCTATGAAAAACGGCTCCATGACCTTTTTCTGCCAGTGGGTGCTGGATAACAGTTTTTTCAATACCGCCAGCCTGGGCGATGCCTGGGGCATGTCACAGTCTTTGCTGGCTGTGCTGGGTGCCATCCCGATGGCCGTTGCCGCGGTCTTTGTGGTGCCACTGGCCAATAAGTTTGGCAAGCGCCTGACCTGCCTGGTGGGCATGGCCATCGGCGTGGCAGGCGGCGTGATCGCGGGCCTTGGCGGCAGCAATATCATTCCTGTCGCCATCGGCATTGCGCTCAAATGCCTTGGCTCCTCCCCTGCCTGTTACCTGATCCTTGCCATGCTGGCCGATGTCATCGACCACATTGAATACACCCGCGGCATCCGCATCGATGGCCTGACCATGTCGGTCTACAGTGCGCTGATGGTGGCCGCCACCCCCGTGTGCAACGCAATTTTCAGCGGTATCCTGAACGCGAGCGGCTATGACCAGAGCGCAGATGTGGCGCTGAACACGCTGGGCCAGTCCGCAGCTGTCAACACGGCCATTTCCGTCAGCTATATCTGGGTGGAAACGGCTGCCTATGCGCTGTGCGCCGTGCTGGTGTTCCTGTGGACCGTTGAGAAGAACCTTCCCGCTGAGCAGGCCGCCATCGTCGAACGAAAAAAAGGAGCCACGCAATGAAGTACCGGCTGAACACCACCAACTACCACGATTTCGCCACCTTCGCGGTCAACAAGTTGCCCGCACGCAGCTACTTTATCCCCTACCCCGGCCGCGCCGCTGCGGACGCCGTGGCACCGAAACAGAAGCGCTATGCATCGCCGAAAGTCCAATGCCTGAACGGGGAATGGGATTTTAAATTCTACCCCCGCCCCGCCGAACTACCGGTTGAACTTGACACCGATGCAGTGCATTTTGATAAGCTCGATGTTCCGTCCTGCTGGCAATTCCGCGGGTACGATAAGCCGTTTTATGTCAACATCCGCTACCAGTTTCCCTACAAGCCGCCGGTGATCCCCACGACCGGCAAGGTTAGCCGTACCTTTTCTTGGCTGGGCTGCGATACTGGCATCCGCCCGCAGTGGAAAGTCCCCGGCGAGGAGTACAATTTTGTCGGCGTCTACCGCCGCTTTATTGAAATCGATGATGCTGACAAGCGCCGTATCGTCTCATTTTTAGGCGTTGCCAGCTGCATGGATCTGTATGTAAACGGGTTCTTTATCGGCTATTCCGAGGGTGCGCACAACACGGCGGAGTTTGATTTGACCGGAAAGCTGAAATCCGGGCATAACGAACTGGTGGTTGTGGTACACCGCTGGTGCAATGGGACCTATCTGGAAGACCAGGATATGTTCCGCAATAACGGCATCTTCCGCGATGTGCTGCTGCGCACCGAGGAGCCAACGGACCTGTGGGACATTGATGCCAAAACCGAGAAAAAGCCCGATGGCTACACGCTGACCCTTTCCGCGCAGACGCTCTCTGATATTGACGTGGCGTTTACCGTCAAAGGCCACGGCCTGGAGCAGACAGCAACCGTTACGGCCAGGAATGGCACGGCGCAGGCTGTGTTTGCGGGGCTTGATGTGACCGAGTGGAATGCCGAAGTCCCGACACTGTACAATATTTACTATGAAACCGCCACCAGCTGCGTAAAAGAGAAAATCGGCTTCCGCACGGTTGAAATCAAGCAAGATGTGTTCCTGCTCAATGGCCGCAAAATCAAACTTAAGGGCGTGAACCACCACGATACCGATGCGGCCAACGGCTACACCATGTCCCCCGATGATATCGAGCGTGATATGCTGGTCTGTAAGCGGTTCAACATCGACACCGTGCGCACATCGCACTATCCCCCGGACCCATTGCTGCTGGAACTGGCGGACGAGCTTGGCATTTATATTGTAGACGAAAATGACCTGGAGACGCACGGTACGTTCGCCATGCAGCTCCCGCCGACCTACAACTCCATCAGCAACGACCCCAAGTGGGAAAGCCACTATATGGACCGCATCATGCGGCTGTATCAGCGGGACAAAATCCGCGGGAACACATCGGTTATTATGTGGAGCCTTGGCAACGAGGCGGGCGGCTATCACAACACCGATGCCATGTACGATTACCTCAAGCAGCACTCTCCCCTGCCGGTGCACTATGAGAGCGCCATCCACTGCAAGCGCCAGGCTTACGATGTGGGCAGCGAGATGTACCCCAGCGTCAAAATGGTGCACAATGTCGGCGAAAAGCGCCGCAAACAGGCCCGGCTCAATGACCGCCCATATTTCATGTGCGAGTACGCCCACGCCATGGGCGTTGGCCCCGGCAACACCGAAGCCTACTGGCAGGAAATTTATAATTACGATAACCTCATGGGCGGCTGCGTGTGGGAGATGGTGGACCATGCCGTTCTGCACACAGACGGCAGCTACACCTATGGCGGCGACCATGGCGAGTGGGAGCATGACCGCAACTTCTGCGTGGACGGTCTGTTCTACCCCGATCGCAGCCCTTCCACAGGCGCAAAGCTCATGCGCTTTATCTATCGCCCAATCCGTGTGGTGCATGTCAGCGGTGGGCAGTTTGAGGTGTTCAACACAACGGCATTTTCGACCGGGCGTTACCGCCTGGCGTTCCGCTGGAATGACGGCAGCAAAACAATATTGACCCCGCAGACCGCACCTCTTACGAAAGAAACGGTGACTGTGCCGCTTGGCAGGGCTGTGGACGGTCTGCTGGCGGTCATAGTCGAAACGACTGACACGGTGACCGGACAGATTGTGTCCGAGGAACAGCTTGTGCTGGCGCAAGAAGTAGCCGCCGCGCCCGCTATGAAGCCGCTGCCGGGGGATGTTGCAGTCGAAAAAGGGCGGCTTGTCTGCCGCAAAAGCGGCGTGGTCGTTGTAGCCGGGGCTGATGAGGGCACGCTTTTGTACCGCGCCCCCACCGATAACGATGTTGACGCCATGTTCCATAACCTGATGGTGCTCTATACCCGCCAGACCGAGGAGACCGTTTCAACACAGCAGACCGCCGATGGTTGGCAGGTCGTGACCAAAATCACCAACAAACGCGGCCATTATATGGTTACCGATACCTACAAGGGAACGGACAGCGGCGTGCTGGTCACCAGCGTGCTGCATCGCGTTTCCGGCAGTCAGGAAATTCCACGTTTTGGCAAGACGTTCCGCCTGGACGAGGTTTTTGATGCAGTGCATTATGTTGGCCGCAGCGGAGAAAGCTATTGCGACATGAAGGATCAGTTCCCCATCCGTGCGGTGGATTGTACCGTGGCCGATATGACCGAGCCGAATCTGCGCCCGCAGGAGAGCGGCAACCGCATGGACTGTACCGTGGCTTCTGTCTCCGATGGAAAGACCTGCGTGGTCTTTGAGGCTGTTGGCCGCCCGTTTGAACTGGGCATCAAGCCATACACCGACCGCGCACTGCTCTCCATGAAGCACCGCAGGGACGAGGTCCGTACGGGGACCTATGTAACAATCCAGGCCTTCCAGCAAGGCATTGGCACCGGTGCCTGCGGCCCCGGGGTGATGCCGGAGTTTAAGTATCATTTGAAAGAAGATTGCACATTGCAATTTTTGATCCGAATTGAAGAGGCTTGACGAAATATCAGTAAAATTGCTGCTGCTCTGTCGGCGGAAAACAATACGGGTCTGAAAAATTATGATTCAGAGTCAGATAATATTCCGAACCCGTAAGGAAATAAAAAGAAAAGAAGCAGGAACCGTTCGTGGTTCCTGCTTCTTTGGTATATGTGGCAAAAACAATCGGCATTGCCAATACAATGCCGGATCAGCCGATGACATGATTTAAAATCAGCATAAAGAGAACGCTCAGACTGTCCTTGTGCAATAAGGAGAGACCCTTATTGCTGAGAGCCTGAAAGTATAAATTTGGCGGCTGCAGGAAGTTAAGCGATGATTCGCATTTTACCTATTGTGAAACAGATTTCCCGGTGATGCTATTTCTTGCGGTGGCGAATGGAAATGTGGTGCGTGCTGTTTTTTGTTTTAGACTGTTTGAAAGTGCTTTAACGCAGGTTTGCTTCAAGGCATATTTTGTGCAGCCAGCCCTCTCCCCTCCCCTCCCCTGCTTTACGCGCGAGGATTCATCACTGTAATACATGCAGCGCAGCCATAGGATTGACTTTTGCAGGAAGATACTGTAGTATGATACTATCATGAGTAAGTGTACCTTCTTCTAAATCTAGCAGTTCTGTGATGTATGGTTTTATTACAGGCGGGCTATTAGTTCCTAAAGAAAGGCGTGGACAAAACGGAGCACGGCATCCAATGTCCAATCATAGCGTATGAAAAATAAAGATGAAAAGAATACAATGACAGAATCACCGGATGTTATCATTGGTGAAGTTCTGCCGGATGAAAAGGCGGACGGCAAGAAAAAGCAGCTTGTGCCCAGGAAAAGTGACAATGTGGCGTTTGGCTCTTTCATCACGAAAAGCAACGATTTAATTCAAAGGACAAAGTATTCCCTGCCCCGCAACGAACAGAAAATCCTTTTTATGATGCTGTCCAAGATCGATCAGCGCCATGATATGGATGCATCGAAGTACTATACCATTTCGTTTGACGATTTTGCAAAGCTTACCGGGGTCAATGCGTTGGACAGCGGTTATGCAAATTATCTGCGCAAAACCATTGAAAACCTGGAAAACCGGATGTTCTGGGTTCCCCTTGGGAATGATCAGTACAAAACGATGTCGTGGGTGAACCGTGGTTCTATCGTCGATATGAAGAAAAAGACGATCAGCATGCGCTTTAACCCAGATATCTGGAAAGACATTGCACAGCTGACAAGCAATTATACATCCTATAGCATTGAATACCTGCTGATGATGCAGAGCACCTATTCTATGCGTGTGTATGAGATCATTTTGTCATATGACAACGGAAACAGAGATTATTCCTATAACAATGGGTTGATTTTTGAACCTGTAACAGAAGAAGTTCTGCAAAAGTTCCCCAATAAGCGGGAAGAACTGAAAGGGTTCAAATATAAGCGGTTTGATATGGAAGAATTCAAGGGTATGCTTTCCATGCCTACCCGTGATGAAATCAATAGAAGCAAGGGCAAAAGCAGAGACAGTTCCGCGCAAAAGTTCAGCCGCGATAAACCGCTGACGGAAAAATACAAAGTATTTTCCGACTTTGAAAAGAACGTTCTAGCAATGGTCAAAAGCGAGATCAATGAGATGACAGACCTGTGGTTTGACTATGAGCCGGTGCGCCGCCGCGGGGTTCGGAAATACGAGTTCCTTTATATCTTCATCAAGTACAAAAACCGGGAAGAAATGAAGAGCGTCAGAGCGTTCCATCAGGAGCATAAAGGCGCTGATACAGAAGTAAGCAGAAAACCAAGAAAGCGCCGCAGCTCGGTCAGCAAAGAAGCACTGGAACAGTACAATCAGCCGCTGAAGGAAGCCATTTTGACGACAACCTATCGCCTGGCACGCAATGAACTGGCGGTAAAGGCACAATATCAGACCTATGAAAAAAAGCTGACACCGGAAGAGCGAAACATCTTCATCGATATTTTCACATATACGTCAAAAATATTGACCAACACAAAAAAGCGGGACCAGGCAGAGGAAACGCTGGAAGCGTTGAACCGGATTATCAAAGATAATAACGGGCTAAAAACTTGGGCATTGGGAATGAGCGTTAAATATAAAGCGATGCTTGAACGCGCAAAGGAAAGAAAATCTGCGCAGTATTACCGCACGGTGGTTTATAATGACATTATAGAAAATTCTGCCGCGATCATCGCTGACGGCACAAAACGCGCAGCATTACTGGATGGCGACAGAACGGATCTTTTCAAGTTCGATTGGTCGCAGTTTGATGAGTAATAGAACGTAAGGAAGTATAAGAAGGAAAAAGAGGTTTGCAAAAAGCAGACCTCTTTTTTGTTTCAGAAAAAGCGCGAAAACAAACGAATTGAAAAAATGACAACAGGTACTTGAGTCGTGACAGGTAAATCAAGAGGAAAAGAAGGCATTATCCCCAGGATTCGTGTTGACATGACGAGCGGGTATGCTATAATTAGCTTATTAAGATGAACACTTTACAGGAAAGAACAGAAGTAAAAGAAGAAAAGATTGCCAGCGATATCAAATAGCAACAGGTACGCAAGTCGCCGCATAATAGTTACAACAAAAGAGAAAACTTTACTTTATGACAACATGTACCTAAGTCTTTCCACTTTATAATCAACCAACGAAATGAGGAAACGCCAATGGCAGCACAGATCATTACGATCGCCATCGAGAAAGGCGGAGCAGGAAAAACGGTCACTGCTTCTAACCTCGCCTATCTGATGGGCGATGAGGGTAAAAAAGTTCTTTGCATCGATACAGACCCGCAGGGAAACCTGACGAGCGCTTTGAGCGGCGGCAATGGAATTACCAGCGGCGTTTATAATGGAAGAGCTCTTTTTGATATGTTTGATGGCTTCCGTTATACCAAGACGAAGGACTATATCACCGAAACGGAATACGAAAATGTAGATATGATCCCCTGCAGTGCGCAGACGCCGCGGATCAACCAGCGTATTCCGGGAATTTTTGAAGATGCACAAACCTACTTCAAGCCGGGCGACTCGAAGTGCCTGACGAATATGGGAGAATTCCTCTATTACTTTTTAAATCAGGTCCGGGAGGACTATGATTACATCATTATTGATACCCAGCCGACCCGTGATTCACTCTTGCTGACGAATGCAATCAATGCGGCGGATTATGTGCTGATTCCCTCTCTTTGTGAGGCAAATTCGCAGGAATCGGCGTTCCGTACTTATGCGCTCTGCAATGAGCTGCGGAATACCCCCGGCAGCCATCTGAAAGGCGTTGGCGTAATTCTTACGATGGTAGTGAAAAAGGCAGCTACTACAAAAATTATCCGCGACCAGTGCAAACAGGTTTTAGGGGCTTCTCTTTATAAAACGGAGATTCCCAGCGGCCTTAGTGTGAATATGTCGGTTACGAAGCATCTTCCCGTATGCTATATGGCAAAAACACAGCCGGTTGCGGTGGCCTATGGCAAGGCTTACGAAGAACTAAAGGCTCAGCTTGCAAAGATGGGGGTGAACTGAAATGGCAATGAAAAAGAAGATGAAGGGGAACATAACGTCCCCTGCTCTCCCCGGCAAAAGTATTCTTGCAGAGGTAAACAATAACGAGGCGGGCAACATCTATAATAGTTTGTTCGCTAAAAACAGAAAAGTTGAATACGATAATAAATATATTGCGTTGGTTAATATCCGAACCAACCCGGATAACCAGATTTTCCGTGTAATGGATGACGATGAAGACATCCGCATTTTGGCGGAAGATATTAAGCGCAATGGGTTGATGCATAACCTTGTTGTATTCCCTGAACAGCGCGAAGAAGGAATGGTATATGTTTTGCTTTCCGGCGAACGGCGGTTTCGTGCATTGAATTACCTGCAAGAAAAAGGCGATGCAACATGGAATATTGTGAATTGCAATGTTGTGATAACACCTTTGTCTAAAAATGAAAGAAAAGTGCTACTGTACAGCGCAAACCTGCAGGTCCGCGGCGGATTCAGTGATGAAGCAATTCGCCGCCAGGCGATTGCGGAATTTATCACCTGTCTGCAAAAAGAACCTTATAATATGAGCAGAGAAGAAGCCCTTGGCGCGACAAAAAGCGTCAGTACCGTAAATCCACGCACGATTGAGCGGGATGCGCGGATCGAAAAGAAGCTGGAGGGCAAACTAAAAGAACTTCTAAATGATAAATTTTTAACGAGAAGCGAATGTGAGACTTATCTGCGGTTTGAAGAGGACATACAGAATGAAATCGCGGAGCGGTTTGCCAAATTGCAGGAAGTAGATTGCCATAGCAGTGATACAGAAGATGCGGGAAAGAACTATGTAGAGGTTCTTCGGGACAATCTGCATGACGCATTCAGAGAGCTGCTATACGATGCACAGCGGCAGGGAACGACCAAAGAATACGAAGCTGCTTATAAAAAGGCGATTCTTTATTTTGATGATGGTCTCGCTGAACTGAAAGGGAAAGCGGATGAATACGGCAAAGCTAAGGTAGGCAGCCAACCGAAAGAAATTTCCGCCATCGATTACGAGGGCAAAAAAGAAGCCGCCAGGGACCGTGCGCGAAAGGAACACGAGGTTACAGAAACCAAAAGCAGCATGATCCAGAAAAGTGTTCCCCAAATGGTCAAAAAATTGAATAAGGCATACAGCAGTAAGGCATTTGCAAAAGCGCTGAAAGGTGTATCCAAAGAATCCCGTGATGCAGATGTTGCGGCGCTGAATGAAATCATCGAGATTTCGATGAAGCTTAAAAACATCATAGAATCAATCGATTGATGCCGGTGGACACAATGAAAAAAGAAAGAGTTCTGATTCGTTTCCGACCGGAAATATATGAATGCTTTGAATTGGAAGCCGCTTATCAGGGGCTTCGCGTGGGAACGATTGCCAATCAATTATTGATCAGTGAGCTCAACAAAGCAGCAAGCGTGAAACCAGAACACTGCGTTGTATTTGGATCGGAAGACTACGCTGCGATTCCGGAGGGCAAGCGAAGCAGCTATTATGTGTTGCCAGAAAGCAAAGATATTATAGAATATCTGCCGGAGCAAACCGGAAAGCGGGGCGCAAAGCCGATCAATAAGCAGGTTACATTTTATCTGATGGAAGATCAGCTTGAAACGTTGAAAAAAATTGTCCGGATTCAGGATATTCGCAAATCAATGGACCACGGGCGAATTGTAACCTATCGCTTTGCCGTGTTGGGGCTGCTGCTGAACAATGAATCGCTGGATAGAAAACCTCCGGTTATACATTAAGAGGTAGAAAGAAGCACGAAAGAAGCCGCAGGTATTGTGCCTGTGGCTTCTTTATTTTATATATCATACAACAATATTAGAATTGACAACAGGTACTTGAGTCGGAGAATGGTGAAAAAGTTTTTATATCGGTATCGGAACATAGCATCCTCAAACTGCACGGCCACGCTGCACAGCTGGGCGCAGACGTCATAGACTTCTGCTGCTGGGCGGATAGTTTGCTTTTCCAGCTTGTTCAGCTTGAGCATGATAAAATGATCAGGAGCCGTTTCCAAGCTGATGTAAGCAAAAAAAATGGCTCCGGGTTTTGTCCTGTCTGCGCTACAAAAGATATACATCGCATATTAAGGTGCTAATTTGTGAATAATTATCCTTGTTCTGCAATTTTTGTGTTCGCATCTTCGCACGGTTCCTTTATAATATAGGTAATACAATATAAAGGAGTCCCTTGACGATGAGAGCAATAAACCTTAAAACCAACCATCTGACAGCGCCTGTCGGTATTGACGCCGGGCCGCTGTTTTTGTCTTGGCAGTGCGCTGACGGCGTGCGCCAGACCGCCTATGAAATTGAAGTAACCGCCAACAACAAAACCGTATGGCAGAGCGGCAAAGTACAAAGCAGTGCCATGCACGCCGATACCCCCGCTGTGGCCGATTCCCGCGTGCGCGGTGCATGGAAGATCCGCCTGTGGGATGAAAACGATGTCCCCGGCGCGTGGAGTGAGGCACGCTTTGAGACCGGCCTTGCACAGTGCGACTGGGTAGGGGAGTGGGTGGACCCCGAGACCGAGCCAATCGACATCCCCGGTGACGATGCTATCAACGCCTTTGCCCGCCCCAATTGGGAGCGCAAGCAGGCAGAAAAAGAAGCCGCGGGCAAGGGTGCAGCCGAGTCGTACAAGCCCCATCGTCCGGCATCGTACCTGCGCAAAAGCTTCACGGCGTCCAAGGGCGAGGCACGGCTGTATATCACGGCCAAGGGGCTGTATGCGGTGTGGCTGAACGGCGCGCGTGTCGGGGATATGGTTTTAGCCCCCGGCAGCTTTACCGGCAACAAGCATCTTGCAGCGCAAACATACGATGTAACGCGGTATTTGCGTGACGGCGAAAACAAGCTGCTGGTTGCCCTTGGTGATGGCTGGCACCGCAGCACGGGCGGTGTGGATGGCGACCGTGATTTGTTCGGTGATACCCTGGGCGTGCTGTTTCAGCTGGAGGTGGACGGCAAACCGGTCTGCGTTTCCGATGACACGATGCAGGCAACGCAATGCGGGCCTATTCGCCAGAACGATATGCAGCAGGGCGAGGTCTACAATGCACAACTTGAGGGCGAACTGACCGGCTGGCACGGTGTGCGCACCTACCGTGATGATCTGCCCATTACCGGTATGAATACCGTGCCGATTCTGGAACACGAAGCATTCCCCGGCAAGCTGCTGCAAACGCCCAACGGCGAGACGGTGCTGGACTTTGGGCAGAATATCGCCGGTTATGTGGAGATAACGCTGATCGCCCACACCGGACAGAAGGTCAAGCTGACTTGCGGCGAAGCGTTGGACGAAAACGGAAACTTTACCCAAGAAAACTTTCAAGACCGCAACCGCCACAAGGAGGGCGGCACCGCCCAGATGCTGGAGCTTGTCTGTAAAGAGGGGAAAAACCACTTTAAGCCCAGCTTCACCATTATGGGCTTCCGCTACGCCAAGGTCGAAACCGACGCCGATTTGACCGATGCCGTGTTTACTGCCTACGCCGTCTACTCCGATATGGCGGTGACGGGCGCGTTTACCTGCGGAAATGACGCGGTGAACCGGCTTGTCAAGAACAGCGTCTGGAGCCAGAAGGGCAACTTCTGCGATGTCCCCACCGACTGCCCGACCCGCGAACGCGCCGGCTGGACAGGGGATATGGGCGTGTTTATTGAAACCGGCTTGACCCTGATGGACTGCTACCCCGTGGCGGAAAAATGGCTGGCGGAGTGCCGCCTGAACCAGTACCCGGACGGTCGCATGGCGAATATTGCCCCGCCGAACGCCCGCCCCGGCTATATGACCCCGATGCTCTGCATGTCGGCAGGGTGGGGCGATGCGGCGATTCTGGTGCCGTATGCCCTGTACAAACGCACGGGTGACCGCAAAATTCTGGCGGACAACTACGAGATGATGCAGCGCTGGTACGGCTTTTTGCTAGGGCGCGCACAGCAGACAACCGATGAGCAGCAGGGCGGCGATTACGCCAAGTTCACCGTT
>ERZ791907.1487-NODE-1487-length-15396-cov-2.832345_pt1 | contig 15396 bp, 19 predicted proteins | sample MGYA00510145_ERZ791907 | MGnify/ENA primary metagenome ERZ791907 (study PRJEB30046, sample SAMN00792089) | human gut metagenome | study: EMG produced TPA metagenomics assembly of the A metagenome-wide association study of gut microbiota in type 2... | reverse complement strand
GGCGGTTGCCCTCCGGGTGGCGGACAATGGGCGTAGGGTTTATGTGTGTAGGATTAGTGATATAAATTTTCTAGAAATTTTCTAGAAAAGTATTGACATATTTCTAGAAAAGTGGTATTGTAATATCAGAAACAAGGAAAACCAATAATACAAAAAATAGAAAACGCATACTAATAATTACTATTGCTGTCCTATCGGCAGTACGGGGAGAAAGAGAGATAATAATGACAGTAGAAGAAATTAAAACCGTATTAAATGAAAGATGCAATGAATCGTGGGATATGCTTAAAATAATGGAAAACTATTATGGACAATCTAGCATGCAAGCACAGAAAGCATTGACTAGATGGGTTGCTTTTGATGACTTATACAGAGAGGTGTATCATGAATCACCGCTTTATACTTTTTAATATATCTGCTGACCTATCGGCATTACGGGGAGAAAAGGAACTACCATGAAAGCATTAGATTTAGAAAAACTGTATACCGTACCCGCAAAAATGGAGGATATTCCCTTATATGTAAAGGCAGAAGATATTGACGGGAATATACATATTTACGTGTATGACCATGCGTCTCTTACGAATGGCTACGTTAAGAAGAATGCATTATGTGTACCAGTGCCGTATAAAGGAAATTTCGGAACAGGTTTTACGATAAACTGCCATAATGCACAATCAACGCGATATGCGCTTAAATGTTACTACATTGAAGTTGCGCATAGCATTATTTGTTCTACACATGACAATTGCACTCTGTGTCCTCTGTATTCAGCAAATGGAACAGAAGAACAGTGTTATTATTAAGAGGAAAAAAAAACATGAGAGTAAAAGATATTACCTGTCTATGTATGAGTTTCAATCGTATTACTATCAAAGCGAGAATGAGTATTTTTGGTAAATACCGTGATATCATGATAACAAGTTTTCTTGTAAAGAATGGAAGAGCAAATATTGATGATGACAACCTTGTGTTACTGAGCGAAGATGTAATCGAAATTGATTCAAATGATGAGGGCATAATCTTAACCATAAGGGGGTGTGAATAATGCCGAACTCAAAAGACTACAGCATCTATCAAGAACTCGATCTCTCACTCGACCAGATCAAACGCGAACTTCCACGCGTTGCGCAGGCGGCAAATAGCCGCCTTGCCAAACTGGAAAAAATTCACGCCCGCGACCAATGGGCGTACGGACGCGTAAAAGAATTTTTTGCTTCGCAAGGGCGTGAAAAAAACCGTTTCTTGAAAGGCGTAAAACGATCGGATGCATCTATCCGGCAGGAATGGGACACGATGGTTGCGTTTTTGAACTCTCCAGAAACAACATTGGAGGGTTACCGGATTGCTGAGTTACAGCGGCGTTTTGACAAGTCTGGAAAAATTGCCGAAGAAGTTGACGAAAGCAATTACAAGGACTTATATCGTTTTTTGACGTCCAACTTATATAAGAAGAGTCTGAGAAGAGAGTTAGACTCAAATCAGATCATTGATGATTTTCTTCTGAAAATGAGTGATAATACTTATGATTACGAAGATATCATGGATGAGTATAAAGAGTATCTGGACGGTTACATCACCGAAGAAGAACTTTTTGCAGAAACTAGACTAAAATTGAAGTAGGTGAAAAATGTACGAATTAGAAGTGCCTGTTATTCTAGACGGGAAAGAGAATGTTTCACGTGAAACAATTTACACGGTCAATGATTTTCCGTTCTCGTCTTTCCAGACTGTACGCGAATGCCGCAAGCGTGGAAGAAAGAAAAATCCCATCGTCTATTATGACGTGGAAATGGCGTTTGACATCGAAACAACTACGTTAGAAAAACTTGATTATGAACGCTATAATAAAACAGGCGAAAAAGTGGTGAAAGGAACTGCCTTTCTGTATCAATGGCAGTTTTGTATCAAAGATACCGTGTGTTTCGGTCGCACATGGAATGAGTTTCTTTCATTCTGCGAAAAACTGCATCTGTACTTGAAAACTTCCGATACAAAACGTGCGGTAGTATACGTTCATAACTTGTCGTACGAATTTCAATTTATGAAAGATTTCATTGAATTTGATGAAATATTCGCCCGTGACGCACATAAAGTGATGAAATGTTACGCTTACAAGTACGGTATCGAGTTCCGGTGTTCGTATTTTCTCAGCAACATGAGCCTTGCGAAATTCTGCGAAAACAGTGAGGGAGTCATCCACTATAAACTTGTTGATACGTATGATTACAAAAAACTACGTACACCAACAACACCTCTCACGGACGTTGAACAGGGATATTGCTATAATGATGTTCGCGGCTTGTGTGAATGCATCCGCGCCGCGCGTAAAGAAGATAATCTTGCAGAAATCCCCCTTACCTCAACTGGCTACGTCCGGCGCGAGTTCCGCCGTGCCATGCAAGCGGATAAAAACTATTATCCCGATACCTTTACTGATCTTGCGCTTACGTTACCGCAGTACCAACTCTGCAAAGACGCGTTCCGCGGCGGCAACACGCACGCCAACCGCATCCACGCGGGACACACGATCACCGCGAAAAAAGGGGAAAACGCAATCGTAATGGGAAGTATGGATATTTCCAGTAGCTACCCCGCGCAGATAGCAATGGGTTACTATCCCATAAGTGCGTTTCGGGCGGTTGAGATTACATCGCAAAAACAGTTTGATAATTTGTGTGTTACACGTTGCGTAATCATGAGAGTGCAATTTAACAATTTGCACATAAAAGAAAACATTCCGGTTCCATACATCCCGCTGTCAAAGTGCCAGAAGCACGGAAAAGATTGTGAGATTGATAATGGTCGCGTATTATCTATTGATTGTTGCGAGATTGCAATGACGGAAATTGACTTGGAAATCATAAGAAAACAGTATGATTACGACTTTTTTACCGTGTCGGAGTGTTACGTATCCGCGCGCGGAAAGTTGCCGGACAGTATGCGGAAAACGATGATGTCCTTTTTCATCGCAAAAAGCCAGTTGAAAGGAAATCCCGATAAAGTCTATGAATATATGAAATCTAAGAATAAACTAAACAGCACGTTCGGAATGTGTGTTACCGATCTTTTGCAGGACGAATGGGCAATGGATGCTTTTACGGGAGAATGGCATCGGGAAAAAGCAGATGCGGAAAAAACACTGAAAATGTACTATGATGGAAAAAACAGCTTTTTGCACTATCAATGGGGAATCTATGTTACCGCCCACGCAAGAAAGCAGTTACAAGATATGCTGGACGTGGTTGGAATGGATGCCGTGTACTGCGACACCGATAGTATCAAGTTTTTACATCCGGACGTACACATTCCAGAATTTGAAGCCAAAAACAAAATACTGGAAAAACGTGCGATTGATAATGACATTCCTGCGTTTTGTGACGTTGGTGACAACCGTTATATTCTCGGCGTTTGGGATATGGATGACCTCTATATCCAGTTTAAGACCCTTGGCGCGAAAAAATACTGCGGCGTTGAATGGGACGAAAAAGCGGCGCAATCTGGCAAAGACCCCGTGCGTTTTACGTCTACGGTTGCTGGCATGAATAAGAAACTTGGCGCGGAAAACTTAAAGTGCTGTAATAATTTCCGTCTCTGCCGCCGGATGGAAAATGTCGGACGGACAATCAGTTGCTTTAACAACTCGAAACCCCATTACATCAAAGTCAACGGGGAAGAAATATTAACTGCAAGTAATATAGGAATCATTGATACCACTTATACCTTAGGTGTATCGAATGAATACTATGAAGTATTGGTAAACTCTCAAGACGGAGTGTTACCGGAATAGGAGACGATATGAGATATTTTGTGTTTTTTATGTTTTTAGTATTATCAACGATCTGGGCGTTACATGAGGAAGAACTCGACCTTTCCATCCTGCTTTTATTTTTGGATATTTTCTTTATTTTCTTATTTTAACTATTGACTTTTTTGGTAGGAAGTGCTATTATAATACTTGTAAGAACAAATAGCCACATAACGAAAGGAGAAAAAAAATGGTTAGAACAAAAATCGAAAAATTTATCTATTCTGTCATTGACAGAAACACAAAACAGGTGATCGGCTCTTTTGAGAATACAGAAGAACTGAAAACGCAGAAAGCAAAAACCGCCGCTGTTGCCGCCGCTGGTTTTCCGGAGGATTTCATCTGTGTATTAACCGATACCGTATCCGCCCGCTACGAAATGCCGGACGAACAGTTTTTTGCCGAAGCAAAGAGACTGGACGATTAATCAGCGCACAACCGCGGTCTGGAAATGACCAGATAAGACAACGATCAAAGCAACGCGCCGCGGTTCTGCATAACAAATTAAATCAAAAAGGAGAACGAAATCATGAGCAAAGCGAAAATGAGACTGAACAACGTAACTGTTAAGTACGCAAAAGAGGAAGACGGAAAAAGTGTTCTTTCCGCGTCTATCTCTGCCGATCAGCAGAAAGACATTTTTGAAAAAATCATCGAAGAGTTTGGCGAAGATGCCGCCGCAGAAGCAAAATGGATTCCTGCAAAAGAATCCGACAAAGATGGACTTTACGTAAAAGCGCAGACCAGCTATAAAGTAGCTTTTTACGAGGACAGCGTAGAGAGCGACACCGTTTCGAGCGTTGACGAACTCGGAAAAGGCGCAGTAGTTGACCTGTTCATCTCTATCGGAGAAAGCAAGTTCCGTCGCGACAAGGGATTCACCGCATACCTTTCCGCGGTAAACGTTCATAAGTTCGGTGATACCGAAAAGTTTAACCCATTTATGGAATAAGTAACCATGAACTGGGTACGCGCCCCGACTGGCGGACGGTAACTTGAGGATTTAGTTTACCTGTAGTTGATTGTTACTATATCTTGTGTTATAAAACTTCATTCCATACGTGTAAAAGAACTACGTTTTCCAGCGTAGTTCTTTTTATACCCAGCGAAATTCTGCCCTTACCCGCCGTTCATCCGCAGTCAAAACGTGCGATCATCGTGCGATAAACGTGAGATTGACTGCGGTTTTGCTGGCGGGGAACTGGCGGTTAACATAGATTATGCGGGACGCGGTGCGCGGGTTGTGGAAATGCTAGAAAGGAGGAAGTGAAACAAAATGTTTCACGTGAAACAATGATTTTTTGGAATGATATCAAATGGGAAAAACTTTTTGCAGATTATGGCGTGAAATTTGAATCGGTATCGGATGATGGAAAGCCGATTCAGTATTACAACCCGATACGGTTGTTTACGGAGCCGGACGTGGACGGGGAGTTCGCAGGCGTGGCAATTACGTGTTCTAACCGTAGTGCCGGAAAGACCAGTGCGTTTGCCGCGGCGAGTTGTATCTTGTGCAAAGAATATGGTTTGCAGACCGGATGGATTTTTCGGACAAAAGGGGAAATGACGGGAGCGGCGGCAATGTACGAAGATATGCTAAGAATGTATCCTAAATTAGGAAGTGTGATTACCTATAAAAATCTGGATAAGAATGGAAATGTCGTGCGGTATTTTCTGGACGGGGAGCCATTCGGATGTGCGTTTAGCTTTGGAAGTAAGATGGACAGCGTGAAAAAATTATCGCCGTATTTTCGGGATATTTACTTTTTGTTTTTTGATGAGTTTTCCATGGAGAGTGGACAGTACGTAAAAGGGGAAAGCGAAAAACTGCAATCGTTGCTATTGACGATCAGCCGTGGAAACGGAAGTCAGTCCCGATGGTTTAAACTGGTTATGGCATCTAATAATATTTCGTTGCTCAATCCCTATTTTGTATTTTTTGGTATCCATAAGAGATACCAGAAAGAAACAAAAATGCTGCATGGGAGCGGTTTTGTGTGTGAGTTTACCCACAATGACAGCGCAAGTAAGGCGATGTGGGAAAATACTGCGCTGAAAGCATTCCGCGGTGGTCACTATATGCAGAGCATGAGCGTCGGAGATCAGATGTTGATTGACGATGCTGTGTTTGTGCAGAAGCCGACCGGACGGTCGCGGTATCTGTTTACGATCGAGCACAGCGGAAAAAGTTATGGGGTGTATGAGTATTACGAAGAGGGGTATATCTATATTACGCATAACTATAACCCGTCTTGTAATTTTGTTGCGGTGTTCCGTGATGGAGATCATACGCAGAACACGGTGATGTTGGAACACTATGATTATCTATTCGAAAATCTGGTTGACGCGTACCGGAAAGCATACTTGCGATTTGACGATCTAGACAGCAAAAATATGGCGGTTGAGTTATTGGGAATTGATCTTTATAAATAGTTTGCGTATGACGGACAAAAGTACTTGACAGACGGACAGAAAAGAGGTATCATGAAAATACGGGGAAACCTTTTTCAGAGGGGTTGCCACGGCTGAGTAAGCCGCCCTGTCCTTGGCAGGTCAAAAGGTTTCCTTGTTTTAATGGGCAGGAAGAAAGGAGCAAAGATGGCAAATATCGTTTTTAATATGATCGTCGGAATGATGAAAAAAGAAAATGCATATCTTGCTTATACGGTACGATATAAAGGTGATGAGAAAGACACTTTGATTATCGTCCCACATGAAAATTATGAATCTCATATCCGTTACTTATGGGATTATTTTTTCATGGATGGCAACTCTTATAACAGTAAATCGCCAGTTCGATTCATTCATAATTTTATTATGTGTGATAAATTAAGTGAAATTGAGGACTGGTTAAAATGGCAGGATAAGGAGTTAGAAACATGGATGTAACTATGGTAACGCAGTTAGTTGGAAGTCTCGGTTTTCCAATTGTTTGTTGCGGCGCACTTTTCTGGTATCTTGTAAAAGAGAAAGACGCGCACAAAGAAGAGATGGAAGAACTGCGGAAAAGCGTAGAAGCGAACACGAATGCAATTAATTCACTTTGCCAGCACTTAGGAGGTGGAAAGAATGAGTAAAATCGAAAACGCAGTTGTATGGGCGGAACAGATTGCCGCCGATGATCGGCACGGATACTCACAGTTACACCGGAACAGTCCCGATTATGATTGTTCGTCATTTGTTGGGACTGCACTTGCGAAAGCTGGTTTTCCGGTTAGCATTTACAGTACCACACGAAATCTTGGTGAACAGTTAGAAAAAGCCGGTTTTGTGAAATGCGGCAAACCGTGGAAACGCGGGGATATCCACCTTGCGGCGGGTCATCATGTAACGATGTCAACCGATGCGGCGCACATCGTCCATGCCAGCCAGTCCGAAAACGGCGGAATTGATGGGCAGACAGGAGATCAGACTGGAAATGAAATTTGTGTTCGGTCTTATTACGATCTTCCGTATGGGAATACCGTTCATTATCGGTATGTTGTAAAAAGCGAAAAACCGCAGAAACCTATTGAGAAATTCATCAAGACCGAGTCCGCACGTAGTTTTGACCGGAAAATTGCCGGAGCCTATCATACCAATGATCGCTATAATCTGCGTGTTGGCGCAGGAATGAATAAAACTGTCATCTTGACGTTGCCAACCGGAACCAGTGTTAGAAACTACGGGTATTATAGCGGAGAATGGTATCTGGTGAAAGCTATCGTTAATGGAATTGTCTATACCGGATATGTAGCAAAAGAGGGTCTGACACGTGGCTGATCTGACGCTTGCTTATAACACTTGTATCGAAATTTGTAATGCACCGAACGTTGGTTACTCACAAACTTATCGCGAGGGGCAAACGGTCGGAGGTATTACGTACTATGATTGTTCGTCCCTCATGAGTTATTGTTGTACAGTAGGTGGTTTTTTGGCAAGAAACCCGTGGTTTACAACTCGTAGCATGGATGGGTATCTGATCGGCGCGGGATTCCAAAAAGGAACCGCAAACCAGCCTTGGAAAAAAGGCGATATTTTGTGGCGTACCGGGCATACCGAAATGGTATATGACCCCGCAGACGGCGGCGGGTATACCATGGGGGCGCACACAGATAGCTACCCACTGGAAAGACAGGTATCTATCAATACGTTTGTATCTCCCTATAGCGCATGGACGTATCTGTACCGATACCCAGTTGAGGTACAAAGCGGTATCAGCCAGTATGTGATTGCCGCCATCTGCGGCAACTTCTGGCAGGAATCCACCATCAACCCCGGCTTGTGGCAAGGCACGATAGTCGGTTCGCCCGGTTATGGTCTGGGTCAGTGGACGGATAACGCCGACACGAATAGGCGTACGCAATTATTTAACTGGCTGGACGCGAACGGCTACAGCCGGGACGATGGTAACGCGCAGTTAGAATATCTGATCTACGAGAATGTATGGTATTCGATAGGCGCGGCAAGTGCTTACGAAAATCTGCAAGCGTTTTTGCACAGTGACAGTACCGATCTGAACGCACTTACTGCCGCCTATATGAAAGGATGGGAGGGAATCAGTGACGATGGAACGCTTGCGTTCCGGCAGGAAAAATCACATGAATGCTTTAACTATATTTCCGAACACGCGAAAGATACGACAATTACCGGATGGATTGTTGGGAATCGGTATTTATCTGATTCCGAACGTTTAAACAACGCGGTTATGGTGTTTCGGTATCTATCCACTGGACAACCCGAGCCGCCTGAGCCGCCCCACCCAATGAAACCAAAACGGCATAAAATGCCAATCTGGTTATATCCCAATTTAAAAAGGAGGTTTTAATATGACACTTGAAGAGTATTGGACAGAAATTGTAGCAGACATTGGAAACATCGAAACGCATGGTGATGCGATCGCCGCCATCAGTGAAAAAATCAAAACGGAAGATACTGACATCGGAGCGTTGATGTCGGAGCGTGACGCACTGGTTGCGGAACGGGACGAACTGAAAGGAAAATATGATTCTGCGGTCGCAGAAATCAAAAGCCGCTGGTCTGATCTTTCCCACGGCGGAAGTATCACAAAAGTAACAGAGTTTGGCGGAAACGCGCCGGAACAGGAAGAAACCGCAACAAGTATCAATGATCTTGATATGTCTCAGCTTATCATGAGCGGAAAAGGAGAGTGAAAACAATGGCAGAAAAATTAGATATGACCAATATTAATATGCTGAACGCCGTTCGGCAGACGATGAGTGTTGATTACCGTGACCGCGTCCCGGTGGCAACACGCGAAAATATCGCAGATATTGCGAAAACGTTAACTGACCCGTACAATCCGATGGCAAGAAACGAACTCGTTCCGGCACTGGTGAATCTGATCGCCAGCCAGTCCATCAGCACGGAAGCGTTCCGCAACCCGCTTAGAATGCTGAACAGTAACGCTATGCCGTATGGAAACGGAGAACAGGAAGTCTACGTAAATTTTGCACAGGGTTACGCGCACGATGCCAATATCAGCATCGAAGATGCGACCGCCATTTATGACAGCTACATTATGGCGCTGTATCATGTAATCAATTTTAATAACGATTATCCGGTAACGATCTGGTTTGAGGATATGCGCGGCGCGTTTCTCGATGATTACGGACTCAGAAATCTAGTGCAGGCAAAAGTGGAGAGTGTCGTTTCCGCTTGTAACTGGGATGAGTTTACCACGGCAAAAGAACTGATTGCATCTGCAAAGCGCGCGGGTCAGATTTATCCGGTGCATGTGGATGCGGTTACAGATCAAGCATCCGCGAACGCACTGGCGAAACAAATTCAGTCCTATATTGACAAGATTCAGTTCCCGAACCCGCTGTATAATTTCGCTGGCGCGACATCGGCGGCAAAAGAAGTTACCATTCTTCTGTTTGTCGACCCAGATACCAAAGCCGCGATGAACGTTGACAGTTATGCAAGCGCGTACAATCTCGACCGGATGATTCCGAAAGCACAGCAGGTTTTAATTGATAACTTTAACGATGCTGAGGGTATCGTGGCTGTACTGGTAGACAAACGATTCTTCAAAATCCGTGAACAGTACCGCATGATGGTACAGGACAATGTCAATCGCGGTTTGAGATGGAACAATACCTATACCGTAAAAGAGATGTTCTCTTATTCCCTGTTTTATCCGATCATCATGTTTACGACCGAGACGGTTGATGTTTCTTCCATTACCGCAAGTGACGTGGGACCGGTGAAAGCTGGAACAGATGTCGACTTCGGTGGAAGTTTTTCGGTTAATTCTACTGGCGTAGCGGATAAAGCGATTGACGTAAAAGTAGAGGGTAACTCTTCTGCCGATACGTTTGTAATCCCGGGAACTACGATTCTTCGAATCGCAAAAGACGAAAAGAATCTGAAAACGAAAGCAAATAAAACAACGAGCGTAAAAGTTGTGATTACCAGTCGTTACGATTCGTCCAAAACAGCAACCATTTACTTTACTTCCGATTAAGAGAGGTGGGAAACATGGAATCATTTATTCCAATGCCGCCGCAATCCGATGTGGCGGCTGTTTCCCCGCAGACCACGGTTATTTTGGCTAGTGGTATTGAGTGGGGAAACGATTATGAACACGTAAGATACTACGAAAACGGAAAAGCAGGTTGTCTGGCGCACGTAAGAGAAAAAGCAATTCATATTTTTAAGCAGTCCGCGCCCGTGAGATGGGGAGAACTGACTTATAAAGGAAAAGGGAATGAGAGTGAATTTCTGAAATGCAATTATATTGCTTTTCAGAACAAACCCTATACGGAAGAATGGTATTTCGGTTTTGTGACGCGCGTAGAATGGTTGAGTGACGGAAGTTTTAAAATTTATTTCGAACCCGATCGTTTCCAGAACAGTTTTTACGATGTGGTATTACAGCCGTGCTATGTGGAGAGGGAACACGTTGCGAAAGCAGATGACGCAGTCGGGGCTAATTTAGTCCCCGAAAATCTGGAAACTGGTGAATACATTGTAAATGGCTCAGCTGGTATGGGTTTCGGATTGATGAACTATTGTCTTGTTGCAAGTGCGGACGAAAACGGGGTTGCATTAGAACCGGAATTAAATCAAAAAATCATGTCTGGTTTGACTTATTTTAACACAGTTAATTTTGATGCCATGAAACAGAAAATACAGGCTTATGCAACAAGCGGAAATGCTGATGCTATTGTAGCTATTTTCCAGGCTCCGCAGTTATGTTTTGAAAATTCCCCACAGGAATTTTCAATGCATTTTCCAGAAACACTGGCAGGATACACCCCAAAAAATAAAAAATTATTCCAATATCCTTTTTCGTATTTGATTGTAGATGCACATGACGGTAGCCAGTATATGTATCGACTGGAATATTTCAAAGACCAAAAAATTTCTTTTTATGGACAGGGAGTAAAGTTAAACATTCCGTCCATTTATATCAGTCCGAAAAATTACAAAAACGAACCTACTACTAACACACCCTATGGTTTTGTGTACAGCAATTTCCCGTCTTGCGCGTGGACAAATGACGCGTATCAGGCATGGCTTGCTCAGTCTCAGCCTATATGGGACTACCAGACAAAACAGCAGTATATTGATACCGGAAAAAGCGTTATTTCAACCATTGCAAATGTGTTAAGCGGAAATTTTGGAAAAGCCATCGAAAGCAGTATCGGTCAAACTGTAAGCAATTTTATGTTTGGCGAAAATATTTCTGCGCAGATGGAACAGCACGATTTAATACCGCCAACAGCAAAAGGAAGTGCTACCGGAAGTTATGTGCAAACTGCGCTTTTCAGCAATACAATTGCATTAAAGACGATGTGTGTAACACCGGAAATGGCGAAAGTAATTGACGATTATTTCACGATGTACGGATATGCTACGCATAGAATCAAAGTCCCTAATATCACCGGACGCGCAAACTGGAATTTTGTCAAAACGGTTAATTGTGGATTGCATGGCGCTTGCGTCACAGATGATATCAACTTTTTGCAGGCAATGTTTAACAAGGGCGTTACGTTCTGGCATACGGACGATGTCGGAAACTATGGTCTTTCTAACGATTAAGGAGGTGATAACATGTATGCTAACCCGTATCGGGTGAGTAACAAGGAAGTGTGGGGACACTGGGAAAACAATCCGAATACGTCACCGGAGGAAAAAATGTATTTCCGGCACTTCTTTGACAAGTTTGTAAATCTGGCGTTATCTCGTTATGAGTATGACGGTTTACCGGATGAGATTCCGCCACGGATGCTCAACTCCTATCTGTTATGGCAAGGAATGTGCCTGTTTAAAAAAGAGCCAATCACCGGACTATACGGCGTTTTTGGTGTTAATCTGGTTGGTGAACCAGATATTTACGGGATTCCAACTGATTGGATAGCCTACGCCATGAATGGGCAGTATTATGAACAGACGGATAAAGAAGAAAGCGCATTGATTTTCGCAAGACCTTTTGCCGTGCCGGAAATTCTCAGCATTATTCTGCATTCGCAGAGTCTTGCGGAGAAAAAAGCGTCCACAAGGGTAAACGTTATTCAACAGAGGACGCCAGTTGTCATCAGCGGGGATTCTACGCAGAAACTCAGTATTGACAATTTTATTCAGAAATGGGTTAAAAATATTCCGTTTATCAAAGCGAAAAACGATCTGCGAAAACAGATTCAAATTGATACAATTGATTTAAAAGTACAGCCGATTTTTAACGAACTCGACACCGCCGCACAGAGAGAAGTAGCAGAGTGTCTGGCCGATCTCGGAATCGAAGCAAGCGGCGTGGAAAAACCGGAACGGCTGGTTTCCGCGGAAACGAGTTACAACGATGGAGAAATTGAGTTGACAAGAAACGGAAATCTGGCAACCATTCAGCGGGGACTTGATGCGATCAATGAAATGTATGGTTTGAATATCCATGTACGTTTTAATTCTAAGATGGTAACACCGATTAACAGACCGGATGCGTTTGAAACGACAGAAAAAGACGAAAACAACACACCGGAAAACAACGGAAACGGCACACCGGAAAGTGGGGTGGAATAATGTTTCTTAGCTATAACTACGAAACGAAAACATTGACAAATACGATCGAACAGATGGTTATTTCCGATCATGTAATTTCCCCACTTGAAAATCAGACCATTGATAATATGATCGAAGCCGCCGTTCCTTTAATCTTCAATTTTGACTTTCCGTTTTATGTCGATGCATCCGCGCCCGAATATACAAGCGCAAAACTTGCGTTCGAAAAAACGTTCTGTTTACAGTATTTTCGGGAACAGATCGGACTGGAAACAATCGGTGAATTTCAGTATCATCTGAAAAGGATTCTAACACTCAATATGCCGTACTATGAACAATTGTACCGGAGTATTACTTTTGAATATAACCCACTGATTACTCATAAGAGTACGCGAAAAGTAACAAGTACGAAAGATGATACACGAACTGGTGTGATCTCCGGAGACAGCACAGCAAAAAACACAACATCAGCCGATACAAATAACAACACACAAAATATTCACTCTGACAATCCGCAGATCAATTTTGCCGGAACGAGTTATGCGTCTTCAATGGATAGGGGACAAAATACCATCTATAACAGTGCTATAAGCAATGGAGAGAATACCACAAAAACCAACAGTAATGACACGTATCATGCAGATAATAATGATACGATTGAAGATGAGGGATTCGACGGTAGTTACTCTATAGAAATTCAGAGATTCCGAGATACCATACTTAATCTTAACAAGCGTATTTGCGATGATTGCAGAGAGTTATTCTATCAATTTTATTAAGGAGGGATAATAATGGCAGAGAAACCAACAATTCCAGATTTTCCTACGTTGCCAGATTTCGGTAAGATGATTACGCAAGCTTGTGAAGTTGTAGCAAGTGTGCGGGGGATTCCGTATGATTTCAACGGGACGTTGAGTCTAGAAAATAAATTTGTTGTGCTGTTTAAGACGGTGAAAGAAATGTTTGACGCGCAGGACGAACTTGTAAAAAGTTACAAGGCGTTATATGATTTTGTCAATAATTACTTTACTAACTTAGATGTACAGGAAGAAATTAACAGAAAAATTGATGAACTAGTAAATTCCGGTATGCTTGATGGCTTATTTAAAAAGTATATCCCTTATGTAACGCCGCAAATGTATGGCGCCAAAGGTGATGGAGTGACAGATGATACTATCGCTTTTCAAAAATGTTTTAATGCCAATAAAAAAATTGTAGTACCACGAGGAGAATACAATGTAAATAATTGTACCACTATTTATGATACAAACATGGAACTTGACACTAATGCAGATATTAATATTACAGGCGATTGTTTCCTTACAACAGATAAACCAATATCTATTACTGGTGGGCGTTTTTACGGAGAAACAAAAGACCCTAATAGTAGATATTATACTAAAGTAGCAATCAGCGGAAAAATTACAACGATTGATATTAATGGCACTAAATTCTTCCAGTGTATAACTTTAAAGCACACATCAGACAATAATTATTGTGGTTTTATCAACTGTAATAATATGTGGGTATACGATTCTTTATTTATTATTGCAAAAAAATCACTTAACTACGTTAATTTAACAGGATGCGTTTTACAGAATGCTTCTAATATGTTAGAAGCAACTAACTTTGAAAACATTTCTTTTACAGGATGCTCTATTGAACACGTTCAAAATCTATTCTCTCCAATCTACAAAAGCGCCCCATACAATGGCATCACTATCAACAACTGTTATGTTGAATATAGTTCGTTATTCTTACATGGAAACTGTAAAAATATAGTAATCAATTATTCATGGATATACACAAATATAACACCCATTACATTAAAAGAAGGCCCCGGAAACTGCACGATATCCGATAATATTATTACGTTACTTGACAATACTTTATTATGCGATACGGAATATTGTTCAGTATTTTTGTGTTTTGGCGTTGGTTCCATCAAACAAAACGATGTTACTATCACAAGACAGAATGTGGCAAAAATTTATTCGGGAAACTGCATTTTAGATATTAAAAATATAGACGAGCGTTACTTGCCTACTCTAAGTGACTCTATCATGTTCACCGGAAAATTTGATTTTAAAAAGCGTAGTTTAACCTTTGATGCAGATACCAATAAACTATATTTTAATACTGGAGTGACTGGTTTAAAGCAAGCTACTTCTATCCCAATAATGACCGAACTAGGAAGAAGTGACTTACTGCAAATTACACCTCCTACCGGTTGCCTTGCTATCGAACAAGCAACTAAAATTATGTACTCTTTTGACGGAACACATTGGAGAAAATGCAACGATGGAAGTATATTAACATAATATCACACATATGAACAATCCGCCCATTGTCCGCCACCCGGAGGGCAACCGCCTCCGGCGGTCATCGGCGGACAACCGACCGATCACTCACGATTACTAACTTTACACATATAAATAACAGGCAGTCCGCGGAGCGGACGACACCGGGCGATCACAATCGTTACACATATAATCAACCACATGGCAGCCGCGGGCAACCGCGGAGCGGTGACCCCGCAAGGGCAGGCGCGGACGGGAGCGAAGCGAATGGACGCGCCGTGTCCG
>ERZ791907.1485-NODE-1485-length-15409-cov-3.162954_pt1 | contig 15409 bp, 10 predicted proteins | sample MGYA00510145_ERZ791907 | MGnify/ENA primary metagenome ERZ791907 (study PRJEB30046, sample SAMN00792089) | human gut metagenome | study: EMG produced TPA metagenomics assembly of the A metagenome-wide association study of gut microbiota in type 2... | reverse complement strand
TCCGATGGTAATGACCAGTCTTTTTCCGTCTTTCATATGCCTGCCTCCCATTTTATTGTATTAGATGCATTTAGTATAGCATATGGAAGAGGCAAAAAACGTGTTTTTCTGTTAATTTGACAAAAAACTAATATTCTTAAGAAAACTTAGGCGTTATTTTTTGTATTTAATACCCCTGCTTCACATATTACAAAATCAATGGTCCGGTCGTGGGCCTCCATTGGGATCTCATCACACATAAGGGCAGTGCGGCAGAGGACTGCCTGGGTACCGGTGATCTGTTGTAAATACCGGTCATAATATCCGCCGCCGTATCCCAATCTTTCTCCTTTCATGCTGCAGGAAAGGCAGGGGATCAGTGCCAGATGGATGGCTTTCGGTGAGATTTTTTCACAGCCTTCTTTTGGCTCCAAAATTCCGTATTTTCCAGGTTCTAAGTCATCAAAAGAACGGATCTTATATACTTCCATAATGCCTTTGCTGATACATTTCGGTACACCCACCTGTTTTCCTCTTTTTAGAAGATCTTCCAGTACAGGCCTGGTATTGATCTCATCTTCTGTGCCTACAAAACAGAAAACAGTTTCAGCTTTTTGGTATACATCCCAGGAGGTGATGGCTTTAAAAATGGCAGTATCACTGGAACGGCAGGTATCCGGATCAAGAGCGTTCCTTTTTTCTTTTAATATTTTCCGGAGTTCTTTTTTCTGCAAGTCTAATGGTCTGTTCATAGTTGGTTTCCTTTCAGAATAGAATTTTTTAAAATGAAATTCAGTTATACAAAATAATCGCCATACTGTTCCCGTAAAAACCGGGTCAGTTCTCCTTCCGATTTTCCGGCTGCTTCCACAACAAAGCTGCTGGTCAGGAAACGGTGGGTCTGAGGAGAAAATCCTTTTTCCAGCAGGTGGTTAATGTCTGTATCCTTTACAAAAAAGTTCATACGGATCACAGGAAGTTTCCGGTTGTGAAGAATGTTGTAGATACGGGTGGAAAAGCAGAAAATATAATCGTATTCCAGCTGTTCCAACTGGTGGATCTCGTTGATATTTAAGGTGCTGATCCACTGAAAGGAGATATGTTCCCGCAGCTGTTCTAAAAAGAAGCTGACACGTTCAAAGTTAATGCTGGTCATAACAATGATCCGTTTTCTGTTTCTGGAAACGGTCTGGTTTCTTAAAATATGTTTCTGGAAAATAAGGGTCAACGTGGATAAATGTTCATCCAGAAACGTAAAGCCATAGGCAGCTTTAAAAATAATACTGTAACGCTTTAACTGCTCATATAAAACAGGAAAATGTCCTTTTGTATCCTCTACGGTCTTATCTACAAAAGTGCAGTGGAAATGGTCCAGATTGATCTCACGGTAGAAGTAGGCATATAGTTCCCTTAAAAATTCATCCTGGACCGGAAAGGGAGAAGGAAGTTCGCTTACGATCTGTTCTGTGAAATTTTCCGTTGCCTGCCAGAGCCTTGGATCAAAAGGAAGTTTTAAAGGCTGGGCGAAATTTAACATACTTAAGGCAACATTATAAAGCCGGTTCTGCCGGGGAGAGTCTGTAAAATGGATGTTTAAAGGAGCCAAAGGCAGTTTGTAAGAGTAGGCAGATGTATCTTTTACAGTCCGTGTTTTCATAATACAGATAAAAAGCAGCAGGAATTTTTTGGAGGGATAATTTAGGGACCAGCCTGTTTCTGAGAGAAAACGGGAAAGAATTTCGGTTGCTTCCTGAAAACTGCAGGAGAGATATTCCGTTGCCAGCTCATAGGTCTGCTTCTCCAGAGGCGTATTTGCAAAACGGGCAAGTACCTTATTTTCTGATGTAAATTCAAACAGAGGATGGAGGATGTCAATGACCAGAAAACGCAGCTGGAGCTCATCGCCCTGAATAGAAAGCCCTTTTTTCTTTTTTGTCACCAGTTCCAGGCCATAGCGCGTTAAAAATTGCCGCAGCAGTGCTGTGTCCTGTTTTTTCGTAGTAAGGGAAAGACCCCATTGTTCATAAAGCTTGGATGAGTTTACATAATTTTGAAAAAAGATGGCAGTGATCATCACCCGGATCCGTTCATCAGAGGAGCTGAGATAATCCTTTTGGTCCAGGTTGCGGATAAAGGAAACCAGGTCTTCATAGCTGATGCAGCTGTAGCAGATACTTTTTTCAATCCGGACCATAGGTTCACTGGAGTAAAGATTGATCTGTTCAATGGTACGGCGGATAGAACTTTCATTTTTCTGAAAATGCAGGGCTGTTTTGCTTAAGGGGATCATCTGCCGTTTCTGGATGTAGCGCAGCAGGGTCAGGTCATTATAACTTAAACTCATTTCATTCCTCCCAGAGTATATTCCCATGTTTTTGCAGGTACGTAATCTTAATACCATTATAAAATAAAGGTAAGTAAATGCAAGAATATATTGGATATTTTTTGCCTTGAAGCGTCTGTGTAAATCTGACATAATGAGGATAGTTCACAAGGCGCCTGAGAATAAAAAGTGACAAGTTATATCTTCTGTATGAAAGAAAAATTACAGATAATGCACAAAAGAATGTTTTGTGCGTGTATGGAGGGAAAACAGAATGAATAAGACAAAATCAAGTTGGAAGGATGGGATCCAGACCTTCGGACGTTCTCTGCTGCTGCCTATCGCTCTTCTTGCACCCATTGGTATGGTCATGGGTATCTGCAGTGCAATGACACAGTCCTATATGATCGCAAAATTTCCATTTTTAGGAAATGAAATAGTAAAGCTGATCTTTTCCAGTTTGCAGACGATCACCAATATCGTATTTAACAATATTCCCCTTCTGTTTGCTATGGGTGTTGCCCAGGGAATGGCAAAGAAGGAAAAAGGAATCGCTGTATTTGCAGCAACCGTTGGTTATCTGACGTTAAATGTTGTAATGAGCGTATATTTAAAAGCAACCGGTACTTTAGCTGATCCTGCTGTTGCAGCACAGGTAGGACAGGGTACAGTTCTTGGAATTCAGACTTTAAAGATCGAAGCTATGGGTGGTCTGATCGCCGGATTGGTAGCTGCTAAGGTTGCAGATAAGTTTTACCGTTTGGAACTTCCGTTGGCATTTGCATTCTTCGGCGGAAAGAAATCCATCCCGATCATCACATTTGCCTGCATGATCCCCATCGGCCTTGTTGTACCGATCATCTGGAATGCACTGACCAGCTTCCTGATCAGCATTTCTTTCATCTTCACAACACCATACATTGGAAGTGCTATTTATTATGCATTAAATCGTGCACTGATCCCATTTGGTCTGCACCATGTACTTGCTTCCCTGGTACGTTTCACAGAGGCAGGCGGTACTTATATGATCAATGGACAGGAATTTGTAGGTATCTTAAATGCAACCAATGAGATCCTGTTTAACTTAGGACCTGACAGCGAATACTGGAGCCAGCTGATGCCAACATTAACCAGCTACCTTGGCGGTGCCCAGATGTTAACCACTCTGTTCCGTGTTCCGGCCATCGGACTTGCTATGTATCACACTGCTTATGCTAAGAACAAAAAGATCGCAAAGGGTGTTATCCTTACCTGCTGCCTGACTGCATTTTTAGGAAATATCACAGAGCCTCTGGAATTCTCCTTCTTGTTTATTTCACCGGCACTGTTTGTACTTTACTGTGTAATGTGTGGTATTGGCCTGCTGCCTTACCAGCTGTTCCATATCTGTATCGGTTATATCCGCGGAACTATTTTTGATTTTGGTATTTTCGGACTTCTGTACGAACATACACAGTGGATCTACCTGGTTCTGTTAGGTGCTGTAAACTTTGTTGTATTCTATTTTGTATTCAAATGGTTTATTGTAAAATTCGGACTGGAGACTCCAGGAAGAGAGGAATTTGAAGTAGAAGAATCAGCAAGCCAGCTGTTAAAAGAAAAGAACTGGCCAGCCATCGCAGCTCTTGTAGTAGAAGGACTTGGCGGAAAAGAGAACATTGTAAATGTTGAGAACTGTATTTCACGTCTGAGAGTGGATCTGAAGGATCCGAAGAAGGTAGATCAGGTCAAGATCAAAGACTCCGGCTGTGCAGGTATTTTCTTCCCGTCAGAAAAGCATATCCATGTAGTATTTGGACCTCATGTAGAGTTTGTACGCCATGCTGTAGATGACCTGCTGAAAAAATAAGAGGTGAAAAAATGAGAGCTTTATATGATTCAAAAAGCAAGCTGGATGACAGAGGCATCAAATATCTTTTAAGCGAAGAGAACAAATATAAAACCTGGCTGAAAGTGGAAGGGGCGCTTGCCCTTTCCCAGGCCAAAGAAGGTTTTATCCCGAAAGAAGCAGCAGAAGAGATCGCGTCTGTTCCTTTTGAGACCCTTGATCTGGAAGAAATGGAAAAGATCAAGGCAAAGGTGGGACATGGTTTTGTTCCATTTGTGAAAGTGCTGGTAAAAGCCTGCAAGGGAGAGGGAAAGAAATACGTTCATTATGGTGTGACTACCCAGAATATCCAGCAGACCTCCCAGCTTTACATTACCAGACAGGTAACAGAGATCTATAAAAGTTTTCTGGCTGATATTTTAAAGAACCTGGCAGCCCTGGCAAGGGATAATGCAGATGCAGTTATGCCCGGAAGGACCCATGGAAAACATGCCATTCCTATTACCTATGGATACAAGGTGTCTGTATGGATCAGTGAACTGCTTACAGGCCTTGAAAGGCTGGAAGAAGCAGAAAAAAGGATCTTTACGGTTATGATGGGCGGTGCTGTAGGCGGCTTTAACGCTACCGGCCTTACAGGACGTAAAGTCCAGGATGATGTGGCAGAACTGCTTTCCATGAGTTCCATGGAAGTTCCAAGCCGCAATATGACCCAGATGAAGGTGGAATACCTGATGAACCTGTGCCTTTTATGCAATACCTTCCATAAAATGGCAGAGGAAGTGTATTACACTGGCATTGAGGAATTCGGGGAAGTCCATGAAGGATTTACACCTGGAACCATTGGAAGCTCTACCATGCCTCAGAAGATCAACCCGAAGTTAGCCAAGGGCATTATTGCCAATTCCCAGAAGCTTTATTCCCTTCCTGCAACCGGACTTTATTCCGGAGTCCGCATGTTTGAGGGAGACAGCAGTTCTTATATGCTTTTTGACGGACTGATGGAAGAGGGAATGGAACTGGCTACGGAAGTGATCATCCGCGCAGAGGAACTGACCCGTACTTTATATGTTAATAAAGAAAGACTTCTGAAAAATGCCAATATCAACAAGGGACTGGACAACAGCGAATACGTGATGATGAATGTAGCTGCAAAGTTAGGAAAAGACGCAGCCCATCAGCTTCTTTATGATAAGGCAATGAAAACAGAGCTGGAAGGAAAGAATTACCTTCAGGTGTTGTTAGATGATGAAGTTTTATCTTCTATGTTTACAAAGGAAGAGCTGGAAAAAATGATCGCTCCTTCCAGTTATACAGGAATTTGCAGCGTTCTTGCCAGGGAATTAGCAGATAAAGCGGAAGCCAAGGCAAAAATGATGACAGAGAAATAAAGAAATAAGATAAAGGAATAAAGATGGAATGCCGGATCTGACCGGCAGGATAGAAGGAGAAAAAATGGGATTATTTGGAAAAAAGAAAGTAGATTTTGTGTCCCCGGCAGGAGGCAGACTGATGAATATTACAGAAGTGGCAGATCCTGCCTTTTCTTCTAAAATGCTGGGTGATGGATTTGCTGTGGATCTGACAGACGGAGAGATCGGTGCGCCTTTTGACGGGGAAGTAACAGCTGCGTTTCCTACAGGACATGCTTTTGGCTTAAAGAGAAAAGACGGATTAGAGTGCCTGATCCATGTAGGAATGGACACAGTCCAGTTAAATGGCAAAGGCTTTGACGTTAAGGTAAAACAGGGCCAGATGGTAAAGAAGGGAGATACCCTGGTAGTTGTTGATCTGGATGAGGTACGTGCTGCCGGAAAATCACTGGTAACACCGGTTATCTTCACAGAGGGAACACCTGTGAAAATGTTAAAGAAGGATACACAGATCTCAAGGGGAGAAGAAGATATATTAAAGTTCTGATCAAAGAGAACCTATAAGCAGGAGGAGAAGTATGCGTAAACCACATATTATTACTATCGCGGGAGCAGGAAGCGCCCGCGTTCCTGCATTGGTGGGAACACTGGTGCAGTATAAAGAACGTTTTCCGGTATCTAAAATGATCTTTTATGATATTGACGGGGAACGTATGGGAAAGATGGAGGCCTATGACTGCCTGGTATTAAAATGTTTTTACCCGGAGTGTGATGTTGTATTTACAACGGATGAGGATGAAGCCTACAGCCATACAGATTTTATTTTCTGCCAGATGCGTGTAGGAAAAACAGAAATGCGCTCCCTGGATGAGAAAATTCCTCTTAAGTACGGTCTGATCGGACAGGAGACCTGCGGTCCGGGCGGATTTGCCTATGGAATGCGCTCTTTGGGAGCCATGAAACAGATGGTGGAAAAAGTACGTTCTTATTCCAAGGATACCTGGATCTTAAACTATACCAATCCGGCAGCTATCGTGGCCTTGGGACTGGACCAGATGTTCCCGGATGATAAGCGGATCTTAAATCTCTGCGATCAGCCATTTTCCATGATGAAAAGTTTTGCAAAGATCCTGGGAGTGCCTCAGGAGATCTTAAGGGCTAAATATTTTGGTTTAAACCATTTTGGATGGTTTACAGACCTGTATGGAACAGACGGAAAGAATTATTTTGACCAGTTAAGGACCTATCTGCGTGATCATGAATTTAAGCCTTATAATGCAGAGCAGAGATCCAAATCCTGGCTGGAGACCTATGTCCGTGTAAATAAATATATGCAGTATCTGGATGAGTACGTTCCAACTACCTATCTTCAGTATTACATGTTCCCGGATGAGATCGTAAAAGAAAGTGATCCTAACTATACCCGTGCAGATGAAGCAAAAGACTCCAGGGAAAAGGATGTATTTGAAACCTGCGCAAAGGCAGTAGGCAGAGATACCATGGATCCGTCAGAAATGCTTACAAACAGTGTGTTTGGAAATCTGATGGTGGAAGTGGCAGAGTCCATTGCCTATGACCTGAACAATGAATTTGTAGTCCTGGTGCGCAATGAAGGGATCATCCCCAACTTTGAAAGCAGGGCGATCATAGAAGTAGCGGGAACTATTGGAAAAGATGGTGCAAAGGGCTATCCTTATGGTGACATCGATCCTTATTATAAGGGACTGATGGAAGGACAGTATGCTTATGAACAGCTGACAGTAGAAGCATTCCGGGAAAAGAGTTATACGAAAGCCCTGAAAGCCCTGATCTTAAATCGATCTGTGATCGATCCTTCCAAGGCAGGAGCAGTTTTGGATGACCTGATGGAAGCCAACAAAGATTACTGGTATCTTACCTGATACAGAATGGAGTGACATGGTTCTTTATTCAAACTATATTGTACTGGAACACGGGATCTTTGAAGGGTTCCTGGAACTGGAAAATGGGAAGATAAAAGGGCTTTATAAAAAATGGCAGGGAGAATATAAAGATTATTCCGACAAGATCATTTTCCCCGGATTTATTGATATCCATGTTCACGGCTGGGCTACCGGTTCTTTTTGGTTTGAGAAAACGCCCCAGTCTCTTCGGGAGATGTGTCGTACCCTGCCTTTTGCAGGCGTTACTTCTTATCTGGGAACCACAGGGGCAGATCCCATTGAGGAGATCAAGACCTGTATCCGGGCTGCTGATCAGGTCAGCGAAGAAGATCCTGAGGGAGCGCAGCTTTTAGGGGTTCATCTGGAAGGACCATTTATCAATCCTGTATACAAGGGAATGCAGAAAGAAGAATGTTGTCTGCTTCCGGATGTGACAGTGATGGAGGACCTTTATAATACCTTTAAAAATAAAAAACTGTGCCGCCATATGACCATAGCGCCGGAACGGCCGGGAGCAGATGCTGTTCTTAGATTTTGCCAGGAACACCAGATCCAGACAGCTGTGGGACACAGTGCAGCTACTTTTGAAGAGATCAAGAAAATGCGGGCCTATGGTCTTGGGGGATTTACCCACACATTCAGCGGAATGAAGGGATTTCACCACAGGGAACTTGGAACTGCAGGAGCAGCTTTGTATTTTGATGATATGATCTGTGAGTTTGCAAAGCAGACAGGAATGACGGTGTCCCATGAAGCTTTTGAGCTGGCTTACAGGATCAAGGGAAGCAGCCGTATTGTGCTGACAACAGACTGCTGTGGTCTTGCCCAGACCCAAAGCTGTTTTGATCATTACGTAAGAAAGATCCGGTTTGTAAAAGACAGGGATCAGGTGTGCTTAGAGCACTATGACGGAAAGAAAGAATGGATCGATCCAAGGGATTATCAGGCAGTAAAACAGGTGGAGATGAGTTATGCCCAGTCGGTGAAAAATATGGCAGATCACACAAAAGTGGGGCTTTACGATATCATGTTGATGACCAGCTTCAATCCGGCTCATTATATCCATGCAGATGACTGCAAAGGCAGCATCCGGCCTGGAATGGACGCAGATCTGACTATCATGGATCAGAACCTGGATCTGATCTGCGTTTACTGTCGAGGAAAGGAAATACGGGAATGAAATGTGCAGTCAGTGATTTTGACAGAACCTTATATGTGGAACGGATGATCGGTGAAGAGGATAAGAATGCGGTTTTAAACTGGCAGAAGTCCGGAAATCTCTTTGTGATCGCCACAGGAAGGAATTTAGGGACCATAAAGCCTATTTTTGAGTCTTATGGCTTTTCGCCGGATTTTTGGATCTTAAATAATGGTGCCATGATCGCAGACAGGGATGGAAAGACTCTGTTTACAAAGCTGATCCCAAGGGAAACGGCATTAGCAGTATTGCGCTATCTGCAAAGTATAAATGATGATGGAAGCGGTGTATCCCTTACAGACCGGAAAGTATGCCTCCTTTCTGAAAAAGGGACCAGTACCCAGAAAGCTTGTGATGGCGGAACGATCACAGCCGATCAGTTGGAAAGTCTGGATAATATTGTACAGATCCACAGAAGAAATCTGGACCTGAAGCATATAAAAGATCTTTGTAAAGACATTGAAGAGCGTTTTTCGGAAGTTTCTGCCTATGCAAATCTGTGGAATGGTGATATTGTAGCCAGAGGCGTAGATAAGGCAGTTGCTGTAAAATGGCTGAAAGAACATTTTCCGCAGATCGAAAAGATCCGTTGTATTGGAGACAGTGTCAATGATCTGGGAATGGTACGGGCCTACCAGGGAGCAGTTCCGGATGTAGCAGATCCCGAAATCAAAAAAGAGGCAACGCAGATCGTAAAGAGTGTAGCAGAGTTTCTTGAGAATTTTTAAATAAAGATCCTGATCAGAATTTCAGATCAAAGTTTAAACTAAAAAGCCGTTTCCGGGTTTGAAAGTAAAACCAGGGAAACGGCTTTTTGCTATGTTGTTTGTTATATTAGGAATACGTCACCGCCAGGTGACAGCTCCGTTGGAAACAGATCTTTATTTCGCTAACAGATTTTCTGCAACGACTTCCAGGTTCTTTCTGATGGCAATGTGCTGCGGGCATACAGACTCACATTTACCACACTTAATACACTGGTCAGCAGCTTTGCGTCCATGACCGCCTACCAGCCACTGTTCCTGATGAGCTGCCATTCCCTTATCTTTGTACAGGGTCAGGTAGTTCATAGCAGTGAAGGAGCCGGAGATACCGATATCCATTGGACAGACTTTTGCGCAGTAGTTACAGGTAGTACATGGGATCAGAGGGATGCGGGCTAATTCTTCCTGAGCCTTTTTAAGGGTATCTTTCTGAGCGTCAGTTAAGCCGGTGAAACTCTTCATATAAGAAAGGTTGTCAGCCATCTGTTCTACATTGCTCATACCGGAAAGGACAGTGATCACACCTTCCAGGTTGGCAGCAAAACGTACAGCCCAGGATGCTACGGAAGAGTCAGGTTCAGCAGTCTTTAAGATATCTGCAACAGACTCTGGAGGATTTGCCAACATTCCGCCTTTTACAGGTTCCATGATGATCACTGGTTTTCCGTGTTTTCTTGCTACTTCATAACATCTTCTGGACTGAACAGCCGGATTTTCCCAGTCAGCGTAGTTGATCTGCAGCTGTACAAATTCCATTTCAGGATGCTCTGTCAAGTTTCCGGTTTCTTTATGATATTTTTACCGTCCGGTCACTGCATCCAGGGAATTATCTGTATTAGAAGAGATAAAACGGATGCTCAGTTTATGAGGCAGGCATACGATGGGTTCCGGGCCATGGGAGTGGATCCCCTGTTTGACGCAGATCTGGTCTCTGCAGTCTGCTTCAATCACACCGATCCCTTTTGGGGAGATCTGGATGGTATTCTGTTCTCCAGGTTCTCCAAGGGTAAAGGTTTCCGTTTTCTTTACCGTACTTAAATCTACGGTGCGGATATCTTTTCCCTGGTAAGTGATAACGGCAACTGCAGCATCATTCTTTTGGTTTTGCCGGGCTGTCCAAAAACTGGCAAAAGCGGCACAAAGCAAAAGGACAATGACCAGAATAAGAGTCTTTTTATGGGATGGGTTCATTTTCATTCCTGTATCACCTCAACATTTCCGCCAGTAGTAACGCTGCAGTGGTCTGCAAGACCGGCGGTTACCATAACAGTACCATCCTCTTTCATCATGATCGCATCAAAGGTGTCTCTGTGTTTTTTCCAGAAACTGGAAGCCTCTTCCGGCCCCATGATAAAAAGAGAGGTGGAAAGGGCATCTGCCAGAGTTCCGTCAGCGCTGATAATGGTAACGGAGATCAGTCCGTTTTCAGCAGGATATCCGGTCCGTGGGTCAATGATATGGTGGTAGGTCTGTCCATTTTCCTCAAAATAGCGCTGATAGCCGCCTGAGGTGATCACTGCCTGGTCAGCTACTTCCACTACAGCAAAGGTAGAGTTCAGATCATGTGGATCCTGAATGCCTACGCGCCACATATTTCCGTCCGGTTTGTGTCCTAAAGTCTGTACGTTTCCACCAAGGGAGATAATGCCGCTGGTAACACCATTTTTACGGAAAATATCCATTACACGGGAAGAAGTAAAACCTTTGGCAATGCCTCCAAGGTCCAGGCGGACATCTTCGGGAATGGTTACAGCAGAGTTTTCCAGATCTACCTGTTTATAATCCACGTGGGATAAAAGTTCTTCCAGTTCTTCTTCAGAAGGGATACGGAAATTCTGGGTGGTAAAGCCCCAGGCTTCCATAACCGGTTCAATGGTACAGTCAAACAATCCGTCTGTCATCTGGGAAAGTTCCAGGGAACGACTAAGAAGAGCATTTACATCTTCTGAAACAGTTCCTTCTTTATCTGCATTGATCCGGTAGATCTCTCCCTTTTCACTGGAAATGGATAACAGGCTGTCCAGACGGTTGATCTCAGAGACAGAAGCCTCTAAGGCAGCAGAGGCGTTGGACCCATAGGCAGTCAGGTTCATAACGGTATCCATAGCATAAAGCTCGCGGGAAAGGCTTTCGTCTGCTGCCAGATCTTTGCTTTCCTCCTGTTTTGAAGCGGAAGCTTCAGAAACAGAAGTTTTGGAGCCGGAAGAGGGAGCAGAAGCAGGATGGCAGGCCGATAAAGCCAGGCAGACAGTTGTAAGCAGAATCAGATTTCGTTTTTTCACAGGTTGCACCTCATATCAGTATGTTAATTACATCTAAATCATAGATTTAACAAAGGTTAGAAAATGCTAATCTTTCTGTGTCACATCTTAACATTGAGCAAAATGGTTGTCAATTCATTACTTTGCAGGGACAGATACTTTTGGAGTCTTTAAAAACGGGAAAATCTGACTTTTTTTTTCAACAACTTTCTAATGAGAAAAAAATAACAATAAAGAGGGGCTGAAACGGGGACGAAAGATTGACTTGTATTAATAAAAAGTTTATTTTTTTGTAAGAAAGTTAGTGATAACTAACTAAAACAGGCATGTTTTTATGCCGGGGAATGGAGGAACCTATGAAAAAGAACATTACGAAAAAAGCAGCCGTATTTCTGCTGTCTACCATCGTAGCAGCTCAGTCAGGACTGTCTGTACAGGCTGCAGCTTTAACAGAAGGAAGCTGGGAACAGACCAGTTCCGGATGGAAGTTTTTAAATCGTGACCGTCAGCCATATACAGGCTGGATCCACACAGCATCAGGCTGGTATTATCTGAATATGGAAGACGGAAGTCTGGTAACAGGCTGGAAGAATATCAATGGTCTGGATTATTATTTTACTCCGGCAAATGAGGGGATCGAAGGCCAGATGAAGGTAGGCTGGTATCAGTCACCACAGGGAGACTGGTATTTCTTCGATAATACCACAGATACTCATGAAGAAGGAAGCGCTGTCACAGGATGGAATTGGATCGACGGCTATTGCTATTATTTTGCCCGTACAGAAGCTGGAAAAGGAGCAAAAATGGCAGCCAACACTACTACACCAGACGGCTACAAAGTAAATGCAGATGGTCAGTGGGTAAATGAAGACGGCGTTGCACAGTACCGTCAGTCTGGCGGATACCGCACGAAAGCAAACAGTACAACCACGGTTACTTCCAAGAGTTCCGGATCAGGTTCCGGCTCCAGTTCAGGTTCCGACAGTGACTCCGGTTCTACTACGCCTGCTACACCGTCCACTCCGGATACCCCATCTACTCCAGACACCCCATCAACCCCGGATACTCCAGATGTAACAGAAGAATATCAGTATCTGTTGATGAACATTCCTTATGCAGACTTTTATGACAGTGAAGTAAAAGGAAACGATGAGGATGTAGATGCCGTTTCTTCTGCAACTTTAAATAAAACAAGAACAGGAAGCCTGGTTGGTGGTTCCTATCATGAAGACCCAGAAGGAAGCGAGATTCGCGGCGTTACATTCCCTGTAAGAGTAAAGAAAGGAACCGATCTTTCAAGTTTTAAGAAAGTAACGGATGAAGACTCTGTAGATATTACTGTTACAAACCGTGGACAGACAAACACTACAACTTACAAAGGAAAAGATGCTTTATTTGAAAACGAGGATTTTGCTTACTATGAATTAAATGAGGTTCCTTCCTATTACAAAGAACTGACAGTTTCCGGTGCTGTACTGACATTCAGCGAAGTAAAGGGTACGGCTAAAAATGTAAGCGGTGTAAGTGCAACTGTATCAGCCAGCAGCTCTTATGGCGATTATCAGCTGTATATGACCGGACTTCCGGAGTCTCTGTCTAATGACAGCACAACTGTATATGGCGTAGTGATCCATACAAAAGAAGGTACTGATTATGGTATGCGTCATCTGGAAAATATCTGGCGTAAGACCAATATTGCCTGGGCAAGCGGTTTTACAGAGACAACTCATGGCAATGAACTGTCACCATATCACTATGAGTCTATGATGGGACAGAACATTACAGGTGTTACATATTATACCAGTGAAGGAACAATGGAGATCACATTTACAGATGCTGTGTATGTACCTGTAAAATTTGAACAGGAAATCTCTGTAGCAGAAGGCGCAAAAACAGATGATATTGATGTAGCTGTAAATGGACTGGATGCCCTTCCTGTGGACTATGACGCAAGATATACTGTTTCCGGACAGGACAATGATGACAGTGTCATGTTTACAGTAGTAAATGGAAAGATGACATGGACCGGCAGCCCGGTTGCAGGAAAGTATACTTTGAAGATTGAAGATCAGTCCGGAAAATATGCATCTGTAGAAGTTTCTTTTGTTTTAAGCACAAGCAATGTTCCGGTTCAGGTTCAGGCAAATGAAGATGGAAGCTATCAGCTGGCTGCAACAGAAAATGTAAGTGAAAATCAGGTTAAAGCATATGTAAAATCGATTACAGCCGTGAAGGTAGGAGATACTACCTATGCAGCGACCGGAAGAGGAGCTGTTAAGATCATCAAAGATGACGGTACCATTGATCTGTCTGCAAAAGCAAATGGTAAATATATCTTTGAAAGTGAAAAAAATACCAACATTTCCATTACAGCAACAGGTTATCCACAGGTTGACGGAACGGTAACAGCGCCGATCCGTTATCAGTATGTACTGATGAACATTCCATATGCTGAGTTCTATGCAAATGAGTCAGAGAACAATACTATTGAGGCAGATGCAGTATCTTCTGCAACAAAGAAAAAGCCTTTAAATAAGAGTATGACAGCAGGAACCTACCATACAGAACTGGATGGAAGCGTTATAAGCGGCGTTACCTATCCTGTAAAGATCAATGAGAAAGCACTTGAGTCCTTTACAAAGGCTAACAACGAAGATGACTTGTATGGAAATGCAGATCATGCATATTATGTACTGGACCAGGAGCCATCTTATTATAAAGAAGCAACAGTTGAAAATGGTAATGTTTCCTTTGGAAAGAATGTAAATGAAAAAGAAGTAAAAGAATATACTTCTGATGCAAATGTAAGCATGACACTGTTAGAAGGTAATCACAATATGCATGGAGATTACGAAATGCGTTTCAGTGATCTGCCAGATGACTGCATTTTAAGAGATACCAATACAGTTGTATATGGTGCTGTTCTCCATACTTCTTTAAATGGTATAAGTAAAGATTATGGCCTGCGTTATCAGGAGAATATTTTCCATCATAAGAAAAATAATTTTGAGATCGCTTGGGCAACAGGAAGCGGTGATGGTTTCCAGACAACTGTTAAAGGGGCAGAACTTTCTTATGAGCCTTATGCAGATATGATGGGACGCAGCTTAACCGGTCTTACTGTATATACCGATCAGGGAATTATTGAGATCACTCTTCAGAATGAGAAATATGTACCGATTAAACAGAATTACGATATTACAGTAACTGCTCCGGAAGTGAATGCAACAGAAACCACATATGCAGGAACAGAGCCGTTTGCAAATGCACAGATTACAGTAACGGATGCTGATGATCAGGAAGTAGAAGGAATTACAGTAGATACAGTTAATAAAAAGATCAGTTGGACAGAAGATCTGGCAGCAGGAACTTATAAGCTGGTATTTACAGATCCAAGTGGAAAATATGCGTCTATCTCTGTTCCGTTTACCGTTAAGTTCAGCACTGTATATGTACTGATGAACATTCCTTATGCAGACTTTTATGATAGTGAGATAAATGGAAATGATGAAGATGTAGATGCCGTTTCTTCTGCAACTCATGCTAAACCTAGAACGGGAAGCCTGGTTGGCGGTTCTTATCATGTAAATTCAGATGGAAGTGATATAAGCGGTATTACATTCCCTGTAAAAGTATCAGATGCTGCAGAACTTGCAGGTCTTAAGAAAGTAACAGATGAGGACTCTGTAACGATCACTGTAACAAATCGTGGACAGACCAATACTACAACTTATACAGGAAAAGATGCTTTATTTGAGAAT
>ERZ791907.1481-NODE-1481-length-15471-cov-6.743578_pt1 | contig 15471 bp, 20 predicted proteins | sample MGYA00510145_ERZ791907 | MGnify/ENA primary metagenome ERZ791907 (study PRJEB30046, sample SAMN00792089) | human gut metagenome | study: EMG produced TPA metagenomics assembly of the A metagenome-wide association study of gut microbiota in type 2... | reverse complement strand
GAGGGCTTACGTTATTCCCAATGAGAACACGTCCCCCTTTTGATTAAAAAAGCACGAAAAAATACTTGACAAATAATAAGAGGTGTGGTATTATAATTATAGAAACAAGGAAACCTAATAAAAATAAGGAGGAATAAAAAATGAACGAGAAGTATCAATTATTTTATAACACATTTAAACAAGATATTGAACTAGGTTTATATGATAAATCATTTGTAGCCTTTATAATGCAAATGGGTAGAATATCAGCCTATTTAGAGTTATCAGACTTTACAGAGACAGAGCGAGACAATGAAGAAAACAAACTACGTGAACTATCTAATTCTTGGGGAAAAAGGTACTATTCAAAGGAGGAATAAATAAATGAACGAAGAAATTAATAGAGTTAAAGTCGTTGTAATTAATTCTAATACAGGGCACATAGTTAGAAGTGAGGCGTTATACACAGACGAATCCTTATTAACAATAGTGCAGATGTATAGCACTAAAGATTCTATTGTTACAGCTTCAATAGATAATACTTGTTATTGTTTTTATATTAAAGATGAATTATATATATTTAGTACAAGTATTAGTGTAGAATTAATTGAATTTTTTAAAGATGTGTTAGATGGTTTATATGATAATGCTAGAGATAGTTTTCATATTCAATGGGGCAGAGTAGCAACATTATGTCAACAAATTAATGGCGTAGACTATAGTAAATATGAGGTTATTTTAAATTCTATAGACGATATATGGGAAACAAGATATTATTCAAGATTTTTAAGGAGAGGTAAAAATGATTAAATACAGATTACATAATATTACAGATTTTGGCGTAGAAATACACGACTTTCACACTGAAAACTCACTAAACAACTACATAGCCTTATTTGTAGACGAACCCTACTGGGTAGAAAATTTGTATACTAATAAAAACATTTATGTGGGTTTTGATGGACATAGCTACGCCAATCCGTCAGATGGAATTAAAGACTATATAGAGACAGTTAGCCCTAACAAACCAGATGTCAATAATGTTTCACGTGAAACATTACACGAATCGGAAATAGACTGGATAAAAAGGCATACACCTACAGAAGAAAAAGAACCATATACCAAATTAGAAAAGATATCTTCTTTCTTAGGTATTTTATCCGTGATTATTATGGCAACATTTTTACTGTATCTTTTTTTATCTTCTGTATCATTTATAGCGGAACACTTTTCAGATTTCACATGGAAACTATTTAATATTTTATAAGGAGGAAAATCATGGCAAAATTAACAAACCGATTATTACGCTATAAAGTAATGTTCACTAAAGGGGGAACAGGTGGCTACACTGCCCGTGTTATGATACCAAAAGAAGCAATACGTGATTTAGATATTCACCCAGGAGACAGTATCGAGTACACTCGTGTACCGCATGGCTTACTCTTAAGAAAAGTGCAAAAGGAGGGTGACTAAAAGATGGCTAATAAGCGTATTAAAAAGAAGAAAACAAAAGCGGAGATTATTCAAAAAGAATATTCTCACGAATACACTAAATATCTATCTCGTGTTAGAAATCAACAAAAACAAGGTGTACAAGTAAAGATAATTAAGCGAGTAAAAAATCCAACACAAGCTTCAATTGATAGAATTAAAAAGCAGACGGCAAAAGAAATACGAAAAAATGCAACGGTTGTTGATATGCTTACTGGCGAGGTTATAACTTCTAAAGAATATGGACGTAAACACGCTCTTGAAAGAAACAGAGTTTTTATTAAATTAACTCCGCAAGAACAGGAATATGCTAGAATACAAGGTTATACTACGGTTGAAGAATTGAAAAAGTTACAAAGGACAGGTATAGTAGTTATTGAAGCAACACCTATACTAGACTATGAAGTTATTATAGACACATGGTATGACTCTTTAGGAAGTTTTGCACCAAAAACAGCGTACTGGTTAAGAGAAAAAACAGACGCTTTATTATCAAATGCAACAGAAAGAGAAAGAGCGTTATTTGCGTATACTTATGCTAAAGAACCAGAAGCATTCCCAACCGAGCCTTATATGGATAAAGCTACAGTTGACGCTGTGTTTTGGAACATTTTACAGAGAATGGGCGTTCTTTCCACAACAGAAGATTTTCAAGTATTTCTACAGGAACAAGATATTGTTGTTGAGAATGAATAAAAAGAGGTGATTATAAATGCCACGAAAAAAGAAGATAACCTTTTGGGCGTGCGATTTTGAGACAACGGTATGGGGTGAAAAAGTAGAGCAAGAAAAAGGTAAAAAACAAGATAGTACAGAAGTTTGGTCTGGTGCTGACGTGGCTTTATACGACGACACAGAAACTGTCACTATAACTCATTCGATAAGAGATTTTTTAAACAGGTTTTTGACAATGAAAGGCAACAATGTGTTATACTTTCATAATCTTGCTTTTGACGGTTCTTTTATCGTGGATTTTTTGTTAAAAGAGGGGTGGCGTTGGGTACACTGTAAAGATAAAGAAATGAATTCAAAAGAATTTCAAACTTGTATATCAGATATGGGGTCATGGTATTGGATTAAACTCAAATGGAATAAGACATTTTTAGAAATTCGAAACTCTTTAAAGCTTATGCCATCGTCATTAAAAGATATCGGAAAATCATTTGGGACAAAGCATCAAAAATTAGATATGGACTATGAGGGTGAGAGATACGCTTATTGTGAGATATCAGAAGACGAAAAGAAATATATCGAAAATGATGTATTAGTGTTAAAAGAAGCTTTAGAAATGATGTTTAATGAAAATCACGATAAACTAACTATAGGTTCGTGTTGTCTCTCAGAATTCAAAGGCTTTTACGAAAATAAACAATATGACAAGTTATTTCCCGATATTAGAGAGGATTATTTAGACGAATCAATCACAGGCGTGTGGAATCAGTGGGATTATGTTCATAAATCATATCATGGAGGGTGGTGTTATGTAAATCCTCAATACGCGCATACGGTAGTGGGTTGGGGGTTAGTGTTTGACGTAAATTCTCTGTACCCATCAATGATGCATAGCATTAGCGGCAACAAATATCCGTTCGGTCACGGGCAATATCACAGGGGAGCGCCACCCGATGAACTTATAAGCTCTACTAATAAATATTTTTTTATACGATTCAATTGTCGTTTTCAACTTAAAAAAGGAGCGTTCCCGTGACTTCATGTTAGGCATAGTGCATTATATAAGGCGAATGAAAATTTATATAGCTCTAACGTCAGATATAAAGGTGAATACTATCGGTATTATCGTGATATTGATGGGCAGATACATGACACAAATATAACTCTTACTATGACTTGTACTGACTGGAAGTTATTCCAAGAAACTTATGATATCTATGATTTGGTTATCTATGATTATGTATGGTTCTACGCTAGAGAGGGTTTTTTCGATGAATATATAGATAAATATGGAGAAGAGAAGAGAATATCAAAAGGTTTTAAGAGACAGAAAGCGAAACTTTTTTTGAATAATCTTTATGGAAAATTTGCTATGTCAGATAACTCTTCCTATAAAGAGCCTTATCTTGATGAAGATGGGATTATTAGATTTATTTTGCATGAAGAACATGATAAGAAAGTTGGGTATATCCCGATAGGTAGCGCCATTACATCTTATGCCATGAACTTTACAATACGCCACGCTATGGCGAATTATGACCGATTTTGCTATGCGGATACAGATTCGATTCATTTGATAGGACTTGATAAAGCGAATATGGTTGTAGAACATCCGACGAATTTTTGTTGTTGGAAATGTGAAAGTACATTTGATTTTGCATATTATGAGCGACAAAAGACTTATGCAGAACATATAGTTGAAGAAAATCATAAGCCATGTGTGCCTTATCTTGATATTAAAGCTTGTGGAATGAGTAGTCAAGCTAAGCGAAAATTTATTGAAGAAGAAAAAGATATCTCTGAGTTATCTACAGGACTTAGTATGGATAGTTGTAACTTAAAAGCAGAGCGAGTAAAAGGTGGGATTATATTAAGAAATAAAGACTTTAATATTCACACACAAAAAGATAAAAAAATTATGATATAATACTTGACTATATTTTAGCGTCGTGTTATTATAATAATGTAATAAATAAAGTAGAAAAAGGAGGGAAAAAAAGATGAGTAAAAAAATTAAATGTCTGTTAAACAGCTTGTACGGTGTAAGCGCAATGTCACATAGTAGTAATGTAATAACTGACACAAATTTAAAAAACGCTGAGATTACGGCTAAACTTATCACTATTCGTGATGGTTTTTATATGTTGATACAGATAGTACATATGTAAGAGATTTAGATAAAAAATAAAAATTATAACATAACACTTGACTACATTTAATTGCTGTGATATTATAATAATGTAATAAATAAAACATATTACATTACAATTCACACTCAAAGAAACAGAAAAAAGGAGGAAAAACAAGATGTTTACAAGGACATTAGTCACAGCGGAGGTTTATGTAGAAAGAATCTACAAGGACAGGGAGACAGGTGAAATCAAGAAAGATTGCTTTGACGAGAAATTACCAAACTGTAAGACAAGAGATAAAGCGGAAATCTTGATTGAAAAGCACTACAAAGGAGACATTGTTTCCATATTAGATATTAAGTTTAAACTGGAAAGACGTACAATGACAGATGAGCAGTTCTTACTTAATTCAGATGTCAAGAGTGAAAAAATTGTTACCGAAGCAGAGTTGCAGGAATTAAAAAAGTAAGATTAATAGGAAAAAACAGGAGGTAAAGAACTATGGTAGAAATTAAAGAAATGAGTAGAGAGTTTACAAAGGTCGAGAAGTATCTTATGACCACAGCGCCTGACATTGAGCCTTTAAAAAATATCGCTGATGGTGCATCTATCCCAGTTGACGGATTTCTTATATTTGATGATATTAAAGACAAAGGCGATACACAGGAGATTGTGAGCATTATCACACCAGATAAGAAAGTCTATTCGGGGCAGTCCGCAACCTTTAGACAGTCTTTGAAAGACATTGAAAGTGTAATGGACGGGGAAAAATTCTCTATCATTAAAATTAGCGGAAAGACAAAAGCAGGACGCGATTATATTAATTGTACCTTAGACGTATCAAATTTATAATATGATGCCGTGGGAATACCATTTTAATTCTCTTCTTCTAAAGGGGTGGCTATATGCCACCTCTTTTATAAAATAAATGTTTCACGTGAATGGAGGTGCTAAAATGATGAATGATGGTTATTATCACTGTGAGAGATTATTAACTATGAAAGATAAATACGGGAATACACCCGACATTTTTATTGTGGACGGCAACAGAACAGCGGGTAAAAGTTATTCGATTAAATGTAGACAAGTTTCTGATTTTTTAAAAGATAAATACAGACCAGAAAATCAGTTTATCTATTTGTATAGAAATGTTGTTGATATGAAGAATTGTGCGGACACTTATTTTGGCGACATTGCGGAAAAATTTGACGGTTATGTCATGACGGAAAAAAGTCTGATGCGTGGCGCGTTAGTGCAGTTATTTATCAATGAAGAGCCATGTGGGTATTGTTTAGCTTTATCTGTTGCGAGAAAGTATAAAAAAATGCGTGGATTATTCGTCAATATCCGTTCCGTATTTTTTGATGAGTACCAAGACGAAGATAATATATATTTACCTAATGAAGTAAATAAACTGTTATCGTTGCTTACAACTATCAGTTCTGGGCATGGTAAACAGCACAGGAGAGTAATGCTATATATGGCATCGAATACAGTGTCATTGCTAAACCCTTATTATAGCGTATTTGGAATCAATAAAATGTTAAAGAGAGATACTAAATTTTTACGTGGTGACGGTTGGGTATTTGAGCGAACTTACAATGAAAGTGCTTCAACAGCGTATAAGGAAAGTGCTATTGCGCGAGCTTTTCGAGGTGCTGACTATAACGAGTACGCCAGTGAAAACAAATATCTAAATGATAATGAATGTTTGATTGGTAAACCATCGGGACAGTCACGTTATATTTGTACGATAAAGTATAACGATAATCTATATAACGTCAGAAAATATGATGTATGTCTATATGTATCAACAGGTGCAGATGATAGTTTCCCTACGCGGATATGCTTTACAAAAACTGATGTAATAGACAATACAGCTATTCGCGTCAATTCAACACATTACATTGTTACAATGTTACGAGAATATTTTAACAGAGGGTTGCTTCTGTTTGAAAATTTAGAGTGTAAGAACATGATATTTGATGTGATATCTTTTTAATGTTTCACGTGAAACATTGACATTTCAAATGATATATGTTATCATAATATCGTACCCAAAATAATACAGGCATTGTAATTGATATACACGCACATAGACAAGTAGTCTGATATCAATTTTTGGCGTTGCGTTCCCTTTGCATTGATTATTTTGTAACGTACAATATGTTTCACGTGATAGTGTTTCACGTGAAACATTTTTATTTACAAATAATTCTATTTGTGTTATGATAGAAAAAGGAGGTGATATCATGCAAGAAATCATGACAGCTATTAACACGTTGGGGTTACCTACAGTTGTAGCGATTGCTTCTATGTGGTACGTGAAATATCGTGAAGATAAGAATGACGCTCGCATGGACAAATTAAACGAATCGCACAAACAGGAAATGTCAGACATTACAGAAGCAGTGAACAATAACACACTTGCATTACAGCGCATTTGTGACACATTTGAACAGAAAAAGGAGGATTAAAAAATGAGTGTAAAAAAAGCGGTTGATGTTTCGTATCATAATGGAGTGATTGATTTTGAAAAAGTAAAAAATGCTGTGGACTATGTAATCATACGTTGCGGATATGGACAAGATATGGCATCACAAGATGATAAACAATGGAGTCGAAACGTGAGTGAATGCGAGCGATTGGGTATCCCGTATGGAGTCTATTTCTATTCTTACGCAAAAACAACAGCTAGAATTGAGGGTGAAATTAATCACTGCCTTAGATTGTTACAGGGACACACTCCTAATCTTCCTGTGTTTTTTGACAGCGAGGAAAAAGGAACACAGTCTGTAGCAAAGCACAACGCAAAGCGTTTTTGCGATGCTATGTTAACGCATGGTTATAAAGCTGGTATTTACGCTAGTAAATCATGGTATGAGAATTACATCGGTGAAAGTTGGGGGTATGATTTATGGATTGCACGCTACGCTAATGCTTTAGGTGTAGACAATGTAGCTATATGGCAGTATTCCAGTAATGGCTCGGTTGATGGCATCAATGGAAGATGTGATGTGAACCACGTTTACAAAGACTATGGAGCTTCAAGCACTACACCTACTACACCACAGCCTCCTATTAGCCACGTAAAACCAAGAAATGAATTGATTGCTTTGGGTCAACAGCACGCCATTAATTTTACAGGCGTACAGATTGCCGTTGACGGTATTGTCGGTAGAAATACAAAAAGAATGGCAGTTCGCGTGGTGCAAAGAGCTATGAACGAAGACTATGGCTATACCATTGCAGAAGACGGTATTGCAGGTAAAAAAACAAGAGCAAAAGCAGGAAAACATTATGTAAAAAGAGGTGAAACACAGTATCTTGTCACAGCTCTTGAAATCTTATGTTTATTACAGGGAAAAGACCCGAACGGGGTTGAATGTCCAGGAACATTTGGCGGAGGACTGGCACGCGCTTGTGGAACTGAATTCGTTTACGCGAAAGATATGTTATATATGCTTTAATTTTTATTCACGTGGAACAAAATGTTTCACGTGAAACATTTTAAGGAGGGTATGAAATGCCAAATATTAATGTAGCCTATCAGTGGGCGGTCAATGCGTGCAATGCCCCCAACATTGGATATTCTCAGCAATACCGAAGAGGGCAGACCGTGAACGGTATTACTTATTATGACTGTAGCTCTTTTATTTCAAAAGCACTTACAGAAGCTGGGTTCTTTTCAGTGAACCCATGGTTCACCACAAGAACAGAAGAGGGATATCTATTACAGGCAGGATTTAAAGAGATTAGTATCAATGAGGCTTGGCAGGCAGGGGACATTGTATGGCGTAGTAGTCATACAGAAATGGTGTATAGTGGGAACGGTGTTGGGGGTGGCGGTGTCACTATGGGAGCGCACAGTGGGCGTTATCCATTACCCGAGCAGGTCAGCATTAATACATATGTTTCCAAACCGTCCGCATGGACAAAGATATATCGTTATGGCGACAGTGCAGGGCCCCTTGAATGGATTCATGGAAACCGTTATCTTACAGAAGATGAGATGAAAAACAATGCTTATGTTTTCTATAGTACCATGTTTTTCAAAGATTTCACGTTGAACGCCATTGCAGGAATGTTGGGGAATATGGAGATAGAATCTAATATCAACCCCGAATTATGGCAGTCCTTAAAAGAGGGGAACTATAATGGTGGCTATGGTCTTGTACAGTGGACACCAGCTACAGTCTATACAGATTGGGCGAACGCTCACGGGTACGATATCACAGATGGTTATTATCAATGTGTTTGGCTTGATGAAGAAACCGTAAGTAGTGGACAATGGATAGAAACAATAAAATATCCAGTATCATGGGAAGAGTTTCGAAAGTCCACAAAAGAACCCGATTATTTAGCGTCGGTATTTTTAAAGAATTTTGAGCGTGCAGGTGTGGAAAAAGAAGAGGATAGAAAAAAGAACGCGCTAAAATGGTATGCTTATTTACAGACATTATCACCATACCCAATCCATCCACATTCAAGAAAAAGAAAAATGCCTCTTTACTTTTTCTTGCCGTGGTGATATAATAGAAACTGTAAAAGGGTTAATAAATAAAAAAGGAGGAATCTTAATGGATTTTAATGAAGCTTTAAACGAATTAATTGATGCAGTAGCAGACGTTGAAGAACACGGTGACGCTATTGAGGTCTTACAGAATTATGAGGGTGAAAGAAGCGGTGAAACTGACAGCGAATGGAAAGATAAGTATATCAAACTTGAAGACGAGTATAAAAAACGTTTTAAAGAGCGCATGAAAGAATCTGCTACTAACGCAAATGGTGAAGAAAAGAAAGATGAAAAAGAAGAAAAAATCACCGTTGAAGATTTAGACTTTGACGGTAAGACAGAGTAAGGAGGTTTTAAATAATGGCAGACGCAACAAATAAAAATATTTTAAAAGCAATAAAGCAGGAACTTTCTTTTGAGGTGCAGAATCATCTACCTGTAGAAGTCTCAGACAATTTGCAAGCGGTGTATGATAACATTCTGAATTTTACCCCTGTAAGAAATGAAATTGTACCGTCATTGATTAATCGTATCGGTATGCAGACGGTAGATAGTATCGCATGGAGAAACCCGTTAGCGCGATTCAAAAAAGAACCTATGCGTTACGGTGAAACGCACGAAGAAACTTACGTAAATATGTGCAAAGGTCACGTCTATGATTCACAGGCAGATTTTAAATACGCTTTTCAGCAGTATCAGTCCTACATTATGTCAGTGTTCCATAATGTGAACTTAGAAATCCAGTATCCAGTCACGGTCACATATGACAATCTGAGAAAAGCTTTTACTAGTGAGTATGGAATTCGCGACATGATTATGGCAAAAATGGAGAGTGCTATCACAGGGGCGAACTGGGACGAATATCTTGCTATGCGTGATTTGATTAATGTCGGATATGAAAAAGAGGTGCTTCCAGCTGTAACTGTTGATGCGATTACTGATGAAGCATCAGCGAAAAAATTATTGATTGAAGTAAAAAGAGCAGTTGGGGAATTTGGATTCCCGTTACCAGAAAACAATCCAGCAGGAGCAACTTCACATGCTATGCCAACGAACTTGATTTGGATTACCACACCAGAAGTAAATGCACAGATTAGTGTTGATGCATTAGCCTATGCGTTCCACATGGACAAAGCAGACGTAGCAGTTCAGACCGTTATTGTAGACAAATTTGCAAACAGCGCAATACAAGGCGTTCTTTGTGATGTTCGATTCTTTAATGTTCGTGACCAGTTCAAAGACATGACAGACCAGCGACTCGCAAACGTCTTATCTTGGAATTACTTATATACACAGGTAGAAATGGTCAGTGCTAGTCCTTTCTACCCAATTCGAGTATTTACCACAGACGCGGTTGTTGATGCACCGACACTTACTGTCACGGCAGGAACATACACAGCAGGGCAGACACAGGAAGTTGAAGTCACAGTTAAAGGCGGAACAGGAACATATCATCAGAATTTAGTGACACTTGAAGTTGACAGCGGAGCAACGTCTGCAAAGACATATGTTATCCCAGGGACACATTTACTTCATACGGGAGCGGACGAGACAGGAACTATCGTATTAAAAGCGATTTACAGACCGAACGAGACTATCACAAAAACGGCAAGTTTCACAAAAGCGTAAATTTAACGGAGGTATTTATCTATGATAAATTTACCAACACAAGGAGGGGTTGCACCACGCAACCCCGAAACAAAATTAAGATTGTATAGTGGTGTACCGTGGTCGGACGAATACGAACACGTTAGACTTTACAACTCAAAAGAGGACTTATTGAACCATTTAGAGTTATATCGGAAACATATTAACGGTGTTGATTTATCACATCTTGCGCCTATTCGAATAGGAAATTATGATATCCGCGTACCGTTCACAGAAATGAAAGCACTTAATCTCAATTATTTAGCTTTTCAGAATACAGGTATTTCTAATGAATGGGTGTTTTGCTTTATTGATTCAATAGAATGGCTTTCAGAAAAAACAACTAGAATCAACTTCTCATTAGACGTTTTTCAGAACAACTTTTATGATGCAAATATCAAGCCTTGCTTTGTGGAATATCATCATATCCCTAGAAATAAAGACGAGATAGGCGTAAATCTAACACCTGTTAATATAGAAACTGGTGAAACAATTGTGTCACGACACAAAAAATTAGACTTGACACCAACAGAGTGTTGCGCTTTTGTAACAAGAGGAACAGCCGAACAAAGTTGGTTTGAGGGGCGCGTAGAAAATGGCGTCTATTGCTGGGGGAGTATCGGACATTATGATGTCACAAGCGAAGATGGACTAAAAGGCATTAACACATTGTTGGAAGATTACAACAAACAAGGCGCGCAAGATGCTGTAATTGGTTTATTTATGTCACCAAAATTATGCACTCTTGCGTTAGGAGGAAAAGAGATTAAACCTAAAATAACATCTATGCAGATATCCGATAATGTGTTTGAGGGTTATAAACCAAAAAATAAAAAGTTATACTCTTATCCATGGTTATTCTGTCTAGCGGATAACAACCAAGGAAATACACAGATATATAGATATGAATATAGTTATAACCGTGATAAGTCTATTGAATTTGACAGCTATGGAACAATTGCAACACTTCCGCAAGTTCTTACAGCTCCTAAAAATTATAAAACACGCGAAGAGTTAGGGCACGGCTTAATGTGTGAAGCACTTATTAACTCCTCTTTTCCTATGTGTTCTTTTTCCTCTGATACGTACAGAGCGTGGCTTGCACAAAACAAAAGCTCTATAGCATTGTCACAAGTGCATACTGCCGTAGATGCTACCATAGGAACAGGCACAGCAATAGCAGGCTTGGCAGGAGGAAGCTTACAAGGAGGACTTAACGGACTAGGCAAAACAACGAACGCTTTTTGGGACGCTCTTGGAATGTTAGCCAATCAGACAGACAGAGCGAGAAATGCAGGAGTGACACACGGAAAAGCATTGTCGGAAAACGTGTTGACAGGCATCAAAGAGTGTGGTGTTGATTTCTATGAAATGTCATGTAAAAGACAATTTGCAGAAATGGCTGATAGTTTTTTTGAACAATTTGGATATCCAATTAACAAAATCACAACGCCTTATTTACAATCAAGAGCGTATTGGAATTATGTAAAAACCTCACATTGCGGTTTTACAGGTGACATTGATTTAGACCAGTTAAAGAAATTGCGTAATATATTTGACAACGGTGTGACTTTGTGGCATACTGATGATATAGGGAACTACGGTCTATCAAATAACTAAAGGAGGTGTATATAAGTGAGAAATCCGTTACGAATTTTTGAACGAAACGTCAATAAAAAGAAAAACAGTGATTTTGAAACAATAAAATCTATCTTTTTTTATGATATTTTCGATATATTTGTAAATAGGTACAAATGGAACAATCTACCCAAAGAAATTTTACCCATGTACATTGAACAAACATTATTTTGGCACGGTTTGGGTGTATTCATCAAGGACGATATTGCAGGGTATGCATTCATGAATGTTGCATTATCTGGTTTACCCGATATTTACAATATACCTCAAGATAGAATCGCTTATACAGCTAATGGATATATAGAGGAGTACGGTAAAGAAAATAGCTGTATCTTATGGAACAATTACTCAACAATGCCATATTACTATAAGGCATTAATGTATGCTGACGCAATGGCAAACACTTGGAAAACAAAAAATATTAATATGTATGCACAGCGTACTCCTGTCGTGCTCTCTTCCTCAGACAATGAAAAATTAAGCTTTGAAGTTTTAGGTGAAATGTACGATAATTATTTGCCTGTTTTAAAAGTTTCTGATTCGCTAAACTTGAAAGACATCAAAGCACTGAACATGGAAGCGCCTTACATTGTAGATAAATGTGAGCAAGAATTACGGGACTTGTGGTCACAGGTATTAACATCTTTAGGATATGAAAGTAACCCAGTAGAAAAGGGTGAACGTCTTGTGACAGGTGAAACGGCTGGAAACAACGGACAGGTAGAAGCAAATCGAAACGTTGGTCTTACATTAAGAAGAAGATGTGCAAATGCTATCAATGAATTATGGGGTCTTAATGTAACGGTAGACTTCAATAGTGAATTGCCTACTATGCTAAATGGATATGTACCCGAGAAATATATGCAAAAAGGTAAGGAGGGTGATGAAATTGAGTAAATACACTACCACTGTGAAAGATATTTGTGAAAGTTTTATCCCGTCACAAGAACTGTGGAGTATGGATTTATCTGTGCAAAGAATTATTGACAAAACACAAGGGAAATTTTTTGATTTTGATTTTCCTTTTTACTCAGAGGATATAAAAGACCTGTATACTTTTAAAGCATATTTTTTACTCAGATATTGGAATAATTATATAGGCTTTGAGACGCTAGGAATGTGGAAAACTGCTTTTATAGCAAAAATGTATGAATTAACACCGTATTATACAAAACTGTATGATGCAATTCAAAACGATAACCCTTTTACAAATATATATGTAACATTCACAGAAGCAGAAAAAGGAAATGAAAAAACAATCACTAACTCAACAGATGCAGGAGAAAGCAAAGTAAAAAATAACCAAAACTATCAGAATATTGACAGCGACAACCCTCAAGTGTCAGTTGCAACACAAGATTATGCAAGTGCTATGAGCAGAGGAGAAACTGTTAATGATACCACAACAAACGCAAAAAATAATCATACAGGAAACGACAACAAAGACAGCAAAAGAGACAGAGAGACAAAAGAAATAGGACTAAGAGGTAAATCTACGAGTGAAGCAATCGAAGAATATCGAAACCAAATACAGAATATCAACCGAGAACTTGTAGAAGCTTGCCGAGATTTATTCATGAAAGTTTGGTAAAAAGGAGGTGAGATATATGGCAGGAGAATTAAAACCTTTAGTTCCTTTACTTTGTTGCGACATACCTAGCGTCTATAGCAACAAACAAAGTTACTATGAATGTTTATGTTATATCGGCTATAAAGTTAATGAATGTATTAACGCAATCAACGGTTTTACAGATGCTTATAAACAGTATACAAATGAAAAAGTTGAAGCGTTAAAAAAATATGTCGACAATCTTAATGCTGATATATATAAACATATCACAGAAGTAGAAAAAAATATCCGACAGGATATGAACGATAAAGACACGGAGCTTGATGAAAAAATAAATAAGATTCAAGCAGATTTACTCGAGAAAGTAAACACGCTTAATATTCTTATTTATAAGTTAAATGCAGAAACAAGAGAATATATTGATAGTGAAGTTACCAAACTCTATGAATATATTAAACTTTATGTTCCTAATAATATAAAGGTTCTTAATCCTGTAAAGGGTTATTATACAAGTTTAAATCAAGCATTAAGTGATATGTATGACAATCTTAGATATTATGCTTTAACCTGTAGTGAATTTGATTCGTTAAATTTAACTTGTACAGAGTTCGACGGACTATTCCTTAGTTGTACAGAGTTTGACTTATACGGTGCAAAAAGATTTAGAGTTGACAGCAATTTATATATGTACAACCCTTTTACAGGTGAGTATGTCTTTTATCAAAATGTTATATATCAACTTGCAGAATTACACTTTAATAGCCCAATCACAGCTAGAGAGTTTGACGCATTATTGCTGACTGTGGCAGAATTTGAAGCTAAAGCGTTAAGCGCGTACATTTTTGATAGTAACGCAAAAACCGCGTTAAAATTATAATTAAGGAGGAATAATAAATGAGTTCAACAAACAAAACAAATTACTATGATTTAAGTCAGTATATAGGTACTGACAAACCGACATATTTAGGCGATTATAATTCTGATATGTCAAAAATTGATGGCGCTATTCATGAAGTGCAGGAAACAGCAACAACAGCTAATCAGACAGCAGGAAGTGCAGAAGCTAAAGTGCAAGTCGCTAATCAATCGATAGAGAGTTTAAAAGGAAGAGTTGGTGTAGTTGAGGGAAATGTATCTAATTTACAAGAAAAAGACACCGCACAGGACAGCGCAATAAATAGCGCGAAACAAACGGCAGAGGGAGCAAATGTAACAGCTAATAATGCGTTACAGTCTGCAAATAGCGCAAATGTTAAAGTTGACAGCGCAAAATTTAACGGTTGGAAAAGTCTTACAAATGCACATAGTAACATAGCTGTTGAAAACGGTAAAATAATGTTTAATAAACAGCTAAATTTATTCGCATTTGATATTAATGCAACTACACCGGTTGGGTTAACAGAATCAGATATAGCTTTTAGATTACCTATTGACATTCCAAAACCAAATAAAACAGTTCGGATACATGCTTGTTGTCTTGATTTAATAAATGACGTAGGGTCAGGCTTCGAAAAAACTAGTGCTAAAGATATCGTTATTGATACAGACGGCTATCTACATATAGCAATTGTAGCAAATAGCAGACTGTATTGCTCTGGTGTATTTGCCGTTGAAGAATGGTAAAAAAATAAAGATTAAGAAACATGAATATAACCCACCGTTATAGGAGGGTTATATTTTTATTTAATATAATATGTAATAAAACAATATCTTGTAGAATTCGGATTATTTGTTCTTATTGTGTATCCTTCCCCAAACCGTCCTTTATATGGTTTCGGGTGCTCATTATTCTTTACTGATACATAACCTCTTGTTAATGCTGTATG
>ERZ791907.1472-NODE-1472-length-15566-cov-2.068145_pt1 | contig 15566 bp, 15 predicted proteins | sample MGYA00510145_ERZ791907 | MGnify/ENA primary metagenome ERZ791907 (study PRJEB30046, sample SAMN00792089) | human gut metagenome | study: EMG produced TPA metagenomics assembly of the A metagenome-wide association study of gut microbiota in type 2... | reverse complement strand
GAGAATGAAGCTGATGTAAATGCTGAACTTGAAAAGAGTAATAAGAGAAGACATGAGTTTATTTCCGAGTGGGATTTTATTGATTTTATCAAAAAGGTAATTAACAGTGGAGAGTATTCTGATAAGAAATTCTTTATTCGTGGAAATGGTGAGTATCAGTATTCATATAAAAATGAGAGAGTATATGAGTCTTATGTACCTAATCGTATTTATCTTGCAGCAGATGATGCAGAAGAGTCATCTACAGCAACAATCAATATTTTATTTAACTCTGAGAGTTTAGATGATATGAGTGTCGAGGAGAAGGGTAAGTATTATGTAAATGGTTACATGATGGAGTATGACAATAATCGTAAGGGTAATATTCCTGTACCAGTTACAATTACAATTCCAGTTCCTTCAGATGGCGCAGATGAAAAAGCCAAGAAGAGAGTAGAGTCAATTAAGCATAAATTTATGGTTGATGATGACACATTCAAGGAGTATGGAGCTGTTGTAAATATGTTGAATGGTGCTCAGAAGACAGAGATTACAGAGGACATGCTTACTGATGAACAGAAGGATGACTTAAAGTGTGGTCTTATTACTATGGATGATATTCGTGCAGAACTTGGTGGAAGTGTATATGGCGAAAGAATTAGAGAGTATCAGTTCTTAAAGCCAGCAAAAGGATTCACTAAAGGCAGACAGGACACGGTATATACAGAAGATGATGTGATAATTAAGCCACTTGAAGAGGAACTTCCAGATGGTACTGAAGATTTATTTGAAGATGACGATGACGAGCTTTAAAAGAGATGAGGGCGTTTGCCCTCTCTCAAAATTAAATAATAATAAGGAGGAATTATATTAATGAAGAAACCTATGTTACAGAGATCAGCAACAGAGATTAATAAGATTACAGGATTTATTATGGGTGTTCGTAAGTTTGGTAAGACAAGCTTGTGGGCAGATATGATTAATGCAAAATTTGGAGATCCAGAAAAAGGATTGCTCGTATCATGTGGAATGGAGCATGGTACTAATATGATTGATAATATCTTTACTACTCATGCTAATACATGGAAAGATTTAGTAGAGGTTAAGGATTGGCTTATTAAAGAGAAAGGCAATGAGCATAATGTTGAGATGGTGTGTTTCGATAGTGCAGAAGAGTTTTTTGGAATTGCAGAGTCAGAGGTAATCAGATTATCTGTTCTTGAGAATGGAAAGAAGATTAAATCAATTAAGGCTGCTTATGGTGGATATACAAATGGCGAAAAAGAGTGTGCAAAGTTAGTTAAAAAGTTTCTTAATGACTTATATAATGCAGGAATTATGCCTTGGATGATTGGTCACACAAAATTAAAGACAGTAAAAGATAAGGCATCTCTTGACGAAGAGGGATTTCAGAGATTGGGTTCCTCTCTTATTGCGGATTATGAGAGTGCGGTTGCTGATTGTTTTGATATTATTGCAACTGGATTAATTGATAGAGAGATCGAGGAAAAAGGTGAAGGAGATAGCACAAAACGTTATGTAAAAGAAACAGAGCGTAGATTATATTTCCGTGGCAATGAAATTGTTGAAGCTGGTGGTAGATTAAAGGATTTATCAATCCCTGAATATATCCCATTTGACCAGTTAAATATGGGACAGACATTTATTGATACAATTGAGACTGCATTAAAGAATGGTCGTGTCGATTCTGTTTCCACCAAGAAGCCTACATCTAAGAAGGCAACACCAGTTAAGAAAGGTTGCTGAACCTAATCCTATTGAGGAAGACGATATTGATGATATCGACACACCCGTAGAGGATACAATCGAAGAGACAACAGAAACTTCTGCATATCCAGATGATTTAGATACTGTTATTCGTAAGATGTACAAGGAGTGCAAAGATGCAGAACTCAAGGCATCTGTTAAGAATGTAATTGCTGAGTATGGCAAGCTTAATGATGTCGATGAGGACGGATTAAAGAAAATCTACGACATGATGAACTAAAAGGAGTAACACATGCTGGTTAAATGCAGACTGTGCGGTACTAAAGTAGATAGAAATGAAGCATTCAAAGTGGTAGTAGGTGGCAAGAACACCTACTATTGCAATGAAGCTGAATATCAGAAAGTATTGCACGAAAAGGAAATAAAAGACAATACATATGAATGTATTAATCAGATATTTGGATATAAAGTTTTGAATTCTGCTTTGTTTAAAGAGATAAATCTTTTATTGGATGTGTATTCTTATGAACATATTTTGGCATATCTAACAGAGAATAAAGAATATATAACAAAGGTTCTTGAAAAGGATTTTATAAGTGAATATGCAAAAATTCGGTATTTCGCTGCGATACTTAAAAATAATTTGGCTGACTTTAGAATGAAAGAGCCTGAAAAACCGAGAGAAGTTGAAGTTGATATGCCAATTATGAATTATAAGAGAAGAAATAAACGTAGAAGTTTATCTGAAATTGAAGAACAGGTAGGTGATTAACATAAGTGAATTTATTACAGGTGTAAAAGAGAAATATCCTGCTCAATTGTTAAAAGGTAGAATTGAGTACGAAGGTAATGTTATCAGTTGTTTTTTCAAGGATATGCTTCTACTTGATGATACAACATTTGAACAAAAAGATTTTATTACAGCAGATGGTCTTTTTTATTTTTCATTGTTGAAAAATCTGAGAAAGAAAGGTTTTTATTCCTTAGATGAAATAACTATTTTATCAAATATGAACGAAGAAGTTATTGAGAAATTTGAGGATAAGGGTGGTTGGGATACAATTCAACACCAAATTGATATTATCAATACTCAGAATTTTGATACATATATAGATATTCTTTATAGAGAGAATATTATGTTGAATATGTATAAGGATGGTTTCAATCTTTTGCAGGAAATAACTGTAGGAGATAAAAAGGTAATACCTTTGAAATTGTTCAGAAAGATGACTGCTGAAGAAGTAACAGATTGGTATGAAGCTCGTATATCTAGTTATGGAACTGGTTATAGCAGTAAAATACTTGAAGAGGAAGAAATTGATTTTGATGATGAATTCATAGAGTCTTGTAAAGATGGCGAAGAAAATGGTGTACCATTTGATATTGCTGGCTATGATAAAAATGGTGAGGAGATGAACTGTTTTCCGTTTTTATCACGACAGATTATGGGATTGCTTGAAGGAACACTTACAATGATGGGTGGATTCTCAAGTGCAGGTAAATCTACTTGGTGGATTACAATTCTTATGGCACTTCTGCATTATGATCGAAAAATTCTTATTATCTCCAATGAGGAGAATATCAAAAAATTCAAGATTAAATTCATGGTTTGGTTACTTGGAAAACGTAATAGATATTTTAAGCTCACAAAGAAGAAAATGGCATCTGGTGACATTAATACCGAAAGTAGAGAGCAATTGGCAGATGTACAGAAATTTTGGAGAGAGAATTATAAGGGTAGAGTTAAATTTATTTCTATCAATGATGCTGATATGCGAGTTGTAAAGAAAAAAATTCGTGAAAATGTATTGAGATATGGATATGACACTGTATTATATGACACATTTAAGATACAAGAAGGAGATTTTTCATCTGCAAGACAAGACTTATCTCTTGTAAGAGATAGTCGTGAACTAGACAAATTAGCAAAGAAATACAATCTGATTATGCTTGCTTCTGTGCAGTTGGCAGAGTATATGAAAGGAAAATTATTCTTGGATGCGAGCTGTTTGAGTAATGCTAAACAGATTAAGGAAATATTGGAAAATCTATTTCTGATGAGAACTGTATACGCAGAGGAATTAGATGAAAAGAGTAAATTCTATTGTCGCCCATTCCGATTAAAAAAAGTCAATGATAAATGGATAGAAGAAGAATATAAACCTGATCCTAATGCCGTATGGCGTATGATTTTTGTTGAGAAAACAAGAAATGGAAATAATTCTAGTGATACGGGTATTGCATATCTTTTGAAGTTTTCAGGAGATCATTGTATATTCCGTGAAGTGGCACAGTGCAGACCTCGACATGGAGAAATAAAATAATAACTTTTGGAGTGATATATGTTAGCAGATATTAAGAAAGAACTGATAAATCACCCAGATAAGCTTAAAGATGTATTAGAACATTTTGGCTATTGTAACATAGTAATTCGTCCTAAATATATATCTTTTGGACGAGATGAGAAGTCATCAAAGAAAAGTATAGTAATCAATCTCGAAAACAACGAGTATTTGTATACCATTGATTATGCGAGAAATATAAGAAAAGATATTTTTTCGTATATTATTGAGCAAAGAAAAGTTGAATTTATAGATGTACTTAATGAAGTAAGACATGCATTAGGGATTACAGATTATTATGATTTCTTTGATAACAAAGGAATTTTTGGAGGATTTTATGAAAAGATTAGAAAGCGAAGAACTAATAAAGTCAATACATATGATGATTCCATCTTAGATTGCTATGTTAATTGTGGGAATATAAGGTTTCTTGCTGATAATATATCACTTCTTTCACAAAATTTTTTTAAAATAAAGTATGATGTAGAATCACAAGGAATTGTTATTCCCATAAGAAATCAATTTGGACAGTTAATGGGTGTTAAGGAACGATTCAATTATGATGTTCCTGATGGTGAAATGAAATATTTTTATGCTGTTCCTTGCAGCATGAGCCAAACATTATTTGGATATTCTCAGAATTATGAATTTTTAGTAGATAATACTATCTATATCTTTGAGGCTGAGAAGAGTTGTATGCAGTGCTATTCATACGGAATAAGAAATTGCGTATCTCTTGGAAGCGGATCTATTTCTATTCAACAAGTCAAAATGCTTCTCGAATTAAATCCCAAACGAATAATCTTCCTACATGATGTGGGATATGGACTTGAAAATATTATGAGAAATATTGATATGGTCAAAAATTATTCCAGGTTTACAGAAGTTGAACTTGGATATTGGAGTTACTTCGGTCGAGGATATGAGAATAAAGTTTCGCCATCTGATTTAGGAAAAGAATGTTTAGAAAATATTTTACAAAATGAGATAACAATGATTAGAGATGAGGATGACGAAGACGAATTATAAAATATTAAACGATTGTCGTGGGATGTATGAAGATGAAGTATTTGATACGATTCTTAATCAAAGAGGGATCGAAAATGTTGAACATTTTTTAAATCCAACAAAAGAAGATTTATTACCATTAGATTCATTATTCCGCATAGATGAAGCATATCAAAGAGTAGACTCTGCAATTACAAACAATGAATGTATAGGAATTTTGTTTGATACTGATTTAGATGGCATTACATCTGGAACAGAAATAACAAGATATTTAAAACATTTTACTACTGACATTAAGACTTATATAGATGAAGGTAAGATGCATGGTTTGATAGGGCAAGATTTAACTCAGTTTAATGGAATTGATTTATTGATTATTGTAGATAGCTTAGATAAAGATGTCTCTCAGTATAAAAAACTGAAAGAGATGGGAATAGATACAATTATCCTTGATCATCATGCAATTAAAGAAAATGAATCATATGATGAAGTTTCAATTTTAGTATCTTCACAAAGAAATTATGAGAATCCACAATTATCGGGAGCTGGTGTTGTGTGGAAGTTTTGCAAATATCTTGATGAGCAATATATTACAGATTATGCAGACGAACTTGTTGATTTAGCCGCTTGTGGAATTGTTGGAGATATGATGGATATGACTGTTATGGAAAATAGATATATTGTCTCAAAAGGATTAGAGAAAATATATAATCCAGCGGTTAAGAAAATAGTGGGTGGATTTGAATTTAACAGTACAGCTATTGCTTTTAGTGTCGCTCCTATTGTAAATGCCAGCAACCGTATGGGTAAGAATGATGTGGCAATGAAAGCTTTTTTGGAAGATGAAAATAAACAAGTATTGGCTTATGTAAAGGAATTAAAAAAATGTAAGGAAGATCAAAATATTGAAGTTGATAGACTGTTACCAAATGTGTTGGAACAATGTAACTCACAGCTAGATAAAAAAATGATTATTACATATATAGATACTCCATATGGTATCAGTGGTTTATTGGGTAACAAATTACTAGAAAAGTATCAAAAGCCAATCCTTGTATTAAAAGACACAGGAGAAAATTACTCTGGTTCCATGAGAGCTGTTGGTGTAGAAGACTTTAGAAAAATATGTAACGAGAGTGGTTTAGCAAAATGTGATGGTCATGAACTTGCGGCAGGAATCACAATTGAAAAATCTGATATAGATAGATTTGCATTATATATAGAAGAAACTCTTTCAGAATTAAGCACTGATGTTTCAGTGGATGTTGATATTCAATTAGATATTTCAGATATTACTCGTAAGCTAGTGGAGAATATAAAGAAGATAGATAGAATATCTGGTACAGATTTCAAACCCGTAAAAGTATTTATAGATGGTATTAATGAATATGAGATTGGACAGATGAGTGATTATAAACACCTTGTAGTTAAACCGAATGATTATTTACAGATTATTAAGTGGAATTTTGATGGTTCATTTGACGAAATGGAGGATCATTCAATAATGAATGACGAATTACAAGTTGTTGGTGTACTAGATAGTGGCTGGCTTGGTAGAAAGTTTTCGCTAAAGGTTATATGTGATGAGATTGAGGAGGTGGATTGAGATTTCTGATATTGAATTAATTAAAAAAATTATCCCAACATTGACGTTTAAATTCCCTTATTCGGCAGAAGAGTATGTGAAAAATTTATATCTTGAGAACTATCATTGCCATAAAGATTTTAGTAATACATCTACACCAGATTGTGCTGAGTTAATTAATGCATATGCTGATAGAGTACATGAGTTTGGAGCAAAATGCTTATATTCTGGTGAACATGGTTCACAAGGCAATCAGTTTCAAGTATATAAAGTTGCTGAGAGTGAACATCTTAAATATATACATTCATCAGAAGTATATTGGGTAAAAGATAGAAAAGAAAAAGATAGAACAAATTGTCATATGATTGTAGCAGCTAAAAATGCTGAAGGTCGTGGAGATATTAATTTTGCTTTATCTATGGCAAATATTGATGGATATTATTATAAGCCACGTATTGACTTGGAATTATTATTTAATATTCCAAAAGATAATGTGATTGTAACGTCAGCTTGTGTTGCAGGTTGGAATTATGAAGATGCAGAGGATATATGGTTAAAAGTACATAAATATTTTGGTAACAATTTCTTTTTAGAAGTTCAGTATCATAACACCGATAAACAGAAAGAACTTAATAAAAAGATTTTAAGAATTGCAAAAGAACATAATATCCAGATTATATGTGGTCTTGATAGTCATTATGTTAAAGAAGAAAATGCAGTTAAACGTGACCAGATTCTGAAATATAAAAACATTAATTATCCAGATGAGGAAGGTTGGTATCTTGATTATCCTGACACTCAAACAGTAATTAAAAGATTTGAAGAACAAGGTGTTTTAAACAGAGAAGAAATATATAGAGCAATTATGAATACAAATGTTTTTGTGGCAGAATGTGAAGAAATTGTTCTTGATAGAAAATTTAAAATTCCGAGTGTTTACAAAGGAAAAACCTATAAAGAAAAATGTAAAATTTACAAAGATGTTCTTAATAAAGCTTATGCAAAAGAAAAAGAAAAATCAAAAGAAAAAGCCGATGGTATTCGATATGAAGCAAAACAGGTTATGGAAGCTGGTGTTGTGGATTATTTCTTAACAAGTAAGGCTATTGTAGATGACGCAATAAAAAATGAAGGTGGTATTTTAACAACTACTTCAAGAGGTAGTGCTGCATCATTTATAACAAATAAACTTTTAGGACTTACAACTGTTGATAGATTCAATGCTGATATTCCTATTTATCCTGAACGATTCTTGACTAAGGAACGTGTATTAGCTGGTCAGATGCCAGATATTGATTTGAATGTTGCTACACAAGAACCATTTGTTAAAGCAGCAAGAAAATTATTAGGGGAACATGGCTGTTACCCATTAATGGCAATAGAAAAACTTAAAGAAAAGGCAGCTTGGCAGTTATATGCAGGGGCAAACGAAGTTAAACCAGAGGATGCGAATCAGATTTCAAAGTATCTTGATGAATATAATAAGGCATTAAAATATGCAGACGAAGATGAAAAGGATGATATTCATGTAGAAGATTATATCCCAGAAGAGTATGCAGAGTTATTCAAGCAGAGCAATGAATACCAAGGGATCACAATCAATTTGAAAGTACATGCTTGTGGTCATTTTATCTTTGATGGTGATATTCGTAGAGAAGTAGGATTGATAAGTGCTGTTTCTGAATCAACTGGCAAAAGAACAGTATGTGCAGCTATTGAAGGTGGTTATCTTGATGAATTCGGATATGTAAAAGAGGATTTTCTTATTGTAGATAGTGTTTATCTTACATATAAATTCTTCCATAGCATTGGCATGGAAGTTCCGACATTTGATGAACTAAGACATATGATTGATGGTGATAAAAAAACATGGGATATTTATGCAAATGGTATTACATGTTGTGTCAATCAGTGTGAGAAAGAAGCGACCACTAATCGAGTGAAGAAGTATAAACCGCAAAATCTAGCAGAGTTAAGCAGTTTCATTGCAGCAATTCGACCAGGCTTTGCGTCATTACTTAGTACATTCTTGAATCGTGAACCATATACTACAGGCGAAAAAAAGATTGATGATTTATTATTTGATACTGCACATTTCATGATTTATCAGGAATCTATTATGAAAGTATTGTCATTCTTGGAATTGAAAATGGCTGAAACATATGGAGTTATTAAAAATATTTCAAAAAAGAAATATAAATTACATCCTGAAATGTTAAAAGAATTACAGGAACGATTAATAGAAGGTTGGAAAGCAGAAATCGGCAAGACAGATAATTTTAATAATGTTTGGAATGTAATAGAGTCTTCTGGATCATACGCATTTAATTCTCCACATGCCTATTCAATGGGTGGAGATTCTGCCTATCAAGCATGGTTTAAAGCACATCATACTAAAACATTTTATGAAGTAGCAATCAATCATTATCAGGAAAAGAATAAAAAGGATAAGATAGACGCTCTTGTTAAAGAAGCAATTAAATTTTGGGGATATAAACTAGGCGATTATGAATTTGGTGCAGATAATAGAAAAGTGACAATTAATGAAGAGAATAAATTAATATATCCAAATTTGTCAAGTGTAAAAGGCTTTGGTGAAGGGGTTGTTGATACTCTTTATGAATTAGGACAGTCGAAGTATAAAACATTTACTGATGTATTAACTGCACTATTTTCAAATTCAATTAATAAGACTATTGTAAATAAACTTATTAGAATCAATTATTTTAAGAAATATGGTGATGTAAATACTTTACTTGATATTGCAAGATTATATGATTTGTTAAATGGTGCAAAGCAGATCTCCAAAGATAAAGCTGAAAAGAATAATATTCCATTTGATATACTTATAAAACATGGAAATGAGACAGCCAAACAATTTAATAAACTTGACTCTGAACAAATTATTAAAGAATTGATTTCTAAAATTCCTTATAGAGAATTAACTTTAAAAGAAAGACTTGATAATCAAAGAGAAGTTCTTGGTATTGTCAGTGACTCGGATTCTAAAGTAAGTAAACGTCTATATTATGTTTCTGAACTTGATATTAAAAAATCTATTGTAAATGTCCATCTTTTTGAAATCTATAGTGGTAAAACACGAGAAGTAAAAATGTGGACAAGTCAGTATAACCGAAATCCATTTGATTTAGGTACTATTCTATATATTATTTCCCTTGAAAAAAAGAATAAAAAAGAACCAACTGGTGAAATAAATCCAGTTACAGGTAAGAAAATTTATAAAGAAGTACCTGATAAATTTGAATTTTGGTTGAGTAAATTTGTAATAAAAAACGATATTGAGGAGGACGAAGACGATATTTAACAAATATAAGTACACAGATAAGGAAATGGAAGAACTAATATCTTCTATTGTAATTCTTGTTGATACAAGAGAAAAAATCAATTCTCACATTACGGATTATTTTGATAGAAAAGAAATTAAATATAAAAAGAAAGCTTTAAGCCATGGTGATTATTCATTCATGATCCCAGCTAATGAAAAACTTGGAATACTTCGTGATTTGTATTTTACAAATTCATGTGTCATTGAGAGAAAAGCAAGTCTTGAAGAGATAAGTGGTAATCTGACAAAAGAGCGTGATAGATTTGAAAAAGAATTATGTCTTGCACCTAAAACAAAAGTTCTGTTAATTGAAAATGCTTCTTATGAAGATATTGCAACAGGAAATTATGATACAAAATATAATCGGAAATCTTTCATTGCATCAATACACAGCTTTTGGTTTAAATATAATATTCCAATTATGTTTATGCCAAACAATCAATATTCAGGACTGTTTATCAGAGAGTATTTTGAATATTTCTTAAAGAATTATCTTCGATAGAAAGAATAATACAGTAGAGGATTTCTGAAACGCCCATAAATATATATGGCGTTTCAGAAACTCAAAAAGCCAAGGAAAGACGGATTTCTCGTCTATCAAAATATGTGGTGGTGGAATATGTAGACACACAGGGAAGGATTCTGTAGTAGTTGTTTTTATCAACGAATCTGGTATAGGAAAGTAAGTAGTGTGAGCAGAATCATGTAGGGTGAAAATCCCTACCCACATATTTTTGAAAAAAGAAAGGAGAACAAAAAATGGAATTAGTAAATGTATGTTTATTTGCAGAAGGATATTATAGCGGATCAACTTATGAAGATAATATTTGGATTAAGAAGTCTTCATATGAAAAATTAAAAGATATTTTTCCGACAAAAATTGGTTGTGGGGAATTAGATGGTAAATTTAGTGAAGTAATGGGTAATGTTGAGATTCAAGATGATTGGCACACAGATGAAGAATACTCAAAGGCTGGCGATGCCAAACATGATGGGGATTATCTTGAATGGGAATTAGAAGAATTGTATAAGGAAAATAATCTTGATTGGAACTCAGAGCAGAAAGAAATTAAAGAGTATTTTAATAATCTTGATGTATGGGAAGATGTAACAGTTAGTATTCCATCAAGTAAGAAATCTGAACTTATGAAGTTTGTTAAGACTTTGAAGTAAGATAGAAAGAGGAAGGATTTTTATATTCATTCTGATAAAGCGGTTAAGTACGGAATTGTAGATGAAGTTTTGTAAAGAACAGAGAATAATACAGTAGCAAGAATAAACTGATCTCGTGGGGGTGAATTTATGAGCAAATCAAAGAAAGAAATAAAAAAGGAATTATATAAGTATTTTTCATATATGCAGCAAGAGGATAATAAATCACTTCTGGGAGGTATGGCTTGGGACGATATTGCATGGCATATCAAATATGCAGAAGATAATGGAATATTAAGAACACAGCTAGGTTTTGATTTTCCTAAATTACTTGGATATCTGATTATTGATGATGAAACATATGAAAAGAAAAAGAGAGAATATGCTGAAAATATTGAAACTTATAACCATAATGCAGACTTATTAAAAGCTAATAAATGGAAATATAAGCTAGTCGATGATTCAGAAGAAAGCAGACGACATTTGGCTGATACATATATTCAGTACGCAGAAAATTGTAAAGAATTACTAAAAGACATAGATGTGTACCACAAAGAATATTTGGATTATATGAAAAGTAATAAACAAGAAACGACAGTTTCCTTGGAAGATGAAAGGAGAATATATTAATGAAAAATATCGCAGCGACAATTGCTTATGCATCTGCATGGATTGCAACATCAATAGCAGTAATTTTTGCAATTAAATATACAGGATCTGCTTGGTGTCTTTGGGCGTTGTTGTTTCCTGCTTGTATTAAAGTTAGTACGAGCAATGAAGAAGAATAAACCATTATTTCATTATGTCACAAAAATAATGTAAATATTGTGGCAAGTAAGGAGAATAACGTATATGAATAAAGAAACAATCTATGAAGAATTTTTTAATGTTGTTAGTGATTCTACTGAATGGGGAATTGATACAGAAAATTGTAAATATGGATATTATATTGATGGTGTAACTAGCATGACACAGGCATTATTAGACAGATTTGATAAAAAAGAAAACAAGTAAATTGGACTTTCATTAGAATGGTGGTGATTAAAATAAAGAAAATATTAAAAGCAATAATGTTTACATTGCTATGGTTTCTGGCAGCAACAATGGTTTGTATTGCTGTTAAAGGAATTATTTACGTCATCGGTTTATTAATTGGAGAAGTCATGGCAATGTTATTGTCAATTATATTATTACTAATATTCATAGCAGTATTTATTTATAAAGAATTTTTATAGGAGGATTAAGATTTGAAATTTGAAAATACAGAAGTTTGGGGATTTGAACACGCCTTACGAGGAATGAGAAATCCAAAGAATTCTTGGAATAAAAGCGATAGCAAATTTAATGATTATTATGATATTACTAGAGGAGATGTCCCATCATATGAATTGTTAAAATATTGTCCATCTGCATATATACATCATAAAAACGATAATGGATATTATGTTGATATTATTGGTGAAGTAGATATGAAACTTGCTCAGTCGCTTATTAAAGCAGGTGGAGAACATTCAAAATTTATGAGAATGATTCATGTATCTGTTGACATAGATATGCCTAGATACTGGTGGAGTGAAGCTGATACTTATCATTTCAATACCAAGAACAGTTGTTCAACTATGCATAAATTATTAAATAATGACAATCCAATTACAAAAGATTTGTTTGTATGGTGCGAAGAAGATGAAGATATTGTTGGTGCTGTAGTAAATAGGTTAGAGAGTTTGCGTCAGGAATATAAAAATCCAACATATTCAACAGATAAAAACAGGCTTCTTGTGAGAGCAAAGAGACTTCTTATGGAAGGATTTTTACAGATGAGAACATGGGATACAAATTATGCAGAGCTTCGCAATATGTATTTCCAGCGTAGACATCATAGACTCAAAGAAGAATGGGTTGATACATTTTGTAAATGGGTGGAATCACTTCCATATGCAGAAGAATTAATTATGCATGAAGGTTAGAAATGTTCATTTCATAGGAGGTGATTAATACGAGAGATCCAAATAGATTATATAACTTTTACAACGAAGTAACCCGATTACACATGACATATATGCCTGATTGGAGAGTAGGACAATTTTGGATGAACTTCTTATGTTGGGTACAGAACGAAAAGAAACGAGATCCGTTCTTCCCAGAAGAGTCAGAAATGCTTACATATTTAAAAGAATTTTGTGGAGAAAAGGAGGATTAAATGAATAGAGTTAATATTGCAGCAAGAGTCAATGAACTCAATAACGCTTCCGAAGCTTATTACAACACTGGACAACCTATTATGAGTGATGCTGAGTTTGATAATAAACTTGAAGAATTAAGACAGTTGGAAGAAAAAACGGGTATTGTGTTATCTAATAGTCCTACTCATAACGTTGGTGCAACAGTATTAGATAATATCAAAGAAGTTACTCATAAAACACCAATGCTTTCACTTGAAAAGTGTCACAGCATAGAAGAGATTATTAAATTTGCAAATAATCATAATCTTGTAGCTTCTGTAAAGCTCGATGGTTTAACTGTACGTCTTACTTATAAAGATGGTAATTTAGTTTTAGCAGAATCCAGGGGGAATGGTACAGTCGGATCTGATGTAACCGAACATGTTAAGCAATTCACCAATGTTCCATTACATATTAATAAGGAAGGAACTTATATAATTGATGGTGAAGCACTGATTAAATTAGATAATTTTGCTGAGATTAATACAAACGGAGAATATAAAAATAGCCGTAATTTAGCAGCAGGCACATTATCAAGCCTTGATACTTCAATTGTAAAAGATAGAAAATTATCTTGGTATGCTTGGGAAGTGGTTGAAGGAGATAGTGATAATTCATTTTACAAAAGATTATTAAATGCTCAGAATTTAGGATTCGATGTAGTTCCGTGCTACAATATTACAATAAATGAATTTAATCAGTTACAGATACATATTGATAATTTTATTAATATTGCAGAAAAAGAAAATCTTCCTCAAGATGGTGTGGTATTTAAGTTTGATGATGTTGAATATGGAAAGTCTCTTGGAAATACAAGTCATCATTTTAGAAATGGTATTGCTTATAAGATATTCAATGATTCAGTAGAAACAAAATTGGTAGATATTGAATGGACAATGGGCAAGACAGGAAGTTTATGTCCAACTGCTGTGTTCAATCCTATAGAAATAGAACAGACAATTGTTGAAAGAGCATCATTACACAACATTTCTGTAATGAAACAGATTCTTAGCAATCCTTGGATTGGACAGCATATCGGTGTATTTAAGGCAAATCTCATAATTCCACAGATTCGATGGGCAGAGGAAGATGATAAATATACAAAAAATTATATTGATATACCTCGTACATGTCCTATATGTGGTCAGCCTACAAGAATTATCAAGGATAACGATTCAGAAGTTCTTTATTGTACCAATGAAGATTGCTACGGTAGATTACTCGGGAGACTGACACATGCAGTGTCAAAGTCGGCACTTAACATTGATGGTCTTTCAGAATCTACAATTGAAAAATTTATCAATCTTGGTTGGTTAAATTCAATCAAAGACATATATAATTTATCAGACCACGAAGATGAGATGAAAATCTTGAATGGATTTGGTAAAAAATCAGTAGAAAAACTTCTTGATTCAATTGAAAAATCCCGTAATACAAATCTCCAACGTTTCCTTTATAGTTTATCCATTCCACTTTTAGGAAATTCGATAAGTAAAGATATAGCCGAATTTTGTGGAAATAATTTTAATTCATTTGTTGGTGCGTTAACAGAGGGTGGGAAAGATGCTTTTACTTCAATTAATGGTATTGGTGAAGCATTAGGAAAATCCATTATTAATTATTGGAACAAACATAATGAAGAAATTATAGATTTAGCACAAGAGTTTATATTTTCAAAAGATGAAAAAATTGAAAAAATTGAAAATGATAAAATTAACGGAAAAGTATTTGTAGTAACTGGTTCAGTACATCATTATGCAAATCGTAATGAGTTAAAAGCAGATATTGAGAAAAACGGTGGTAAAGTTACAGGTTCAGTAACATCTAAAACATCTTATCTTATTAATAACGATATTGATTCTAATAGTTCTAAAAATAAAAAAGCAAAGGAATTAAACATTCCTATCATAACAGAAGAGCAATTTTTATCTATGCTCAAATAATCAACAAAATTAAAAACTAAATAGAGAATATATAAAAAGAGGTGATAAACGATTTCACAGCATAACAAAAGAATTATCTATGCAAAAGACTTGATTAAAGAATTAGAAAAACATCCTAATGCGTTTATCTGTGTTGGTAAACTTGGTGATAACTTTGGAAGACATGACCAAAGAATACTTAATACTTTTTTACGTGATGGACAAACATTAATCTTAAACATAGAAAATTATAAGGAAAATAACTTCGTGAAATATTATGAG
>ERZ791907.1449-NODE-1449-length-15936-cov-16.031799_pt1 | contig 15936 bp, 13 predicted proteins | sample MGYA00510145_ERZ791907 | MGnify/ENA primary metagenome ERZ791907 (study PRJEB30046, sample SAMN00792089) | human gut metagenome | study: EMG produced TPA metagenomics assembly of the A metagenome-wide association study of gut microbiota in type 2... | reverse complement strand
TACGGAATTTTACCAGATTCGCTAGGCGTAATGCCTTTAACTGATGCGAAATTGCAGATTTTGTTACCCCCAGTAGCACTGCAAGATCACATACACACATCTCACTCTGTTCTAGAGCGTGTAAGATTTGTACTCTGGTACCATCTCCAAATAGCTTAAATAAAGATGCCAACTGGATATAATCATCTTTGGGTTGCATCTTGGATTTCACATCATTCACAATATCCTCATGAATTACATCGCAATTACAAATATAAGACGTTTTTGACATATGTTCACCTCCAAATAATAATAGTTGAACAATTACTCAACTATTATTATACTTATTTTTTCATTTATGTCAATAAGCTGATGTTAGTTCCCTATAGATTTTACAATTAAAACCAGCCCTTTATTCTTTTCTTAATCTTTTTCCCAGTATACCGTTTTGGCTTTCTTGTCACACTTCCTGTAAATTCCGATTTGTAGTCTAATTACTACATTCAATTTCCCTCCATTATACCACATTCCCAATCGAAAAGCAAGCCAATTTCAAAAGCAAGAACCACCCCATAACCCCATAAAAAACAGGAGAGCCATAAACCCTCCTGTCATTCCTTCTATAAAACCAAAAGTCCTGCTTACAACAGAATCTCCTGCCGCATCAGGCACAAATCCAACGCATCAATTCTGCCGTCAGCATAAAAATCCCCATTTTCCCACTGCTCTAATTTGGCATCCGGAACAGCTAAAAGCCATTTTTGCAATGCGATAACATCCGACAAATTCCATACGCCGTTGCCATTCACATCTCCTCGAACAGGTTCCGGTTCCAGTGTAACCAGCGACAGATGTTCTACATTCACCGTTCCGCTGCCCTTGAATTCCAGAACAATGGCACAGTTGAAATCGGTCATGCCGGCGGTGAATTTCTTTTCAAAGGACTGCGTTGTTCCGTTTGCCGACGTCGAACCGTTCAGATATGATGTGTAGCTGTCATGATTGGCTTGAATGCGATAATTGATGCTTGCAGTTGACGGTGCGGTATAATCAAAGGAAAGCCGGTACGTTTGACCTTTTTGGAGCATGATTCCTGTGGAAAGAGCCTGTCCGCCCCACCATCCGGAGCTTGCCTCTGCGGTAAACCCGGGGCTATTGGTATCGATCGTGCCGCTGCCGCCCCAGAACATCAAGGCACTGGCAATTACGACATTTTTCACATCAATTTCCTGATCGCTCTCATCCAGAAAAACGCCCTTTGTGAATGCGTCAGAATGATAGTAGTCGTTCAACCATGTGATTCGCTGATTCAGCCAGTTTGCAAGATACGCTGCGTGTTCGGAATGAGTTTTCAACGCTGCTGCTTCGTCTGTTTCGTTGTAGACTTTTCGTCCCAGTGTATTCCATTTCGTGAAATTCCGATTGTAAGAATCAGCGTTGGCACTCGCCTCTGTGCGTACAAAATCCGGAAGTGTTTCGATTTCAGCAAGCTTTTCGTCCCAGCGTGCCTGAAGCATTTCACGGAACCAGTCGCACCGGATCGCATAACACAGCCACGGATTAGAGTTGGCAGAACTGTCTGTCACATCAAAAATGCCCAGTCCTTTGGCATCTGAAATTCCCTTAGCTTCTGTATTGTTTCCCAGTGCCAGATCGTAGTCCCACATGGGATGAAAAGTTAGTTTGCCGCCGGCATCCTTGGAAAAGTAATAGCTGTCCCAACCGGCATCTACATTTTTGCACAGCTCATTGGCGAGGTAATTGTCTACCAGAGAGGGAATGTCAATATACTTTTCTGTCTCGGACTGACTGCCGGATTTCAGGGCATGAAGTGCCTGCTCCGTGTAATTGGAAATATATGCGATCTGTTTGGCAGCGATTTCCGGATCTTCGGAAACATCACTTTTTACTTCATACCGGCAGCAGTCCACTGTGAATACATTTTCCTCTGCATAGCGGCTCATCTCCACCAGATAGCCGTCATCTTCGATCTTGGTGGTGTCTTCTGTAATGGCAACACGGCTTTTGGCAACATTGACCGCCTCGCAGAGCAGATATACACCCTGATAGCTGCCGTTGACATACACCTCTACTGAGCGGCTGTTGGGTGTATAGGGCATATTGTCCAGCATATCGCCCAGATGATAGGCAGTCATACTCCGCAAAAGAGAGGTGTCATAGTAATTGGCAACCAGATTCCACGACTTTGCAGAACCATCTCCCAGATGCAGCGGATTGGACTTTTTCGGAAACTTGAAACGATAACTTTTCTTGTCCAGATTCAGTGTGCTGTTTCCACGGAGCCGAATGGAAATGTTGGCATCCTTGGTATCTATGGTTCCGTTCTCGTCCCAGATGGTGATTTTCGCATCGGTGTAGGATTCCTTGGTGTTGACGCTGTTGCCCAGTGTGTCAATGGAGATCACCGGCATGGTCAACTGCTGCTCCAGAATCTCGTCATTGGTGATCGCAGAGGCGACGGTTTGCGGCAAAACAGACAGTGTGCAGACTGCCATTACGGCAGCGGTAAGTATGGGAAAAATGCGTTTCATATACTCCTCCTTATGATTTTGGCAGTTTTACAGTAAACGTGATTCGGTTTTCCTGTAGAGATGCGGAGATTTCACCCTTGTGCTGCTGGGTGATAGCCTGTGCAATAGACAGCCCCAGTCCAAAACCCTCTTTCTGATGCGAATGGGATTCCTCTGCACGATAAAAGCGGTCAAAAAGGTGATCCATTTGCTCCGGTGTCAAATCCGAACAGAAATTAGAGCAAGTGAAAAGAATCCTGTGATTCCTTTCCGTCAGACAGAATTGGATTTCCGTTTTGGCATCGGCATATTTCAGAGCATTGTCAATGAGGATTCCAACCAGTCGTTCGATTTTCAGGGCATCTCCATACATGGTCAGATCTTCCGCAATTTCCAGATGCAGCGAATGCTGGGATTCAAACGCCCGACTTTCAAAATAGAGCAGTGTGGTTTCCACAGTTTCACTGACAGAGAACAGACGAAAATCCGCAGTATCCTTGGATTTCTCAGAGAATTTTGTGAGTTCCAGCAATTCTGCGATCAGTCGGCTCATTTTTTCCGACTGTGCTTTTATGGTATCATAAAGGCAGTCACTGCCATGCTTTCGCTCTAATAAATCAGTGGTTGCGGAAATCACAGTGACTGGTGTTTTCAACTCATGTCCGGCGTTGGAAATGAACTGCTTTTGCCGGCTGAAACTGTCGGAAAGAGGCTTGACCATGTGTTTGGAGAGCAGAACAATCACTGCGATCAGAACCAAAGTCATCAAAAATCCGGAAAATATAGAGATCCATAAAATCTGGTGCAGTGTTTTTTGTCCGCTTTGGTCTTGCTGGAACAGAATAATTTGAAAATCGTGGTACGGCACAATGGTGTACTGATAAGATTTCTGTGCCGAAATGCTGCCGCTGTCCCGATGCTGCTGCAAAACATCACTTACCAGCGTTTCGGCCTCCTCGCTGCTGATTTGGGTTGGCAAATTTCCGCTGCACACTGCGGAAAGACTGCCGCCGGAATCCGTGACCAGATAGAAACTGTTTCGCTCCGACAACACTTCCGGTATCTGATTTTCAAACAGATCGGAATAGGATAGGTGCAGAATGTCGTTGGAAGCTCGTTCTTTCAGATAGTGTATGGTGATCCTGTCCAGTGCGAGAGAAACGTCTTCCCGTGAAGTCCACCAGACGATAGAAACCAGAAAATTATCTGTCGTTAAGCCGCTGGTCTGACGAGCCTCTGCGGAGCGTTCCCTTTTCAGTGTGCTGTCGTTTTGAAAATCAATGGTGACCTCAGAAGTGTCCTTGTTGAACGTGTACTCCCGATAGACAAGCTCCTGCTGATTTGCAGTTTTCTCCAGATACATCAGTCCGCCACCGCCGCAATACCAGCTTTCAGAATCAGAGTCGCTGCGAATGGTGCCGCTGAGCGTAATACTGTCAACAGAACGGATACTTCTGGGAATCAGATAATCTCCGTCAGCATTTTGTTCCATCTCTGAAAGCAGCAGCGTTTCTGTCTGGTAGTCATAGGATTTTGCCGCCTGAAGAATCATGGCATCGGCATTGCTGCTGTTGGCACGAAACAGCATTTGTATCAGCAAATTCATGACAAGCAGCATTCCCCAGATAACTGCAATCACAATTGCAGAGGCAGAAAAGATGTATTTTCGTTTCAGTCGTTCAATTTCCTGCTGCATCGGACGCTCCTTCCAGATAATATCCAACGCCACGGACAATTTTGATTTTTACACCGGAGTGCAGGGCAGTCAGTTTTTTGCGGAGAAAAGAAACGTAAACCTCAATAGAATTGTATTCTGCATTGGAATCGTATCCCCATATTTTTGTGAGAAAGCTTTCTTTGGGAATGATCTGTCCGTGATTGAGCAGGAGCATTTCCATCATGTCATATTCTTTCTGGCTGAGTTTTACCCGCCGTTCGCCACATTGCAGTTCGTGACGGGCAGAATCCAGCGAAATGTCCGAAAATGAAAGGGCACTGCTGAGATACTCCAATGGTCTGCGGCGGCAGAGTGCCCGAACTCTTGCCAGAAATTCCTTGCTGACAAATGGTTTCGTCAGATAATCGTCTGCACCGCTGTCCAATCCGTCTACCTTGTCTTCGATCTGGGACTTTGCGGTCAGCATTAATACCGCAGAGCTGATCTGTTTCTGCCGAAGTTTGCGAAGAACTGCAATGCCGTCCAATTTGGGCAGCATAATGTCCAGAATGATGAGGTCATAGATTCCAGTCATGGCACAATCCAATCCGTATTCCCCATCATTGGCGATGTCCGTGTGGTATCCTTCCAGTTCCAGCATTTCGGACAGGACATTCGCCAGATCTTTTTCGTCCTCTACGATTAAAACACGCATTCTCACATCTTCTCCTTTGCATTTAATATATCAGGAAAAACTTGAAAATTTCTTGATGCAGTGACGAGAATAGTATAGCACATTCGGCGTGGATTGACAAGAAATGTGGTGGAATAAAAATAGAAAAGCTGCCTGCCGGAGCAAACAGCCTTTCTGAGGAGATATATGGAGAGAAATGAAACAATCTAACGGTTACGCAGACTTTTTCAGTCCGATGGTTTCCAGCCATGTGACAATGCGGTTTTCCGAGTCTGCCACCACACTTCTGGAAAGTGTCAGCCCGTCTGTCCGAACAGTTGCATTCGGTTCCAGTTCTTCGATTTCTTCCACAGAACCGGAAAATCCGCTGCCGCCGTGGCTGTTGAACGGAATGATTGTCTTTCCGCTCAAGTCGTACTCCGAAAAGAAACTGTACATCAGCTGCGACATATCATACCACCAGATGGGATAGCCCACAAAAATCGTGTCATACTGGTCTAAATTTGCAATGTGATCGGACAGTTCCGGCAAGACGCCGTTCTGCTGGTCACTCAGTGCCTTATCTGCAACGGTGTTGAAATCATCGCCGTAGCTTTCCGCCGGCTGAATGGCAAACAGATCACCGCCTGTGTTCTTCTGAATCACATTTGCCATGTACTCCACAGAACCGGAAACCTGTCCGTCCACAACCACACGGCTTGCACTGGTGCTGGCATCTACTCCATCCGGCAGAGGATAGGAAAGGTAGGCAATCAGAATGTTGCTTGCCGTTTCCGGTTTTGTCAAGTCCAGACCGGCTGCCCACTCCTGCACCGATTCTCTGGTGGAACGGCTCGAGAACCGCATCCCTTCCAGCCAGTTTCCGGTGCCTGCCATTGCGGCAAGTTTTGTGCCGCTTTCGCCCAGCGGAGAACTCATGGAAGTGCAGAACGGAATCACATTCTTTCCGGTGAAATCGTTTTCCTTGACGAAATCATCTACCACCCAGGCAGCCTCCTGCCACCAGATCGGATAGCCAATGAAAACATTGTCATAGTCTGCAAAATTGTCCGGCGTTGTCTGCACCAGTTCTACGTGTCTGGTGTCCGGATGCTCATGTTCCTGTACCACACGGCTGCCGGAATCGGACCAGTTCAGATCGGCACTGGTGTACGCATTTACCGGCGTAATCACAAATACATCTGCGTCCATTTCTTCCGCAATATATTCTGCAATTCGCTCCGTTGTTCCGCTGGCAGAGTAATAGGCAACTAGCGTCTTTCCGGTTGTCTGCGGAATCTGATACTGCTGTTTCATCAAACTCAGATCCAGACCGTCCCACACGCCGTCACCATTCAGATCGTAGTTCTTTCCGCTGAGATCCGGCGTGTCTTTTGCCAGCAGAAAATTCTGTAAGTTTTGCACATCTGCCGCCGTATAGGCTGTGCCAGTTGCTGCACGCTCCGTGTCTGCATTCGCAGAAAACAGCCCCGTCATCGACAAGCCGAACACTGCGACAACAACGCCCACCAATAACTTTTTCCCTTTCATTTTTGCTTCACACTGCCTTTCTTTTGTATTTTTTGAGAATTTATGCGTTACCTCTGGTGGCAACGCCGCCGTAAACTGCTGACATGGGAATCTTGTCCAGCATGGCGTCGATTTTCTCCACTTCTGCCGGAGAGAGTGCCACATCTGCGGCATTTGCATTTTCCTGCATTCGCTCCGGATTGCGTGTGCCGGGAATCGGAATGATCCAAGGCTTTTTGCAGAGCATCCACACCAAAGCAATCTGCGCCGGCGTCGCCTGCTTTTCTGCGGCGATCTGGTGCAGATACGCCAACAGTTCCTGATTCTCTGCCACCGCCTCTGCCTGAAACTGCGGCATCGTTCCACGATAATCCGTGCCAGCCTCAAACCGGGAATTTGCATCATACCTGCCGCTCAGAAATCCGTTTGCCAACGTTGAAAATGCCACCAGAGCCACGCCCAGTTCCTCCAGAACCGGAAACAGCTGCTCATAGTTCCGGTACATCATGGAGTAACGGTTCTGAATCGCCGTCACCGGACAAACGGCGTGTGCCCGCCGCAAATAGCTCTCATCACACTCGGAAATTCCCCAGTGCCGAATCTTCCCCTCCTGTATGAGTTTCGCCATTACATCGGCGACTTCCTCCGGTGAAGTATTGGGATCGATGCGATGCTGATAGTACAGGTCAATGCACTCCACGCCAAGGCGTTTCAGAGAACCCTCCACCGATTTCCGAATGGTTTCCGGTCGTGCATCAGCAACCAGCGGATAGGGAATCTTTCCGCCGGATTTGTCAAATCCAATGCCGAATTTGGTGGCAATGACTACTTGACTACGATAAGGACGGAGTGCCTCTCCTACCAGTTCCTCATTGATGTGGGGATCGTCCGAAGTGCCGTAGACTTCGGCGGTATCGAAAAAGGTGTAGCCCATTTCCACCGCCTTTTGTAACAATGCAACGGCATCCTTTTTCTCCAGCGGTTTTCCGTAGGCGTGAGAAAGTCCCATGCAGCCCATGCCCACTGCGGAAAGGTGCATTCCCTTCCAGTTGCGGTATTTCATCTTTGTTTCCTCCTGTCATAGCATCGATCGTATCATTTTGTCTGTTGTTTCACCTTGCCGAACAGCCAGCCCATAACCTCTTTATCAGCAGAGAATGCGTTGCCGCCGGAATGCTGGTCACGATATCCCTGCTGAGTAAAGTAGGAATCCGGTCTGACGTCCAGCACCAGAATCTCACGAATCTCCGATTCCGTCAAGCCCTGCTCCCGATACAGATCGTACAACTGCTGATAGGTATTTTTCAGATAGCCTGAACCATAGTAGGTGTCATTTTCCGCAATCGCCAGATAGACCGGTGTTCTCGCCTTTGCCAGCACTTCCAGATCGCCGTCCCAGCGGGAACTGGTTTCCAGATAGGCGGTGTACAGTTCCGGACGCTTGCCCATGATAATCGAACCTGTTTCACCGCCGCCGGACATCCCGTGGAGATAGACACGGCTGGTATCAATGTTGTAATGGGCAATGAAATACTCTGTCAGTTCGATTGCCATATTGGCAGAGGTCTCGCCCCAGTCGTTCAGCTGCGGCGAGAGAATGATCATCTTGTCATTGTACTTTTTCGCCTCATGGGGAAAGCCCTCCACCATATTTGCCCCGACGCCCTGAAAATACAGCCCTTCCCAGCCGGGCAGTGTGACAAACAGTGCATAGGGTTCGGAACCGTCATAGCTTTCCGGAATGTAACTGCTGAAATGAATCTCACCCTGCGTGTCAGAGTGCAGCACATTGTCCACCAGAAAATCGTCGTTGGTCTGTGTTCCAAAGGTGATCTGGCTCTTGTCCTGCTCCTGCATCTGCTTTCGCAGCAGGCACAAATCTCTGCCGTCCCACACGCCGTCGCCGTTCAGATCGTAGTCCTTTTCCGAGAGGTCGTCGGTGTCTTTTTGCAGCAGAAAACTTTGCAGCTGTGTTTCGTCCTGCGCCGTGTGAAAGTTTTTCGCCCACACCATTTCGCCGGCAAACGCCGCACCGATCACCAATGCTGTGACACCGGCAAAGATTCGCTTTTTCATACCGTTCCCTCCGTTCTGCAGTGTTTTTTGTTCTGTCTTTGTTTTTTGTTCCGTTTTTATTATAACATGATGGGTTTTCTTTGAGAAGTTCCGTTTGGTTATGCAGTATATACGAAAAGGTTTATAGAGAATCACGAAAAGATACTTCCCATTTCCGCACACTTGTGCTATAATGGTAACAATCTTTATCAGAAAGGACAAATCACTATGGCAAAAAAAGTATTGATTTTATCGGGAAGTCCCAGAAAGGGCGGAAATTCCGACCTGCTCTGTGACGAATTTCTGCGTGGCGCAGAAGAAAGCGGCAATCAGGTGGAGAAGATCCGTGTGGCTGAAAAGAAGATCGGCTACTGCCGTGGATGTTACTACTGCCGGAAAAGCGGCGGTGTCTGTTTCATTCAGGACGACATGGCGGAGATCCTGCAAAAGATGATCGACGCCGATGTGATCGTGCTGGCAAGTCCGGTCTACTTCTACTCCATTGATGCACAGCTGAAAGCACTGATCGACAGAACGGTAGCTCGCTGGCTGGAAGTCCACGACAAGGAGTTCTACTATATTGCTACCATGGCAGACGAGGCAGTATCCTCTGCGGACACCACTTTCGCTTGTTTCCGTGGCTATGCAGACTGCGTAGAGGGTGCCAAGGAAATGGACACGATCTGCGGAAACGGTGTCTATGAAAAGGGCGAGATTCTGGGCACACCGGCAATGGAAGAGGCATACGCTATGGGAAAGGCGGTGCAGTAACGTGAAAGTTCTGATGCTCAACGGCAGTCCCCGTTCCAACGGAAACACGGCAATTGCCCTGCACGAAATGGAACAGATTTTTCAGCAGAACGGCATTGAAACCGAAATTCTGCACATCGGAAACAAGGACATTCGTGGCTGCGTTGCCTGTCGCTCCTGTGAAAAACCGGAAAGTGCGTGTTCGACGATCTCGTCAACGAAACCGCACCAAAGCTGGAAGCTTGCGATGGTCTGGTGGTGGGCAGTCCGGTCTACTACGCCTCTGCCAATGCGACGCTGGTGGCATTCCTCACCAGGCTGTTCTACAGCACGCACTTCGACAAGACCATGAAGGTCGGGGCTGCGGTCGTTGCCGCAAGACGGGGCGGACTGTCTGCGACCTTTGACGAATTGAACAAGTTCTTCACCATCTGCGGAATGCCGGTGGCGTCCAGCCAGTACTGGAACAGCATTCACGGCAGAGAGGCCGGTGAGGCTGCACAGGACGCAGAGGGTTTGCAGACCATGCGGACGCTTGCACGGAACATGACCTTCCTCATGAAGAGTATTGCCCTCGGAAAAGAGGCGTACGGGATTCCGGAGAAAGAACCGTTCCAGCGGACGAATTTTATTCGATGAGATGCGGTTCGCTACAACTTCATAAAACGAAAGGGTGTCGGTTTGGCCGGCACCCTTTTTGGATTTTACAGAACAGACTCTTAATTCCAGAACCAGCACAACCCGTTATAGGTGTATCGCTCTGTGGCAAATCCGTCATGGGAATAGCCCTCCTGAACACGATAGGCAAAATTCCCGTTTTGTTCATCGGTGGCTTCTGTGAAGTACTTTGCATTTCGCATTTTTTCCACTCTCCGGTTTTCATAACTGTAGGCGAAATCACTGGTACCAGTCATCATGAAAACAAAATAATCCTGTGGGTTATAGTTCTCTGCTGCCGAAAAAATCGTATCGTCATCCAAAGTGGTTCCGCAGCTCATGGGCATAAAGTAATGGAAATAATCCAGGGCGTGTTCAAAGGTACGCCATGTCGCCACACTTCCCATCGAAAATCCGCCAAATCCCCGATAGTCACGGGATGCCGCTAAGCCTTCCGGTGTGGTATCTTTTGCGTAAGTGCTGTACTTTGATTCTACAGCCGGAATCAGATCATTCCGCAGTTCCTTGTAATAATTTCGATTGAGCGTCATTGCCAGACTAAAGTTTCCGCTGTCCTGTCCGCTGGTGTTGTTATAGGTCGGGCAGACAAGAATCATTGGCTGCATATCTCCATTCTGAATGGCATGGTCAATGACGTTTTTGAAATTGGAAGGACTTTCCAGTGTTCCAAGAGTCACTGTTTCATTACCCCATCCGCCGTGCATCAAATAGAAGATCGGATATTGTTTTTCTTCCGTATATCCATATGGCAGATAAATCACAGCCCGCTTTTGCAGGACTTGTTCTTTTTGATCATAGGTCATGGACTCATAGGTATCATAATACAGATTTTCCAGTGTGCCGGATTCCTCCGCCGGCTGGTGATACCCCTCCGGAATTTCCCGAATGGTATCCGGAACAGGATGAGATGCAGTTTTCTTCTGCCGCAGCAAGCTAAGGTCCAGTCCATTCCACACACCGTCACCATTCAGATCGTAATCATTTCCGTGCGTATTCTGTGTGCGGTTCAGCAAATAGTCCTGTAAATTTGCCGTTTGCCGTGCCGTCGGAATGCTTTCATCCGGCATCTGATCCTCCCAGAATCGAACTGCATCCTGTATCCATCCCTCTGCAGCTGTTCCTGTTCCCAACCCAAAACCATGAGGCAAGTTTTCATAGGCATGGAATTCTGTGGGAATTCCAAGTTTTTGCAAAGCGTCCAGACGATTTTGCATCGTTCTTGCACTGGCAATGCTGTCGCTTGTCCCAACACAGGCGTATGTGGGTGCATCTGATGCAGATACACTTTGATACCCGGTATACTGTGTGATAACGGCAGCAGCCTGCGGAATATCTGTCCGTGCCGTCAATGTCCGGAGATTCTCTGCATTTCCGAGTGTTGCGGCCATTCTCGCTCCGGCTGAACCGCCCCAAAGGGAATAGTTCCCCGGATCTACTTCCAATTCTGCGGCATGGTCATAAATATATGTGATTGCCTGTGCCAAGTCACGATATGGGTCATCCGGACGGTAGATCAGTGCAAATGCGTTGTACCCCATTTTGGACAATTCCAACGCCTGCGGAAAGCTGTCGTGCATGGCTCCCACATAGGCGAATCCACCGCCGGCAGTCATCAAGCAGATCAACCTGCTGGAATCCTCATTGAATCTACAGCTGTTTATCCGCACTCACCGTGGCTTGCAGCTGACAGAGGCCGGAAAATCCATGTACCACGATGCGAAGTATGTGATACAGTATTGTCAGGAATCTGTGGGCAGGGCAAAAAACGCCATGCAGAAAGAAGACTCCGTCATTCGGATCGGCACATCACCCATGACCCCCGGACATTTTCTGATGAATCTATGGGGAGAGATTCACGAGATCTGTCCGGAGATCAAACTCCAGCTGGTTCCGTTTGAAAACACACCGGAAAATGCAAGAGAGATCCTGCGGAATCTGGGAACACATATCGATCTGGTCTGCGGTGCATTCGATGATGCAGCACTGGAAAACTGGAAGTGCGACGGGTGTATGCTGTCCCACGCACCTCTGCGATGTGCGGTTTCGATCTACAATCCCCTTGCACAGAAAGAATGTCTGCAAATCTCGGATTTGTACGGGCAGAACTTCATGGTGATTCGCCGTGGCTGGAACGAGAATGTGGACAAGATGCGGGACGACCTCAGCAGCCAGCACCCACAGATTCACATTGTGGACTTTGATTTTCTGAATCTGAACGTATTCAACCAGTGCGAAAACAGCAACGACCTGATGATGTGCATTGATGAATGGGCAAACGTGCATCCCCTGCTGAAAGTGCTGCCAGTGGAGTGGGAATATGCACTGCCCTTCGGCTTGCTGCATGCTCTGCAGCCCACACCGGTGGTGGAACGGTTTCTGCGTGCGGTGGAACAGGTGTATGGAAAATAGAAGTTAATGGAATGAGCGAGTCTTTTTTGAAAGGCTCGCTTTCTTGCTTTAGAGTGTGTTCGTTCCCATAAAATGCTTGTGTGGATTTTATGGGAACGCACTCCAGTCATAACATAAAGGTTTATACTGCATAACAAATGGAATCTTCTCAAAAAACGGCAGGTATGGTACATTAAAGATACAGAAAAAGTCGAATCGATTCGGGCATTCTTATTCTATTTTATCCTTGAAAGGAGTTATCTTTATGGATTATACCATCACTGCAAAAAAGCTGATCGAACAGCTCGGCGGCAGAGAAAATGTGGCTTCTTTGACACATTGCATGACCCGTCTGCGGTTTGTTTTGAAAGACGAGAGCAGCATTGATGATAAACTGGTAGAAGAGATCCCCGGTGTTATGGGCGTAGCAAAAAAGGGCGGTCAATATCAGGTCATCATCGGAAACAATGTCGCCAAATGCTATGCGGAGATCAACAAGCTCTATCCCATTTCTGATTCGGCATCTTCCGAACAGAAAAAGGAAAAACGCAATCCCATTACCGTTGCACTGGACTTTATTTCCGGCTGTATGACACCAATGGTCGCAGCCATCACTGCCGGCGGTTTAATTAAAGTTCTGCTGGTTGTCCTTGGTCCTTCCCTGCTGAATGCACTTTCCACCACCAGTGATACCTATATCATTCTGAACGCATTCGGTGACGCCATCTTCTATTTTCTCCCGATCTTTGTTGCAATCACAGCATCAAAAAAGCTGGGCTGCAACACATATCTTGCCGTGCTGATCGCAGCCGTACTGCTGTATCCGGATCTGATCACACTGCTTGGCGGAGATACCCCGACCAGATTGTTTGGATTTATCCCTGTGATCCATGGCAGCTATTCCTCGTCCGTCATTCCGGCAATGCTCTCTACCATTCTGCTGAAATATATGGAGATCCTGGTGGACAAGATCACGACGGAATGGTCAAAAAACTTTCTGAAACCTCTGCTGATCGTAATCATTACTGCACCCATTACTCTTTGCTTGCACCGCTGGGTCTGGTCATCGGAGAAGGACTGCAGTTTATCCTGAACTGGATCTACAACCTTGCACCGTGGCTTGCAATGGCACTGTTTGCAGCATTTATGCCGTTTATCATTATGACTGGTATGCACTGGGCGTTCATTCCGGCTGCGATCCTTGCCATGTCGAATCCGGGTTATGAAATGATGTTCCTACCTGCAATGCTGGCAACCAATATTGCACAGGCTGGTGCAACATTCGGTGTTGCAGTAAAAACCAAGGACGCCAAAATGCGTCAGGTTGCAATTCCGGCAGGCATCTCTGCCCTCTTTGCCGGAGTTACTGAACCAGCCATGTATGGTGTTACGCTGAAATTGAAAAAACCGATCTACGCCGTTTGTATTGCAGGCGGCATCGGCGGTCTGATCGCCGGACTGGCACAGCTGCGTGCCTATGCTTTCACGACACCAAGCCTTCCGGCAATTGTACAGTTTATTGCACCGGACGGAAATAGAAACTTTGTTTCTGCCTGCATTGTGGCAGTCGTTTCTTTTGCCGTTGCATTTGTACTTGCTTTGCTCCTGACCAAAAACAAAAAAGCGGAAAAAGCAGCTGAAACCCCTGCTGCACCGGCAGAGCCGGCGGAAGCACTTACGATCTACAATCCGGTCAACGGAAAAGTAATCCCACTGCAGGAAGTAAACGACTCCACATTTTCCTCCGGCGTTCTCGGCAACGGTTATGCTGTCATTCCCACTGAGGGAAAGGTTTACGCACCGTTTTCCGGCACCGTTGAAACGCTGATGGACACGCATCATGCACTGGGACTCCTGTCCGACGACGGCATTGAAATGCTGATTCATGTGGGACTGGAAACCGTTTCCCTACAGGGCAAGCACTTTACGCCGAAAGTCGCAGAGGGTGACACGTTCCAAAAGGGTGATGTTCTTCTGGAATTTGACCTTGCTGCAATTCGGGCAGCAGGATTCGATACTGCAACACCGGTTCTGGTGTCCAACGCAGATAATTTCCTGGAATTTGCAGTTCAGCCGTCTGATTTTCTTCCGGCAGGAGAAAAAATGATGACACTTGTCAAGCAGCACGAAGCATAAGGAGGAAAAAGTATGTCCGTTTTCAAAGAAAACTTTTTGTGGGGCGGAGCAACTGCCGCAAACCAGTGCGAGGGTGCGTGGAACGTGGACGGAAAAGGCGTTTCAGTCGCCGACATCTGTACCGGCGGCACCCTTGGAAAAAGCAAGATGATTACACCGGTATTGCAGGATGGCACGTTCTATCCCAGCCATGATGCCATTCAGCACTATACACGTTTTCGGGAGGACATCCGTCTGTTTGCGGAAATGGGATTCAAGGTATACCGTTTCTCTATTGCATGGACACGGATCTTTCCCAATGGTGACGAAACAGAACCCAATGAGGCAGGTCTGAAACACTATGAAGAAGTGATCGACACCTGTCTGTCGTATGGCATTGAACCGCTGATTACCATTTCCCATTATGAAGTGCCGTTCGGTCTGACCAAAAAGTGCAACGCATGGGCATCCAGAGAGATGATCGGGTATTTTCTGAACTATTGCCGTGCGATTTTTACCCGGTATCGTGGAAAGGTCAAGTACTGGCTCACTTTTAATGAGATCAACAGTGCCTCAAAGCCAATGGGAGCACTGCTGAATCAGGGCATTCTGAATGATCTGGAACATCCTACGGTATTCATGAAGCAGCCGGACAATCCCCAGCAGCGGTATCAGGGACTGCATCATATGTTTGTTGCCAGTGCACTCGCCGTAAAAATGGCACATGAGATCGATCCGTCCTATCGTGTGGGAAACATGATGATCTATTCTGCCAGCTATCCCCGTACCTGCGCACCGGCAGACGTGCTGAAAAATCAGCAGTATAACCGGATCATCAACTATTTTTGTTCCGATGTACAATGCCGTGGCGCATACCCCAGCTATATGGAACGCTTTTTTGCGGAGAACCAGATTCATATTCAAAAAGAAGACGGCGATGATGCCATTCTGAAAGCAGGAACGGTGGACTTTTACACATTCTCTTACTATATGTCCTCCTGCCAGACCACAGACCGTACCATAAAAGACGGCTTGGGCAATATCCTCGGCGGCGTTCCGAATCCCTATCTGAGGGCAAGCAACTGGGGATGGCAGATCGACCCGGAGGGACTCCGCTATGCACTCAATGACATATACGACCGGTACGGATTGCCAATTATGGTAGTGGAAAACGGACTGGGTGCAAGAGATCAGATTGAGAAGGACGGTTCGATTCAGGACGACTACCGCATCGACTATCTGAAACAGCACATTCAGCAAATGAAAGAGGCAGTCAAGGACGGCGTTGATCTGATGGGATATACGCCCTGGGGCTGTATTGATCTGGTATCTGCATCTACCGGAGAATATGCAAATCGGTACGGCTTTATCTATGTACGGCGATATGATGACGGCACCGGCGATTTTGCCAGACTGAAAAAGAAATCATTTTACTGGTATCAAAATGTCATTCGCACCAACGGCGAATGCTTAGAGGAAATTTGAGACGGAGGAATTACGCATGAAAACATTCACTTACACCATCCAGGACGAAGTAGGTATCCACGCAAGACCGGCAGGACTGCTGGCGAAAAAGGCAA
>ERZ791907.1448-NODE-1448-length-15950-cov-3.103680_pt1 | contig 15950 bp, 15 predicted proteins | sample MGYA00510145_ERZ791907 | MGnify/ENA primary metagenome ERZ791907 (study PRJEB30046, sample SAMN00792089) | human gut metagenome | study: EMG produced TPA metagenomics assembly of the A metagenome-wide association study of gut microbiota in type 2... | reverse complement strand
CAGTGGAAGTACAGAGAAAGGAAAGATGAATTACACACTTTTAAGGACACTACCGAAGAATGACGAAAAAGAGGCGGAAAGAATGTAGCAAGTTGAAATAAAAAACGCTAAGAAAATAGGTATGTTCGGTTTTGAACACTTGCTAATCTGTACCACACCTTACTTTCTGAATGCGAAAGCTGACCTTTTGCCATGCGATAGGTCATGAATGGGCGAACAAAAGCTTATCTTTTAGTTTTCAATCAATATCTTGCTGATTAGCAGTGGCTTATGAAGTGAGTTTTTCAGTCCTGTTTTTTGTTATATGATTTCGTGGCGATGGTCTGTCGCCTCTTCGGTGTCGAGCATCTGTTTGCCGTCGTCGGCACGGTCGTGGGGAATGCAAAGGCAGACACCGTCAGGGCTTCGGTGCCTCGTCGGGTGTCTGCCGGTGGTTGTGTCGGTCACCCCCTCACGAGCCTTTGCTGACTGGGTGGGGGATCGGCGATTAATAATTCTTCGGTGCTATCTGGAAGTAGCTTTCAGGATGGTTGCAAACCGGGCATACGGCTGGTGCTTGCTTGCCCACTACGATATGGCCGCAGTTGATGCACTGCCAGATGGCCGAGCCGTCCTTTGCGAACACAAGTTTGTCCTCTATGTTCTTCAACAGCTTGCGATAGCGCTCCTCGTGCTCCTTCTCGATGGCGCCTACGCTGCGGAATTTCACTGCAATCTCAGGGAATCCCTCTTCGATGGCTTCCTTGGCCATCTTCTCATACATGTCGGTCCATTCGTAGTTCTCGCCCGCTGCTGCGTCGGAAAGGTTGTCGGTTGTGGTAGGAATATCGCCTTCGTGGAGGAGTTTGAACCAAATTTTGGCGTGTTCCTTCTCGTTTCGCGATGTCTCCATGAAGATATCGGCAATCTGCTGGTAGCCGTCCTTGCGTGCTTTCGATGCGTAATACTGGTACTTGGTGTGTGCCTGGCTCTCGCCTGCAAAGGCTGCCATGAGGTTGGCCTCCGTCTTTGTGCCCTTGAGGGCTGCTGGTTTGAACTCATTGAACTTCTCTGCCTTTACGTGGCATACCGGGCATTCTGCCGGTGCTTCTGTTCCTTCGTGAATGTAACCGCAAACAGTGCAAATAAATTTCTTTTTCATAATGTTCTTGTATTTATAGAATGATACATCTTGTTCGTTTTCGTATGTCGTCGGAGCTATTGTCTATGTGCTGCCGCTGTGCCGTCTTTTTCCTGTTGTGGCTCGGCGATGGCCTTTTGTCGGCCCTTCGCTGTCTTTGGGTCGCCTCTTTTATAGCTTTGTGTCGCTCTTGTGTTATCCTTGCCTTGCTTTTTGTGTCGGCTGTGTGCCACTTGCTAATGCAGCCAGTGTCACATGCAAATATACAATTATTCCATTACAAAGTATAATTTATTTACTTTCTTTTGCAGTGAAGGCCGAAAATTAGACTAAAGCTAAATAAGTTTGTGTGCTCACCAGACATGATTGCGTGTGGACGAAGAGCGTAAAAAAGAGGCTGTTGGGACAATAAAAAAACGGGTTGACGAAGTGTCAGCCCGTTTGTTATGATGTTTGGTCGGGTGTTGGTCCGATTTTCATTTCGGCCGTTGCCCGTCAGCCGATAGGCATCCTATGCCTTGCCCAGCAGCTTGTTGGCCATGTTGAGTGCGGCGCGTCTGCCGTCGCCCATTGCGAGAATGACGGTTGCTCCGCCACGCACGATGTCGCCTCCGGCATAGATTTCCGGTTTGGAGCTTTGCATCTCGTCGTTGACGGCGATGGTGTTCTTTCGTCCGAGCTCAAGACCTTCTATCGATTTGGGCACCAATGGGTTGGGCGACACTCCGACAGCCACCACCACTTGGTCGCAGTCGATGGTGACGGTCTTGCCTGTTGTCTTCGGCCGGCGTCGTCCGCTTTCGTCAGGTTCTCCGAGTTCCATCACGTCGAGTATGGCTCCGCTGACGCGTCCGTTCTCGTCGGCAAGATATTCCTTCGGGTTGTGTAGTGTGAGGAAGTTGATTCCCTCTTCCTGTGCGTGCTTCACTTCTTCGGCTCGTGCCGGCATTTCCTCAAGCGAGCGTCGGTAAACGAGTGTCACCTCTGCTCCGAGTCGCTTCGCTGTGCGGCATGAGTCCATGGCGGTGTTGCCTCCTCCCACTACGAGTACTTTCTTTCCGATGATGATAGGCGTGTCGGTGTCGGGGTTGGCAGCGTCCATAAGGTTGACGCGTGTGAGGTACTCGTTGCTCGACAGGATGTTGATGCTGTTCTCGCCCGGTATGCCCATGAAGTTGGGGAGTCCTGCTCCAGACCCGACGAATATGCCTTTGAATCCGCCTTGCTCAAGTTCCTCCACGCTGATGGTCTTTCCCACGATGGTGTCGGTCTGGAAGTGTACGCCCTGTTTGCGGAGATTCTCCACTTCTACTTCAACGATGCTGTTGGGGAGTCGGAATTCTGGGATGCCGTATTTCAGCACACCTCCGATTTCGTGTAGTGCCTCGAAGACATATACTTCAAAACCGCGCTTGATCATGTCGCCTGCGAAGCTCAGACCGGCGGTGCCTGAACCGATGACTGCCACCTTGATGCCGTTTGCCGGCTCAAGTTCCGGGAGTGCTATGTTGCCGCTCTCACGCTCGTAGTCGGCTGCAAAGCGTTCCAGATAGCCGATGGCTACTGCCGGTTCGTTCATCTTCAGGTGGATGCAGCGGCTCTCGCACTGTTTCTCCTGTGGGCAGACGCGTCCGCATACTGCCGGTAGTGCCGATGTGTCCTTGAGCACGCGTGCCGCATTGAGGAACTGTCCGCGCTCGATGTTCTTGATGAAACTTGGTATGTTGATGTTCACGGGGCAGCCTTCGACGCAGGTTGGCTTGGCGCAGTCGAGGCAACGCTGTGCCTCTCGCATGGCCATTTCCTTTGTCAGGCCCTTGTTCACTTCCTCAAGACGAGTGGTGGCACGATAGACGGGGTCGAGTTCTGGCATGACGACACGCTCAATGGCGGTGCGCTCCTTTGGTTTCATGCTCTTGCGGAGGACGGTGCGCCACTCGGCATTGCGGTCGGTGAGCTCCGATAGCTCTGCCTTTGTCTCCTCGGAGGGCTTCATCTGGTCCTTGGTGGGGATGGGCTGGCGGTCGCTGGTGTCGTCGGTGTGGCGCACGTTGGTCGATTTGCGTTCCATCTCCTCACGCTCAACACCTTTGAAAGTGCCCATGCGCTTGAACATCTCGTCCCAATCGACGAGGTCGCCGTTGAACTCCGGTCCGTCGATGCAGACGAATTTTGTCTTTCCACCTATGGTCAGGCGGCATGCTCCGCACATACCCGTTCCGTCAACCATGATGGTGTTGAGTGAGACATCGTTGGGAATGCCGTATTTTTTGGCCATCAGCGAGGTGAACTTCATCATCATGGGAGGGCCGATGGCGACCACCTTGTCAACGTGCTCTCGCTGAATGACTTCTTCTACGCCCACTGTCACGACGCCTTTCTTTCCGTAGGAGCCGTCGTCGGTCATGATGATGACTTCGTCGGAGTACTTTGCCACGTCATCGACCATGATTACCAGTTCCTTTGTGAGGCCAGCGAGTACCGATATGACACGGTTGCCGGCTTTTTTCAATGCAGTGAGGATGGGAAGGATGGCCGCAATGCCGATGCCTCCTCCTGCGCAGATGACCGTTCCGTAGTTCTCGATGCGCGAGGCATTGCCCAACGGCCCCACGATGTCGAGCACGGAGTCGCCGGGTTCGAGCTCACACAACTTGGTCGATGAGAGACCCACTTCCTGAATGACCATGGTGAGGGTTCCTTTCTCTGGATCGGCCTTGGCGATGGTGTAGGGTACACGCTCGCTATTTTTGTCAACACGCACGATGACGAAGTTGCCAGCTCTGCAGCTATGTGCGATGAGTGGCGCTTCGACTACGATGCAAAAGACCTTCTCTGAGAATTGTTCTTTGCTGATAATCTTGTTCATGATAGAGTGATTGTCCTTCTCGGCAACTATCTCGTTTGAAAGAGAGTTTGATAGTTGGAGTCGGTGGTTATTTTGTAATAGGATATTTATTTCATGTGGTATTCGTTCGGGGCTTGTTCTGCGATGTTTGCGAGGGCGGCATGTCAGTCACCAGCTCATGACGAGGCCATGTTTTTGTCGTCGGACGCTGCCTTTCAGCCCTGGTTTTCAGCCTTTCAGCCCCTGGTTGCTTTACTATTGCCCCTTTGTTTTCAGCCTTTCAGCCCCTGGTTGCTTTACTATTGCTTCTTTGTTGCAGTCTTTCAGCTCCTTGGTTGATTGCCTTTAGCCCCCTGTTGCTGCCCGCCGGCCGTTGTTTCGGCGTCTGGCGGGATGGCGAGGGGGTGGCTACAGTTTGTCGTCGAGCATCTCGAAGCCGCAGTAGGGCACGAGAGCCTTCGGCACACGGATGCCTTCGGGTGTCTGGTTGTTCTCGATGATGGCGGCGACGATGCGTGGCAGTGCCAACGCCGATCCGTTGAGGGTGTGGCATAGCTCGATCTTTTTGTCGTCGGCATGTCGGTAACGGCAGTGCAGTCGGTTGGCCTGATAGTTCTCGAAGTTCGATACCGAGCTGACCTCAAGCCAGCGTTGTTGTGCCGCACTCCACACTTCAAAGTCGTAGCAGATGGCCGACGTGAAGCTCATGTCGCCCCCGCAGAGACGCAGAATGTGATAGGGGAGCTCAAGTTTGATGAGGAGCTGCTCTACGTGGTCGAGCATTTCGGCGAGCGACTCGTAGGAATGTTGTGGTGTGTCGATGCGTACGATTTCCACTTTGTCGAACTGGTGGAGGCGGTTAAGTCCGCGAACGTCCTTTCCATAGCTACCGGCCTCTCTTCTGAAGCACGACGAGTAGGCGCAGCGCTTGATGGGCAGGTCGCCCTCATCGAGTATTTCGTCCCTGAAAATGTTAGTTACGGGCACTTCGGCCGTTGGTATCAGGTAGAGATCGTCGAGCTGTGCATGATACATCTGTCCCTCTTTGTCGGGCAACTGTCCAGTGCCCAGTCCCGATGCTTGGTTGACCAGCAGCGGCGGTTGAATCTCCAAGTAGCCGCTCTTGCGTGCCTCGTCGAGGAAAAATGCCTCAAGGGCGCGCTGAAAGCGTGCCATCTTACCTATATATATAGGGAATCCCGCACCGGTGATTTTCACACCGAGGTCGAAATCCACAAGGTTGTATTTCTTGCACAAGTCCCAATGGCAGAGCGCTTCTTTGCCAAGCGACGGTTTCTGTCCGCCTTCCTTCACCACTACGTTGTCGCTGGCGTCGCGTCCCTCAGGCACTTCTTCGCTGGGAATGTTGGGAATGGTCAGCAGCACTTCAGTCATGCCGGCCTGTGCCTCGTCCATCTGCTCCTGAAGGGTCTTGTCGTCGGTCTTGAGCTCGGCCACACGGTTTTTTATTTCGTTGGCTTCGTCTTTCTTTCCCTCCTTCATCAAGCCCCCGATTTGTCGGGAAAGCTGGTTCTGCTGCTGCTTGTTGCCGTCGAGTTGCTGCTGGCATTCGCGGCGAATCCTGTCGAGCTGCAGTACCTTCTCGATGGCTTCGCGGGCTCCTTGGAAGTGTTTCTTTTCGAGACCTTTGATTACACGTTCTGTTTCTTCACTGATAAGCTTTAATGTGAGCATGCTTCTTTACCTTAAAATTGTGCTTGTTCTGAGTTTTTTCGCTGTGCGGACGAGCCTTGCGGCAGCCTCGTCGTGGTGCGTTTGGGGGCTGTTGACTGCCTTTCTCCTCTCTGTTGACCGCCGCAAGGGTGTGCCGTGCGTTGTCAAAGGGAGTGGGCAGTGTTGCTCATCCGAAAGCCTGTGAGGGCAAATCTCAGAACAATTTTTCATTATTCAGTGAACAAAGTTACAAAAAATATATTTTAAATTCACGAAAATCATCACTATTTCTTGTGATTTTTTTTGACCCGTCGGCTTCCGTTGCTTGCCCCGCCTCACGCTGGCACTCTGATTCCGTCGCCCGTTTGGTGTGCCTTTCCCGTTCGTTCCCGTCTCCTTGCCCTGTAAACGCATGAATCCCAGACCTTGGTTGAGGTCTGGGATTATGTTGTTTGTTTGGAATAGTTTGTTTGTTTGCTTACGCTTGTGGTGTTTGTTTGCTTGCGTATGCTTCCTCAGAGAGTACAGAGACTGTGCTCTTGTTGAACTTTCCTCTGTGGAAATAGACCACACCGTCTGTGAGTGCATAGAGAGTGTCGTCCTTACCTTGGGCAACATTTACACCGGGATAGTGTCGGTTACCGCGCTGGCGAACGATAATGTTGCCTGCGATAATCTTCTGACCACCACCGATCTTAACACCTAAACGCTTTGAATGTGATTCGCGGCCGTTCTTTGAACTACCGACACCTTTTTTATGAGCCATTTCTTAGTCCTCCTAAATTTAAGCGTTAATTGTTTTAATCTCTACCTGAGTGAACTGTGCGCGATGACCATTCTTTTTGCGATAGTCCTTGCGGCGTTTCATCTTGAAGACGATGATCTTATCGCCCTTCACGAGTGGTGTTACCACCTCAGCAACTACTTTTGCACCACTGACAGTAGGCGCGCCAACTGTGACTGTTCCGTTGTTATCGACCAACAGAACCTTGTCAAACTCAACAGTCTTGCCTTCTTCGGCATCTTTCAGGCGGTTGACATAGAGCTTTTTGCCCTCTTCAGCCTTGAACTGCTGACCGTTAATTTCTACGATTGCGTACATTTTATTTGTTGTAAACGGTTTCACCGATAGGCGACAGAGCATCTTTCCTGTACTTATACGAGCCCATTCGGCATAAAAAACGGTGCAAAATTACAAAAATTGTTTCTATTAACTGACCTGACGGCATGGGTAACCTCGGTATATTATAAAGAATTAACAATATATAACTTATCGGGCGGTTTCTTTTCGTTATTCTTCTCTTTTCAATATGGCTGTCATGGTGGGTTGGGTGGTCTCCAATTCTATTGTGTAGGAGGCTTCATAGAGTAGGGGGAGTGTGTCCTTACCTGCCTTCATGACTTGCTTATAGGTAATTTTCTTGTAGTCTTCGGTCACGGTCGTGTCGTTCTGATAGTCGTATTGCTGTTCCGTTGTGTCGTTTTCGAGTGGATTCTGGGGTTCTACTTTCATTCTTTCGTAGTCTTCGACCGTCATTGCGGAGTCCGCAGAACTTGCCGCAGCTTCGCAAGTGTCGATGTAGGCTGTGTCAACCACCATCGTGTCAACCTCCGTAGAGTCGGACACGGTTGTGTAGATGTATTCGTATTTTTGTTGTTGTCTTTCGAGGCTGAAGCTCAGGTCTTTGTTCAACTTGGCTGTCTGCGTCGTGTATCTGTTGTTTCGGTTGGTTCCGTCGAGCGGTTTCCCGATGGTTGCCGTCCCTTTTTTGAATGGTATGTGATAGAAGTTGTTCCACATAGTGAACCCCGGACAACAGACGTTGAGGAAAATTTTGGTGAGTGTGGTGCCTATTTGTGGCATCTGAAGCACCTTCATTGTTTCCTCCATTTCCTTTTCCGTCTCTTTGTCGGCCTTTCCCGATGTCAACAGTATCTCATGAATCTTTTCGCATATCTTTTGCCAATGTCGCTGCCCGTCCATGATGGTCCATGTGTCCATGTTGGGGGATAGGAGTACGGTGATTTTGTTTTGTTTGAAGTAATCGAACACCGCTCCCACCACTGCATCCAGCCCCTTGTCGTCGCCCAACTGGTTGTATTCGGGTGTCTCGGCAATCTCCAAAGTGGCTACTATGACGTACGGGGTTACATCGTTTATCTCTATTGTGAATCGGTTTTTCAGCTGGTTCTTGTATAGTGCCATTGCCAGTTCGCCTGCGAATCGTGTTTGCATGGAGGCTTCCGGCATTATTTCTAACGGTGCGAACAGGTCATAACTGGGAAATATCCTGTTGTCTGTTTCAGGATGGATGTTGTCGATGGTGAGGCAATAGCTTGCCTTGAGCCCCTTTCTGAATTTCTGATGGTAGTTGTCCACAGTGGGGTTGGTGTGTCTATGTGCCAAGATTGGTAGGCAGACTGCTGCGAGCAGCAATAGTATTATTTTTCTCATGATGGTCGTTTGTTGGGTTGTTGGCAGCTTATTGTTCTCTTCTGAGTATGAATCCTACTTTAGGCTTCTTGCCGTCTCTTTCAATTTCGTAAGTTTGTTCGTAGAGAGTCGGCATCGAGTCTTTCCCGATAATCAGGTGATAGTGCCTGTGCTCCAAGGTAAATCGGGCGGTTTTCTGCGCCTTCTCGTCGGGTTGCGGCTCTGTCGTGTTCCCGTTTTCGTTTCCATCAGTCCACACGCTGTCTATTTCGACGGAGTCTGCCTCATCGTATGACCAAGCGATGGCTCGGCGACGATACTGGTCGGATGTCATTTCGAACGAGTTGTCGGCAGCCATTTCGGCCTTTTCCACCGTGTATGTCTGTTCCTTGTCGCTGTCGTTGATTGGTTGCCCCGTGGTTTTCTGCCCCAAACAGAAAGGTGTGTTGTAGGCTTTCTCGAACCAGTGGAGGGCGGGACATGCCATGCGGATGAAAAGTTCCAACAGTCCTTGTCGGGGAATCGGGTGCTGGAGCTGGTAATCCTCTGCTTTTTTCGCATCGTAGTCCGTACCTTTCCGTATTCCCATGCGCTCCGACAGATTGCCCCAATGTTCTTTTCCGCCCACCAGCATCCAACTGTTCATGTCGTTGGGGAAGAACATTGTGAATTTGTTTTCCTCCAAATACTCTGTCATGGCTTTCGAGACCTTGTCAACCTCTTTGACATCAGTCTCTTTCTTCTCTTTCGGTTTGTGAATGAGCAGCGAGAAAACCGTGCCGTAGGGTGTCGTGTCAATCACCTCAAGCGTGAACTTGTGGCACTCTTCGTCGGAGAAGGCATATCCAGAGATACCAAAATAGCTGTACATGATGAGCTGTATTTGGTCAGATTGGTCGAGAAGCGAGTAGTACTTGGGGACATCTGTCTCCTCAACGCCATCGCTGTCAATGGTAATCTGGAAACTGTAGGTAGCTTTCTGACCTTTCTCAAATCGTGGCCGGTAGGTCTGCGCCCCAGTCGTCGTCAACCCTTGCGCCATGGTCGTCAGGCAGAGGATTGTCGTCAGTGCGGTAATTAGTATTCTCATGCTAATTGATTGTATGATAATTCATCAGCAAATGTAATTATTAAAAACGACAAACGGAAATGTTTTTCAGTAAATTTTCAATTTTTTTCTTTTCGTTCTTTTATTTGGTGGTATTGGATATATTCAGTAACTTTGCCGATGAAGATAAGACAGTTTATGGATTCACAACCCAATAAGAAACCCACCTATACCGTACCGGTGGCCATCTGCGCCGCCGTGCTCGTGTTCGGCTCGCTGCTGCTGGCCTTTCTGATGGCTACGCGCGACATGGCGCCACCGCGCAAGTACGAGGTCGATATGTCGGGCTCGGTCATCGGCATCGATACCACGTCGAAGATTCCCGTGCTGACGAAGGAAGAGGCCAAGGAAGTCGAGGTCAAGGACCACAAGAAAGTCGATTACGTCGAGCCAGCCCCGAAAGCCGACGAGGAGAACATACCGGCACCGGAGCCCATCATCGTGCCGTCAACACCCCCGACGGTGATAGAAGAGTCAGCCCCTGCGGAGACAAAAGCGCCGAAAACCGGAGAGAAAGCGCCGAAAATAGAAATCAAGTCGCCCAAGGTAGAGCCGATAGAGTAGGTCGTCTTCAGCCCCCTGTCAGCTGCCACAAAAGCCGTGGCAATCCAAGATAATTCTTAAAATACAACTCATTGAAAATAAAGAAGTTACCTTGTTTGTACAACTAAACTGGTAACGATTTGGAAACGAGCGAGCTACTTGACTTCGCTGTTTTCTGCCTAACAAAGAACGCTTGTTATTCCGTTTGCAAAGATAATACTTTGTTACCGAATAACAAGCGTTTTTGATGAGATATTCTTTATTCTGCACTTTTTGTATGCTGCTATGTTTATATTCCCCTTCCACGTTTCTTCTTTCTGTTAGCTTGGTATCTGAGTTTGCGTTGCCATGCAGCTTCGGTTAAGTCATAGCCTAGTGTACTTGGTGTAATCAAATCGCCCAACCCTTCCACCACATCATCGGCTGCACTAACGATGGTGTCTGCCACTGCATCAATGGGATTCTGCACTTGTGAGGTATCATTGTCTCGTGAGATAGAGGAGCGACTGGGAGGTACAAGTTGGTAACCTGTATCAGGTTGTTCTTTCTTTTCTGTCGGCTTTTGTATTGTTTGGTGTGGCATCTTTGATACTTCCTTGTTGGTTACTTCAAAGTTCTTCTGCAGGGAACGATAACCGAACTCCCTACCAATTTCGGAAGCCTTGAAGGATTGCCCTGCGTATGAGAACTTCAAGCCATATACCTTGCCCTGCTTGTTCTTCATACGCTCTATGGTAATGCCGTTTTTGTTCAATTCATAAAGGAACATGGAATGCCCCGTGACGCCTGTTACTTTGTACTTGTCAAGCAAGGTGTAGCAAATCTTCTGCACCTGCTGCTTTGTTTGCTCTCTTGTAGGGCTGGCTTTTTCCTTTTGGTGTTTCCTTTCTGCCTTGACCTCTTTTGCAATGATCAAGCCTTTCTCCCTGCTGATTTCCTCTGCCACCCTTGCAGCCCTATTGCTCACAAAGGTGGTATCATAGACTTCTCCATACAGACTGATACGGTTAGCAATTATGTGAATGTGTCTATTATCGGTGTCCTTGTGCGTTACTGCCACCCATTGGTGGTTGTCAAGTCCCATTCGCTTGGCAAACAAATGTGCTATCCACATATATTCGGACACAGACAGCTTTTTCTCGTCCTGCGGTGCGATGCCAATTTCGATACGGAGAAACTTGTTCCTGCAACGGCTGTTGTAGTTACTGACCACTTTCATTTCCTCATAGATAGTCTTTGGATCTCTGCTGCAAAGATTGTGGAATGCAAGCCGACTACCGAGTTTGCCTTCCCTGAAAATATAGTCCAAAGCTGTGCTTCCGTGCGCTATCGCCTTGCATTTACCTATCATTTCTTGTTAGATTTAAGACCTTATATATTTCATCATCCACCCGAAAATGCGGGTCGTAAAACCGCTTAAATGCCTCTTTGGCACATAGCGAAAGGTTCTTGGTGATATGTAGCCAATCCTCGTCCTTAACCTTGATGAGGTTGGAAACCTGCCCATAGAACCGTCCTGTATGCTGAAGTATGGCAATGGCTTCCCTCTCGTTGTCGGTCATCTTAGGAACGGCTGTTACTTCTCCGTTAAGGAGTATTTCCCGACAATAATCGGAGAATTTCCGTCCCGTGCTTTCCGCCCTTGATTTGATACGCTTCTTCTCTTCACTGGTACATCTTACCTTGATGAACTCCGTTTTGTTCATCCGCTGTTCTTCTTTATCTAGTTGCTGCCATCGGGCAGCATTTCCTTTATATCTGTTCATATAAGTTTCCTTGAAAGTTTATCATTGTAGATGATTTATTACCTCTTAATTCCTAAATACTGACCGATGAGAACGGAGTGATTACGGTTTTATCTCCCCGATAGTCTGACGAGGGGAGCAAGGGCAGTTTGTGGGTACAAACTGACGTCTTGCAATGTCAGCTAACGAAACGTTTACGCACAAGGCGTTTTGTAGTTGAAAAGTGAATGCCGTGCATTCTGTGTTTAACTGCGTTCGTGGTGTTCCCATCATTCAGTATGTTTGACAAATGTCTGTTGCTATGTTCTCTAAAAAAGGGTTGAGGGTTTTGAGTGGAATAATAGCACCTTTTCCCAAAAGTCCTCGACCCTTTTCCTGCGATTTATAATCTCCTCCATTTCTCTATGTCTTCACCGTACTCCTCCAGATGGAGGCGCACGATGTTTTCCACGAAACTTGAAAGGTTGCTGCCCCTGTCGCCCAATCTGCGCACGATGAAGTCGGCACGCTCATGCGTCTCCCTGGTCAGATAGACCGCCTTTCGGTTGCTCAGCTTGGTTGGTACAAGGTAGGCTTGCTTGTAGGCTTCAAGCGTTTCCTTTCTCATCTTGGCACTGATGCGTCTTTGAACGGTTGCGTTCTCTGTATGCTGCGCAGGTTCAGAGTGCGTAGTGTTCTCTGTGTCCTGCTTGTTTGGGTCTTGAGTAAGTCTGGCTCTCCTTGCCCGAAGTTCGGCTATAAGATGTTCAGACGGACCTTCAATTTGGTTGAGTCCTAAATATTGCTTGGTGGAGTGGATGATATTCTCCATCCCCTCGTTACTGACTTTTTTCTTGTCCATATTATTATCTCATTTTATGTTTGACTTGTTTTGATTTCATGTTTTGATTTTGTTCTTTAACCGACATCCGTGTCCGTTCCTGCACTTTCTGCTGCTCCTGCTTACGCATACGGCTGACATGAAACTCGTTGAGGTCTTTGAAATCCTTGTAGTGTATGCTCATGTCCTCAACATGAAAGCCTGCCCCTGCAAACTCCTGTACAGCTCTCCGCCCTGCATCGTCATTATCAAGAAAGGTACGAATGAAAGATATTCCCTGCGCATTCATATACCGAATTGCTTTGGCGGTATTGCTCACGGAGTTTAGCACAATACAGGCATTTGTTACTTCTTCTTTCATTGAAAGAAAAGAAAGAAAATCAATAAAACCCTCGAATACACAAGTTGGCTGTATTTGGTTTATTATCTTGTCGGTGAATATAGGAGTAATGTCCTTCGGGGCAATCGTTCCCTTGAACGTCTTGTCGTCACGAAGCTCATAGCCGCCAGAGAGATTAGCATAGCCGATGGCTTGATAGAGTCTGCTCCTTACCTCATAGCTGATACATTTGAGGAAAGGTATAGCCTTTTCCATGTCAATGCAGCGTTCCTTCGTAAGATATTCCTGTAAATGTGGTGGCAGGGTGTCTGATATTTCTATCAGTCTCCTTGCTCCATTTACAGCCATCACAGGCTGGGAATTATTTGGCACGAAGTCTTTACGAGAACTATATGTTATATTATCGGAAGCGTTTTGTTCCAAACGGCAAATGGCTTCCGATAGCGTGCAGCTCTCCAAACGCATACAGAGGTCAATGATACTTCCGCCCCTACCTTCGGCATAGTCTATCCAGAGGTTCTTCTGTGTGTCCACCTTAAAACTCGGATGCGTTTCCTCTCTGAGTGGTGAGCGGTACAGCGCATAGGAAGGTGTCCTACGTACAGGCTTGATGCCTTTCCTTTCAAGATACTCCACGATGGGGTATTGCTTGATGCGTGATAAATCTTCTTCTTTCATTGCTTTGATACTTTAATGGGTTGAATGATAATTATTTATATTTGTCTGTTTTTATGGTTTTACTGTTTCCAAAGTTTTCCCCCTCCAAACTTTTTCATCTTTCTTCTTACTACATACTATTTTGTGATAAGTGATTGATAATCAGTGTTACTTTGTAGTATAAGACAACACTACACATTCTACTACATTTGGCTACTACAAGTTTGAAGGAGCGGGCAGGGCAAGATTTTCCTAATTTTGTAGACATAGATGGGGCTACCACCGTTTCTTCGTTTGCTCACCTTTATGTATCCTGCTTTCTTCAAGGCTTCACCCATACGCTTGGCAACAAGTGGCTGGTGAGTATAAATACCCAAATAAGTGAGTATCTCCGTAGTGGTCATTAACGAATAACTTTCATTCTCCGTTGGCTTTTCAAAACAACGCAACAAAAGCTCCATCTCTGCAGTTTGTACTTGAAAGTCTTCACTCTCTCTATATAGTTCGGCAATCTCGTCATCATCAAACCAATAGCGAAAACCTGACTTTAACAGGGCTTTGGCTTCCGCATATACATTGTCCATCGAGATAGCTTTTGCTCTCTCAATATCTATAGAAAGCACTTCAAAGGGCAGGAAGCGTCTGCTTCCTGTGGGGTCTGTAAGAAAGTCGTTGCCGTTTACCGATGCCACGAAACTTGTCAAGTGGGGATGTTCCTCCACATACTTGTCGTAGGGCATACGGTACTTGACCATCGGGCAGGTGATAAGGTTCTTCAGTTCGTTCTCGTCACGTTTGTTGAGGGCTTTGAGCTGGTCATCAATGTTTACGATGAGATTTTGCCCTATATAGGTAAGCGTGTCCTTCTCCTGCGGATATATCTTGCCCGTATAGCTGTAACCGTGAAGAGCCGGAGGACAGAGCAAGTCAAGGAATGTTGTCTTGAACTTGCCCTGCTCACCTGTCAGCACGAGACAGGTGTGGTTTCGGCACTCACGGTCGTCCATGGCATTGGCGACCACTGCCACGAGCCATTTGGTGAGGTACGGCAGCCACTTGTCAGAGTTACGCACCACAACGCAACTTGCCAAGTCAGGAATGGCTTTCAGTGAAAGGGAAGAAATATCACAACAGCTATTGTTTTCATTATTGCCACTACTGTCATGATTACAACTATCGCTATTGCCACTATTATTACCACAGATATTACCAATATCCCTCAAGGGCAATCCCTTGAAATACTCCTGTATAGGGTTGATACGTGGAGAGAAGCTGCTCTCTATAATGGAATAGAGGTTGTCGGAAGATGTGATAATCCCCACATCGTTGTCAAGTTCCCTGCGGAGCGTGTTGATTTCATAGCGACCCACTTTTGAGAAGTGAGCATCTTCCTTGCTTCGGTATTCGGTTCGCCCCAACACCGTGTTGTACCTAAACTCATAATAAGAGGAGAGATAGGTTTCTATCTCACCATTTTTGGAGAAAGTCTTCCTTTGCTTGGGCGTATTATTTTCGTCCACTGAATTGCCTTTATCTGCGTTCCTTTTCATTATATGCTTGGTTTGGTTTCCGAGAGTGAAGTTATGAAGAGAACAGGAAAGTTCCAAGCATTCGGAGAGTGCTTGCATAATGTTGCGTTCATTCGCAATAAAGTTCGCACGGATTTTTGAGGAGACAGGAAAAGAAATAACTGATTTAAGCCCGAATTAAATCAAAACAGGAGATAAAATAGCAAGGAAAGATAGAGGTAGAAGTGTACCCCTTTGCACACGTTTGCAGTATTCAGCACCAATATTGCAAACAATAGAATCAGCACAGAAATAAGGTAGCGTTTGTCTACACCAAGAGTGCTACAAGGTGCCACTTAAAAGAAGAATGATAGAATAGGACATGCACCGCCCTATCTTTGCGTCAAACGGACGGTGAAAGAAGAAAACAGGGAAAGAATGCGCAAACGGCTGCCGATAAAATGCGTTAGCTTTTCCTTCAACTTCCCGATATTTCCCTGCTGTTCCCTACTGCTTTGAAGTATGGCAAACTCATCATACTTTTGTAGGCATAAACATGCGGTGAAACGCAGAACAGGCAAAGGTATTGTCAATACCAATAAGACAGAATTACAAACAAAACAATCATAAAACTATGGGATATTTTATCATTACGGATTCAAATTGGACAAGGCTCAGGAATGAGATACTCAGCCTTGCCGAGACATGCCATAAGGCATTCGGAGAACAGAGCAAGCATACCGATTGGCTGCACAATGGTGATGTATGCAAGTTGCTTAACATCAGCAAGCGCACCTTGCAGCATTATCGTGATACAGGCGTGCTGCCATTCGCACAAATCGGACACAAGTGTTATTATAAACGTGAGGATGTGGAAAGGCTGCTCCTTACAAAAACTGACAAACCTAAAAAATAAACAAGTTATGGAAACGGCAAAAGATTTGAATTTTGGCTCCGATGAAATGCAGGTGGTGATTACTGCGCTGCACGATGTGGGCAGGAGAATAAAGGAAGTGGGAGAAACGCACAAACCACTGTTTGGTGGCGAGCATTTTCTTACAGGCAAGGAGGTATGTGAACGGCTATATATCAGTCCTAGAACATTGCAAGATTATAGAGATAAGGGGATTATACCTTATACGCAATTTGCAGG